>CENL01044532.1_pt1 | contig 24906 bp, 14 predicted proteins | sample 530221 | NCBI WGS metagenome assembly CENL01 (sample SAMEA2619791, study PRJEB7988) | marine metagenome | isolation source: saline water (ENVO:00002010), including
TGCTGGAGATTACGTTAGTTTATCTGACGCAAATGCTCAAGCTATTAGTAGCGCTGTATCTGTAGCGGGAGTTGGAACTCTAACTGGAGGTCTTGTATATGGTTCTGAAACCATAGACACAGATTCTGCAGCATGTAGTGTTACCATTCCAGTTACTATTCTTAATCACGATGGTGATGAAGGAGTAACTTTAGCGAATGGAACAACTGTAGGACAAGTAAAGATATTTTTATCTTCTACTGCTAATACAGTTACATTAACTCCTGCAACTTTAGCAGGCGCTTCTACGACTATTGCTACTACAACTGTAGGGGAAGCTTTTACTTTAGTGTGGGGCGGATCTGACGGATGGTTTGTAGTTAGTCGATCTGGTGGTGCAAACGCTGCACACAATGCAGTAGCTAACTATCCAGTATTAGCATAATAATTAATTAATTTTTAAAAATAGAATAAAATGGGTGCATATAAAACAGATAATTCCCTACATGTATTTGTAGGTTCAGCAGTAGAAGGAACATCAGTTGCTGCTGCTTCAACTGGAGACATTATTTTGCTTAACGAAGCAAATGCTATACACAGCGACGCAGTAGGCGCAGGCGAGTATGTTAAAATCGGACAAAAAGATGCTGAGGGTAATGTAAGATTCTCTCCTCTTTTTAAGTACGAAGATATGATCAAGGTTAGAAATGAAGCAAAAGCTGATAGAGCTTTCCAACAAAGCGACATTGGGTTTAACGGAACTTCAGGTTCTATTGAAGCTATTAACTCTAATCGTTACACTCTTCGTGTAAACTTTAAACATGACGTTGACATGTTCTCTGAGCAATCAGATTTACATTTCTTTGAATATGTTTCTGATGCGAGTGCTACACAACAAGAAATTGTAGATTACTTTGCACAAGTAATGTCTAAACACGAAAAGTTTAGCGGAAAATCATCAGGTAAACACAGAGCTGGTGTAAAAGTTGAGCGTTATAACTCAAACGGTAGTGCAGCTACAGAGGCAAACAATGGTACGGATGCTACATTTACTAATGGTAGTACACACGTAAGTTTTACTAATGTAGATGCAGATGCAGCTTTAATTGCAGGTAATTACCTTTCAATAGCTGCTGCTGATGATACTCCTGCTGATACAGATCCAATTTATAAAATTGTATCTATTGACACTAGCGCTAATACTGCTATTATAGATCAGCCTTTCCAAGGTGCTTCAGGTACTTTAGGTGATAATAAATTAAATATTTTAACTGCTGCAAATGCAGCTTCTGGTGACGCAGGTCTTAGAATTACAGGGTTAGCTACTAAATTTATTACAGGTTTAACTGGAGATCAAATTGTATCTTTCGATGTAACTTTAGATGGCTGGGGAGCTACTACTGCTCCTGTGTTAACTACTGCTCCTAAGAAAGGGGTGGGGCACTCAAGAGAAGTTGCAGATCTAGAATGGTTTGGACAAGGTGCTATGGGCGCTCCTTACCGTCACGGTGTTCCTAACAACAGTAACTTAGTTACATCTTTTGTTTCAGGTATTGACGAAGCTGTTACTTCCGATTATAACATGACTTATATTGATGTTAAAATGGCAAGTTCAGATCCTCTTTATCCTGTTGCAGGCTCTGGTGTAGGACGATTCCAAATTCTTATTGCTTATAGTGGTACTGCTTCTAATATCTCTACTCCGTTAGCAGATAAAGGATGATAAATAAATTTTATTGATAATTAAAGGGCAGGCAGCTTATCTGTCTGCCCTTTTTTAATTTTTACCTATGCCTTTAGACTTAAAACTAGATATAAGAACAGCAGAAGATTGTACAAAATTAGTTATAGAAGATGTAACTGGAGGTTATTCAGATGCAAATCCTGGCGGTTGGGGAGGATTTAATATAGATGGTAACAGAGATTCATTTAATATACAAGCGCATCTTGTTGTTTATACAGTTATTGATGGAGTTCAATACACTGCACCAATAGCTATTCCCAACTTTGGTAGTACGGTATACTATCCTTCTGAAAATTCATATAGAGGCTTTAAAGTTTCTATACCATCATATGATATATCCACAAGTATATCTAATATTCCAGACATACCAGAATCTTATGATTCTATGCAAGAAGTTGTGGAAGATACACTATACGAAGTAGTAATTAATTTTAATAATATTCAACTTAATTACAGTCAAGAATTTAAAGTTGAATTTAAAGGTATATGTAACTCTCAGAAAGCTGTAGAGAAAATGATGAGTGTAGTAAATTTAGGATGTGAAGATTGTGATGACTCAGATATTAAAGAAGCTTTATTAGCTAAAAGTTTATTAGAGATTTTAAAAACTATATAACAAATGCCCATATCAGATTCTTTATTTGAAAATGCATCTTATACATACGCACTAGATAACTGGTATGATATTTTATTTGATTTTAAAACTTTAAAAGAAAACGGAGTATTAGATATATACGAAGAAAGTTTATTATCTAATATATCTGGATTTTTATCAAACAAACCATCAAATGTAGGGGCGGAAGTAAATAGAGGTATGCAAGTATTTCCTATAATATTTCATGCTGTAATAGATGATATATCTTTAATTTCTTCTGGTGGTGCGCTTGCAGGGGAATCTGAACAAATTACTTTTAGTGTATCTAAGTTAATAAACAAAATAAACACAGTTTTTGCATCTGCTAATATTAAATTTTGTGCTGCACAACCACCAAAGGAAAATAAAATTAAAATTCCAGGTTTAAATATAATAGATGGAACTAAGCTTAATTATGTTTACACAGAAAACTCAACAGTAGTTAGTAGTAGTTATGTTGAGAACGGGGTTTCTGTTAACCCTCAAATGGCTTCTTATAGTAATTCAGGAAATAGTTCTAAGCCAAAATTTCAAAACACTAAAGGTTACCCTATTGAGTCTTTGTATGAAGAGGCATCTTCTTTTTATAATAAAGAGGGAGAAACCCCTTACCCAGTTATTAATGTATTTTTAATAAATACATTTACTGAAAATCTTTTTGGGGGGTATACATCTTCAGCCTCTGCACATCCTTTTGTGCACGACATGTTTAATAGAAGTTCTAACAGCTTTTCAATAGTTGTTCCTTTTTGGGCTTTAGGAGATTCTAGAGGTTTAGGATATAAGTATTCTTTAAACTCAAGAATACATAATCTTGTAAATGGTTCTATAGATTATATAGAAGCAAATAATAATTCAACTCATAATCAAGCAATAACTTATTATGGGGCCAGAAATCATACAGCTAAACCATTATTAAAGGCTTTAGGTCATATGTTTGGTTTAGCAGATCTTAATACATTTAGCCCTATAATTACATCTCGGCACATTGAAGCTTCACAGCAATCTTTAGGCGCTAGTGCAGAAAGTTATTATGATGAGTCATGTAATATAGAATGCGTATATTCTTCATTTGATAAAAAAGATTATTGTGCAGATTGCTGTATAGACTCTATACCTAATAGATATTTTAATCCAATTATTGAAGGTTATTTCTTAGACGATCAATATTGTGATTATATAGGAACACTTGATTCTTCATCTAACGTTATGTCAGATATTATTGTACCTGAGACATTAGGTATAAATTATGGATTTACTCCCACTCAAATATTAAGAATGAGAGCTAACATTGCTCTTCAGTACATAGATCCAAAAACTAATGCACTATTTTCTGGAGTCTTAAAAACAATTCTTACTAGTGGTGCACCTATTGATTGCAGAGCTTTAGATGAGTCTTCTCCTGTAATAGAGGATACCGATGCTATTCTTTCTTGCGACGAGGGATTAGCAAAGTCTCAACAAATAACTAGACAGAATTACGAGTATCAGTCTAATGTTAATGGTTCTGATAGAGCTATTAATTTTTCAAACTTAGTAACTAGAATTAATAATATAACTGATAACTTTTTATAATGGCTAAAAGACCTTTTATATCAGTCAGTCAAAGACAATTAAATACATATTCTAGAATATACAATGCGACAAACGAAACTCATGTTTGTAGTGTAGGTGTAAATGGAACGGATAGTTATGAAGATATAAAATTTAAACTACAAAATGTTGTAGATAGTATTTTAAACTCACGACAATTTGTAGATAATGATTACGTAAATTGTGCAGACGGATCTTGTGAAACTGTTTACATTCCTGTAATTGTTGTAAATAAAGTATTTAGTAATATATCGTCATCTATTTCATCAACTAGTATTTCACCGAGTGTTAGAAATGAGTATGAGAATGTAGTAGAGGCTGTAGAAAAATTAAATAGATTTTTTAGTAATTCTTCATATGAAGAAGATTATGATGGTATTAAATTTTTAGCTGGAATAAAAGTTCCTGAAAACACTCCTAATTCAATTAATATTACTTGGTTTGATGCTGTAGATAGAATGGCAGACATGAGAACTTTTGGCTATTATACAGGAGCACAGGTTATAGATTTTAATCCTGATAGCGAAAAATATATAGAGTTTGTAGACGAGTATGTTCCTTTTACAGATTTTAAATCTTCTAAAATAAATATTCAATTCTTTTTTCCAGAAAAAATTAAAACAGAATATTTACTACAAGGAATTTTTTCTGCAGATCATTTACATGTTAATGTTAAAGAGGTTTATAATTTAGTAGAAGAAGCTTATCCCTCTTATTTTGATGATGAGTATTTAACTTTTCCTTCAGACAGGCCGGGATATGTAGAGTGGGATGGGGCTGTTTTTAATTTAGACTTTTATAATAAACTACAGCAAGTACAAAGAATTATAAATGGAAATGAGCTTAGTGGTGTTATAGGTTCTAAAACTATAGGGAACACTGATGATGTGGGTAACCCTGAATTAGAAGGACAAACATTTGTAACGTATTGGAACTTTGAAACTGTTGCATCAAATTTAATATTTAAAGAATTATCTTATACAATTAATCAATCTCTTTTTAATCCTACGACTGCCTTAGTTGCAACTACCACTCCTTTTCAAGGAGCTGTAATTAGAACTAATGTTATTGATATACTTCCAGATACTTTTTATCATGAGTTTTTTCATACTTTAGGTGTTACACACAGCAATTTTGATTTAAGATTAGCTTCTCATACACTTTTAAAAAATCCACAGTTAAAATCAACAGGTTTTAGGGAATACACTAGCGAGTTTACCCCTAACTTTTCAATAGGGTCAGGATCTATATATGCTGGTTTTATTCCACCGGATGAGATTGAAAATTATCTTGGAAGACATCTTAATGAAGATCTAAAACCTCCTTTTAATTATTCTATATACAATGATGCATATGCTTTAAATGTTCGTGACAGAGATACAGCACTCTTAGATCTTGAGACTTTGTCTGATAATTTAACAGCTGCTGGTATAGCAGAAGGTTCACCTGAATGGAACACTGCGCATAGTAAGTATAATGAAAGGTATTCTTATTTATCTCAGAAGGTAACTAACTCTTTAGAATATTCAATAGGAGATTTTGCAACAGAAAATGGTTTATGGAATGTAAAAGAAAAAAAGTATGTTGAGTTTGTTATAAATAAACTTATACCTTTTTACACTAGTAATTTTACTAGAAAAGTTTCTTTTTCTACTGGGACTCAAAATACTTTTTCAGAAATTTCTGTAAATAAAAATGCTCCTAATACAGAGTTTACTTCAAGTTATGATACTAGTGCTGCAGTTAATGTAACTTATTCTGAGATAGGACAACCTTATCTATATCCTGCACAGGGTTCACAAAAATATTTACAAGCGATAGAAGCTTTAGTTACTGGATTGCATTCTTTTTGGGGAGGATCTTACGTTATACAAAATGGCCCACTAGTAGGAGACACGTATTCGTCAGGCAATACTATTGGTACAGTTTTACCTGCTCCTAACTCTCAATCCTTATCTGATTATAACTTACCTCAATGCTATGAAGCTATCACTGATAATAGGTATATAGAGATTGAGTTAGATAATGGGGATACAGTTCAAGTTGATTTATTAGAAAACAATTCTATTGTAACAAAACTTGTAGTTAATCCTACAGATAAAACAGGACAAAGAATAGGACCTGATGTAACTAGTTATATTCCTTTTTGTAACCTTAATGACGAAAATAAACTTGACCCGTTTTTTATGCATAACTTTAATGCATATAATCCAGAGTACCCAGTTTATCCTGCAAATACCCCTGTAGAAGATTTATTAAACGAAGAATTTTGTCCTTGTTTATATCAAACTCAAATTTATAGAGATAGATCCGAAACTCCATATGAATACAAAATCTTAGGTAACGGAGCAAATCATTGGGCACTTCATCAAATTTACAATACAAATAGAGTTAACGTACAGGAGCAAGATACTGGAACGGGGCCTAATTATGTTTCAGCCGTAGAAAATAAATACAGACAAATATTAGGGCAAAGAAAAAGAGTGTTAGGAGCTTTTAGCACTATTCCTTATGTTACTGGACCTAATGATTTAAATATAATTGATAACGCTTGTGATAATGCTGTTAGTATATGGTTACTATCTACATATAATTATAAGATTTTAAATAATGATGCAGCTATTTTAAAGCTACATAAATATGAAAACAATGAAGTTTTAAAACTTCCTTTTGTTATTGGGTACTGTGGGTTTAATTGGGGTACAGTTCTTCCTAACTTTTATCAGGTACAGTATCAAACTATTCTTGAAGACTATATTAATAATGGAGACCCAGGAACTTCTAAATCGCCATTTTCATACTTTAAAAAAGTGTATGAATCACAAGAAAATGTACCAGATGAGTTAGCTTTATTTTCTACTAGAGAAGAAAGTTTAACCGAATTATCATATAAAAGAAAACTTAGGCTTTGTGCAGACGTTTTAACAACTAATAGTTTTAATACTGGTTCTTCTAGTACAGCAGCTGCATATCCAGGACTTGAAAATATAATTTCTAGATATGGTGTTGGATCTAATGATCCAGACAGCGAGTATTACAATCCCTTAACTGATCATTTCTATGAAACAGTAGGTTATATAACTTATTGGGCTATAAGAGGAGATACTGATAATACTATATCTGTATTTGACCCTCAAGTAAAACAAGAGTACCATAAAGATTTATATGGGGAGTACAATCCTTTATACATGAATGATCTAACTATTTATAGTGGAACTGGTGTAAATAGACGGCAACGATACCTAGATGAGCAGTATGTTAAAAGAGCAAATGTCTATTTTAATTCTGATGCATCTATACCTCTTATGTATAGACAAGTTTGGGAAGATCAAAACTCTGAGCTTGATAGTACACAAACCCCTGACAGTATTTCATCTTTACTGAGTGACTTCGCTTCAGTGATAAAATCAAATACTTTTGACGGCTGGATAGGGGGTTGTACAGATGTAGACGCACTAAATTATAATTCAAATGCCACCTATAATGATGGTACATGCATAGATAGAATATATGGTTGTACACACGATTGGGCGGATAATTACGATAGAGAAGCTAATACAGATGATGGATCATGTTTTGCTACATTATGCACCGAACCAAATGCTGTTGGGGATTTTGCAGCTGGGTACAATTCTTCTCTATTTAATCAAGTGTCTGAATATGGACAGCTATATGGAAACCTAGAAGCTATTGTAGATGCCGGCCAAGAGCTGGTAGGAATTGAACAATTAGACCCTTCTAATAATAGTTTATGTCAATATGCTATCTCACCAGTTTTACCTATAATTAAAATAATATGTGATCCATCTCAAACTCCAGATATAGAATCGAGCGGAATAACGTTTTGTAATGATAACGAACTTATAGCATATTATGAAGATGAGAAAGGAGATATGCATTCATATTCTGAAAACCATACTCTTGTAGAAAAACCATTATCAGAATTTTTACAAATAGAACTTGACGCTAATTTAGCTGAAGCAGACCAAGGGAAGAAATTTCTATTAAACAATAGAAATAGAACATATGACATTTTAACAGATAATGGAGAAGATTTTCCTTCTAGTAATTTAGGAGGTGGAGTTAGTACAGGAACTGATATTATATCAGATCATAATAGATATGTTCAAAATGCTATAAGAAAAGTTTGTGGACTGCCTATTGCAGGAAGCTTAGCGGTAGAACTTCCTTTTGCTTTTGAGAAAAACAGAATATATAATTGTGTAGAAAATCCAATCTTACCAGATGGCAGTGGAGGATGTTATTTATTTAGTTTTGGTAATACTACAGTATCTAATAAATTGCAAGGATGCTCTATAGCTCCTGCAGATAATGTAACATCTCAAAACTGTAATAACCAACAAGTGTTTGAAGGTGGATTTATAACCGATGCTTCTTTCTTTCTACAGTATGATGAGTTTACTGACTCTTCAGATGGCTCTTGTACAACAGTTGATACAGAATCTAGGTATATAATAGGGGGTACAACTGCTGATAATTTGTTAGGATCTAATGTAATAACATCTGATAATGGAGCTATTGTCACATCAGAACAATTAAGTTGGACTCAGGATCAACATACATACTACCCTGGAGAATACGAAGCAGCAAGAAAATTATATTTAAACGAACAAAAGTTTTTACATAGTAGAGTTTCTGATCCTTACGTAATGAGCATTTCTGTATTATTATTTACTTCTGCAGGAGAACCTTATACCGGATCTTTTATAGTAGTATCTATTTATGGTTCCCCACAAAGAAACTATTATGCATATGACCCTAGCACTGGAGTTCAACTTTATGAATTGTTTTATACTAGAAATTCTCTTTTAGGCTCTGTTCCTGATACAGATCAGGAAGTTAGAGCTAAAAAAATGAACAAAGTTATAAATAAAATTACTAATTTAACTATATTTACCGACAATTAATTATACTATGGCCATATCAACAGAATTCTTAAAAGACAGATACGAAAAAGCCAATGAAGCTTTAGATAAATATGGCGCTTTAATGGCAGATAGATTATCAACTGGAAACACAAGCCCAAGTCAAATACAAAAATTTAATTTAATGTCTGCTTGGATTTCTTTTATGTCTTCTAAAATTACTGTTCCATCAACTGTGCAAGCAAAATCTCCGGACCCCATAAGATTTCCAATACCTTCTTTAACTAATAGTAAATTTACTATAGGAGTTGATAAAATTAATGGAGAGTTTACTCCTATTATAAATTTTCCATCGTATAACTTAAATGAGACATTTAATAATCTTACAGGTCAAAGTTTTAGTGCTCTTTTATCATCAGGTATTTGGAACAATTATGTAAACCCAGATTTTGTTGTTTCTACCGATGATAGAGAAGAGAAGGTAATTATATCATTTCCTGCTACAGGAATATACAACGAAAGCTCACTAACTTTTTATCCTCAACCTTCAAATTTTAGAGATAACTTGGATTTAAAAGTTAAAGGCGGTGTGTCTAGATCTTCTGTTCAACAGTATGTTTCTGTTGAAGATAGAGAATTATTTAATAACCTTTTAGAAGAGATAGCAATTGAATTAAAAATTTCTTACTGATAAAAATAATTAATTATGGCAAACGGATATGGTTCTACAGGTACAGGTAGAAATAAAAGAAATCAAGATAACTCTAGCGCTCCTAGAACTGGAATAAGTTCTAAAGGAGATCTTATAGATATTATTCAAAATGGCGTTAGAAAACAAATAAGTAAAATAGATTTATTAAAACAATTAGATGATGCAATAAAAAGCGTATCAGCTGAAGTAAAGTCTGTAAAAAGACAAGTTAGTAAAAGGACTATTGATAAAAACTCTCCTTCATTTGGAGGACCAGTTTCTGCTTCAGCTCCTCGTTCTCAAAATCATTTAGCTACAAAAGGTTACGTAGATAGTATTACAAATAATGTAATTAAAAATGACGGAACTACTGCATTAACAAATAATCTATCTTATAGAAATGCTCCAGTATCATTTAAAGATAATGATGTTATTACAAAAAAGTTTGTAGACGATGAGTTAAAAGCTACTTTAAAAACAATACAAAGAGAAAAAGGAGATCATGGTTACCCTAAAGCTTCTGCTGGAGATTCTTTTATAATAGAAGAAGATAATCAAGTTTTTGCTACAGATGGTCCTGAAGTACAAGCAGGGGATTTAATATTATGTATTGAAAATTCTGAAGGTGGTACCCACGGTTCTGTAGGGCATCAATATGCAATAGTAAATACTAATGTAGTATTTTCAACAGAAGAAAAAGCTGGTATACTACGAGTTGCAACTGAAGAAGATTTAACTTATTTAGATGCGGCTGACTCAGCATTAACTCCAGAAAAATATAAAAGAGCATTAGAGTTAGGTAGTGAGTATAATAGAACAATTGTTTCTGTACCTAACTATTCTTTAACTGAAGAAGAAAAAGGTATTATTGGTGTAGACTGTAGAAGAAATGCAGTCACATTAACACTTCCTTCTATAAGCAGACTTAGCAATCCTAAAATATTAAAGTATTTAATTAAGGATGAATATGGTAATTCTGTAAAAAATAATATAACACTTGTTACTTCTGGTGGTAATACCATACAAGGTGGTAGAACATACTTAATAAATTCTAACAATGCTTCTGTAAAGTTGTATAACGATGGAGAAGATAAATGGTATTTAGAAAGTAATGTTTCTTCAGGAGCAGAAACTTCTCAAGGTGTAAAAACTTTTGTTACTAGTGATATTAATGCAGGGGAAAAAGCAACTACTACAGGAGCTTATGAATCTGTTATGACAATAGATGTAGACTTAAGAGAGTATCCAATTGGTACAGGTTTTAAAGTAGTATCACATTGTCTTGCAGCTAGTAATGGGCAAACAAAAACTGTAGCTATTGGTATTGATGGTAATCAAGTCTTAGCTTCTAGTCTTACTACAACAACAGCACCAAATGGAGTATTTATACATCATGAAGCTACAGTTTTACACTCTGACACTCCAAAATCCATAGCTTTTGGATTTGTTATGGTAGGTGTAGATTTAGATGCTGTAGCGTGTGGAGCCGATAATAGTTTATCTATAGATTGGGATCAAAAAATAACAATTAGTGTAGATGTAAATAATGCTACAGCTGCTTCAGATATTAGTGTATACGCATTACAAGTAATACCTTTAAAATAATAGAACATGTTAAGTACTTTAAGGAATGCAATAAATAATGGTAAAACTTCAAATGAGGTTGTTTCAGTTACTATAAAATATTCTATTGAAAATTTTGATAATTTATTAGTAGACCATCCAACATTGCAAGATGCAAAAGTTTTAAAAAACACATATATAACTAAAAATATATTTGATGTTGAGGTTGCTAATGCTTTTATGCAATGGCAACTTTTATTTAATGTTATGTATGGAGAATATATAGCATGTAAGTTTATTAAAGCAGAGAGTGATGCGGATATAAAAATTAAATTTTCAAATATATCTTCACCCTTAGAGGCAAGCATTTCTAATTATTCTTTAACATTAAAATCTGGTTTAAACTGGGCATCTAGTGTAATGCCTATTGGAGAGTATTTATTATTAAACCATTTAGTATACAATATAGGATTATTGCTTAGGGTAGCTCCTACCTCAAAGGTAACACCTATGAGCACTAAATTTTTAAAATCATTTTATCCTTCAGTATCTCTTTTAACTGTTTCTGAAGACGGTAGTATAACTAACAAAAGTATACTAGAGGATTATCCTATAATTAAAGATTCTATCTTAAATATATATGGGGTTAATTTTTCAAGACTACCTTATATCTTAGGGTGTACAGATCCTAAAGCCACTAATTTTGATCCAACTGCTACTATAGAGGATGGGTCTTGTTTTGTTGAGATGGACACATCTTTTTTACAAAGAATGCCAAGATCTGATGCAAATTACGCAGTAGATATAACTCATAATGAGTATGCAGTAATGTCTTCTCAAAAAGTTTATGCTTTTCAGCCTGGCGTATTTAATACAGATCAAAATATAGGAACCCAAATACAAAATAGTTCAGGAGCTAATATAGCTTTATTCCCTAATATTGAAGATAATAATGGACAACTTCACAGTTTAGTTATAACTGATAAAGGAGGAAATGGTGCAGGAGATATTAGATATTATGTGTTCATTAATAACTATGGAGATATAAGTATTCATAACATACATGGAGATAAATTATCTGACTTAATTTCACTACCAACTGGTGAAACTAGTATTTTAAATCCTTTCCACTCTTCAGCATTTAAAATTTCTTATGCTCAACAAACTTCAGATAAACATGTTTTATCTTGGTACGATAATTTAGGAGGTTTAAAACAAATTACTTTAGATGACACTTTAGTTCAATACTCTAATGATGGAACTGTAGTCACTTATTGTGATTCAGATACATTAGCATATGGAAATGCAGAAGGTACTGTTAAATCATTTCAATTTGCATATCAATATAAAAACTCAGCTGGAACTCCTTTAAGTGTTAGTAATGAAGGAAAAATAGAAACAGAAAGTGGCCGTAACTATCCTGCTTTAGTTTATCCAAAGATAACATGGGATAATGCACTAGGGCCTAATGAGTATCTTATAGCAGCTCTTGATAGTGTTAATCAATTGGCATTTAGAGACTTCTCTACTTATAATCATAATAATTCAATTAAAAGTTTTAAATCATTTACAATACCTACTTATGCAGGACCTGTACATGCTAACTTAGATCCTTCCGCAGCTCTAGTAAGATTATTTAGAACAACTGCTACTGCTACTGGTTTGGCTCATCCAAGTATAGGAGAAATAGAACAGGTATCTTGTGTTTATGGAGACTCAGAAATAGATGATAATTTTGAGTTTACAGCCAGTTACCCTCAAGAAAATTTTCTCCATCAAACTCAGATTAATAATAATACTAACTCTGCAAGAAATACTTTTTTTGATGTTAATCCTGATTTTTTTAATCAAGGAAATACTGCACTACTAAGACCTTTTTCTACAGGATTTAGTTTTGATCTTTCTAATTTTAGTTCTTCAATAGTAAAAACATGGAGCAGCACTACTAATAAATTTACAGGCGCTCCTAGTAGAACTTTAGATATTAATACATACAGACAAGCTCCTGTTACTATAGGTAATAAGCTTTTTTATAATTCATATTTTGCAGATAAAACTAAAGTAAGTTTTTTAGCTACTGCAAAATTAAATATGATTGACAGTTTTGGTTTAACAGACAGCTTTCTTCTATCAGATGAAAACTTTACCAATTCTATTCAAGTAGGTGAGTTTAACCATATTGGAGATTTTCATTTAGCTATTGCAGTGCCTCATGGTATACTATTAACAAAAATAAATAACACTAACTTTTCCATAATATCTCCTACAACTGAACAAGGACTAGAAGTTCATATACCAGGTGGAGATCCTAATATGGCTAACTTCAGTGGAGGGTGGACTCCAATTTCAATGGAGTTCTCTCCTAACGATACCTTCTTGTACACTATCATACAAAATCCTAATGATTCTGCAGATAGAAAAATTGCTATATACAATATACATGAAGGTGAGAATAATACGGGTTGTACTGAGCCTGTTGGAGAAAATGGAATAACACTTAGTGTAGAAGTTATTGAAGATGCTTTTGATGGCGATCTTGAAAAAATTACTTTACAATCTGATGGGGCTATTTATATATGGTCTAGTGGTGGGCAGTATCATAAAATAAGCTCTCCAGATTTATATGAGAGTGTACAATATTTTGTAAGTAATCCTCAAGCATTTGACGTTACTTTAGATTATTTACCTACAACATTTTATAAAGATAGCATATTAGATATAGATAAGTTAGGTAAAGTGCCTACAACAGAAATGCAAGATGTAGAAGGTGAGGATAGACGATTAATATATTCTTCTATTCCTGCTTTTAATTCTTCTGTTAATACAATAGGTGCTGGAGACGTAGTACCTCCAATTATAAATAATTCTTATAACGCACAAATAGTAGCAGCAGGGATTACTTATGATAGTGTAACTCATCAAGTTATACCTAATGGATTACCTTCTGATATTTTACCATTAACAAATGCAACTCAAACCTCAGACGGAGAATCAAATGGTATGATACTTTATACTTATGGTTCTTTTGAAGAGAGAGTACGAATACACGGAGAAGATAATTCTGTTATAACTACTCTATCTCCCAATAGTATAGGGGGCTCAGGGTTAGTTAAATATAATAAAGCGTTAGATACTCAAAATTCTAGTTTTATAATACCTCTAGCAGGGCAAGAGTATTTCTGTGCTGCTTTTCAAACTTTAGGAGGAGCAGGAATAGGAGTAGGAGGAGTAGTTGGTTATAAATATAAAATTATTAGTGCTAATGGTTCTCCAGGAAATATTCAATATACCCATACAGAGTTTGGGAATTTTTTGGGAGATAATTACATCAATGAAAATAGAATGACTTTCCCAGGGGTTGAAGTGTTTAACTCTACAGCATTAAAACGAGTATTTATATGTACATCAGACCTTATGGAGACTGTTGAGTCTAGAAACAATGATAGTAGAAACATATATTTATATTATAATGATATAGTCGGAGTATCTTCTAGTAAAGTAGAAAACCTTCAAGAATATGATTTAGCAAAAGAACAACTTGTACATGAAGTTTCTAATTTTAATATAGGAGATAGAGAGGACATAGTAACAACTATGCGTATATCTAGAGATGGTGGTTATATAGTTATAGCAACTGCTATTACTTCTGAAGAGTTTAATAATGAAATAACAATAAGTGCATTTAAATTTACCCCAAATTCAGATCAACCTCTAGGAGATCAGATTGGAAATAGTATTAAACTTACTACTAATGATTTTCTTGTAAAAGAGGGTATAAACCCTAACGAGGATGGGGCAAAAATGCAACACGCAATAATTAGAGGGATAGAGTTTTCTCCAGATAACAGTAAAGTTTATATACTAGTTGGAAAACACAGAATCAATTCTTCTGTTTTTAGTCAAAATAGTTTTGGGACATTAGAGAATGGACATGCATCATCAAGAATAATACGATTAGAACTTAATGAAGAAAGAGGAAATGGAGTATTTCAGTTTAATGGAGCTTTAACAGAATCTGCACAATACACAAATCAAAGTTTATTTTCTTATGATTCCTTATTTACTTTCCAGTCTAATGGATCGTCTCACCAAGGAGATCTTACTTATAGAAATAATTCTACAATGACAGGTTTGTACAGATCTTCTAATAACAATATATTTATATCTAATACACACCCTCAACAAATTAATTCCGAGGCTGTAGTATTTATGACTGGATTAATTACTGATCCAAATAGTGCAAATGATAGTAGCCTTCATAGAAATGCTAGAGTTCTTACTATTGCACAAGGAGCAAGAGATGGTGGGGACTGGCATGCCGGACAATTTGCAGGAGATGATAATAGTTCTAATTCATGGCATTGGCAAGATTTTGATGGATCTGTAGGAAGCACACCTCCATCACCTGCGACAACAGCAGGGAATGATATAGAGACTGACCAAAATGATACAAGTTTTGGTGGTTATGGACACGGACAACTGGTGTATGGTTGTACTGAACCAGCAGCTGATAACTACAATCAATATGCAACCATTGATAATGGTAGTTGTGTTTATTATGATTATATGGGCGGAATAACTCCAGAAGATGCTGCAGAATGTGATAGTGCAATGTGTCCTCCCCTGGCAGGCGTGGGATCGGCAAGTCAAGGTTTAGCTGGAATTCAGTTTTATCAAATTCCTGCTGTTATAGGTATGATAAATAATGCATTGATTGCTCAGGTAGGTGCTGCATGTGCAGGAAACTTATTACAGGACTTTTCCCTTGTAAATCCAAACGAAGATGCTGCCTATTTACCTGACACTTTAATTCCTAACGCTACATGTTATAATAATCCTGCATGTGATTGTCAAGCATATTATAAAATTGATTTAGCTGTAGTCTACAATCACCAAACTGAAACAATAACTGCTGCCCCTTATGCAGGTGGCCATGGAAGTGTAGACGACGGATGTCCTAATAATATTACTATTCAGGAATCGTTTTATTTTATACCTATAAAATATCAAGATGACAATGGTACTTGGTTACCTATATTAAATAACGCAGGAACTACAGCATACCCAGGAGAAATAGTAGATGCTGATGCAGAGAGTGGATGGTGTACACATATAGGAGTTAATCCATCTAATTTTGGTCCATGGCTCACTTTTGATTTTAGTTATTGTCAGTATTGTCTAGATCAAAATGGTCCCTTATTTGATACTTATGGTACTACAGATTCTCCAGAAGACTACCCTGGATGGGTAGTTGAAAATAATGCAATGTGTGGAGATGGAGCATGTATAGGTAATCCTCTTGCATGTAATTATGTACCAGAGCTTGTAGATAGTCCATACATCTTTGATGAAGGATGTGATGTTTCTCCAACTGACGTCTACGAAGATATTTATGGTAACCCGATCGACTTAGGTGAAATTTGTGAATGTGGTGCAGCTGGAAGTTCTGACTATACACACCCTACTTTTGCTGCTGGATTTGAAACCGAGTATTGTGGAGATTGTTCTTCAGATGAGGTAACTGATCCTAATGACCCAGGTTATATATATCTAAAACCAGAAAGTTGTAATTGTCAAAATAATCTTGAGCCTTTCTTTAACAACGCTGGTGCACAGCAAGGTTACTACTGTAATTGTGATGGGTTAGAACCTGTTGGAGCTGAGTATGGTTGTTACTGCGATGCAAACGGATTACAACAAGAACCTAATGGAGGTTTTTCAGATCCTGAGATATGTGACTGTGACGGAACAGATTCTACTACAGCATTTGGGCCTTTCTGTAACTGTGATGGAGAGTTATCGTACAATTCTTATTCCAGCACTACTTGTGATTGCCAAACAGAAGCATTATTACATTACTATGACCCTAATCAGGATATAGAAGGTATTCCGTGTGATGCAGAAAGAGTTAGAATATGTGAAATTACAGATTCTGCTAAATTACATCATCCAGGTATGGCAGGTTTAACAAACGGAGATTACTTTAATATAACTAATAATACTCCAATTACAGCTGGTGACTATAATACTTATTATACAGTATCAGGTCCAGGGGGAACCCCATTTGATTACGGTCAGTGTGAAGAGTGTGCAACTGATGAGGGTATAGCAGCAGCTGGTTTTGAGGGAGTCCAAGAATATGATTGTGCTGGAACTTGTAAGTATAGAGTTCGGAGTCAGCAGATGTATAATCATGTCCTTGCAGTAGCCTCTTCACCTATAGCTAGTGATCAACAGCAATCAGCATTACAACAGATTAATTCAGGTATACAACCTGGTGATGTATTTTTAAATACAAATTTTGGTAATGACGCTGAAAATGAATGTGGAGAGTGTCTTTCAGCTGCACAAGCATTAGAGCCATGTTGTGAGGGAGATACATTCCCTGAATATACTGATTTTTGTGGAAGTTGTTTAGCAACTATACGAAATGAGGAAGGACAACTTCTTCCTGGATATATCTCTGTAGATATATCAAGCGGTCTCGTACAGACGATATACACTCTAAGCTACCAGGTTGAGGGTCTTTCAAATGTTACTCCATTTATTACTACTTGTAACCCTTGTGCTAATGCAGGTGAGCTTGGAAACTCAGTTGGTATACAACCAGCTCAACAATATACTTACCAAGAATTCCTACAACTCCAAGCTTTGTTTACTCCAAATGATTGTGGAGATTGTGGTGGTGAAAGTATTTTAGATCTTGCAAATACCCCAGGTGCAATGCAAGGATTTTATCAAATACAGGATTACGCAGGAGGCGGTACACTTTATAATTGTGAATGTGATGCTGATGCTCACCCACTTTCTTACTGGGCTGCACAACCAAATGAGAACAGATGTTGTACTAATAGGGGTTTTAAATATGATCCTTGTTCCTATGATAATGGAGGATGTAGACCTGCTGACTTCCTACACCCTGACGGAACTGCAGTAGATGATTATGATACAAAACTTGATTGTGCGGGTGAATGTAAAGAACTTATTAATGATGAGTGGGTAGGTTTAAATGAAACAGATGAATGTGGTGGTTGTGGGCCTGCAGGAGTAAGACAACCTTTATCAGAGGGAGAGTGTTGCGAAGGAGAAGTACTAGGGTGTGATGGTAATTGTTATTTGCCTGGAAACCAACCGCTATTAGATGACTGTGGTACATGTCACACTATTCCAGGGGAATTTCCTATTAATGGTTGTTTTGGATGTACAGATAATACTGCTGTAAATTATAATCCAGATGCCACTGAAGATGACGGAAGTTGTATGCATTCTTCTTTAGGATTAAGTTTAGCGGATATTGCTATATCTACTTCAGGTCCGATTGCATACGTAGAAGAAGCTTATTTTATAGGCACACCTACTGCAAATCTTGGATATATAAATGAGCACAAACATTCTTTCCCTCAATTTAATCATTCGTTTAATGCATTTCTTTATTACGATCAACCTTATTATACTACTAAGTGTCAAGTAATTAGTTTTGGTTCTAGAACTCAAGGTAGTACTGTACTTCAATTAAGAAATCCGGCGAATAATGCTGAACTTATATACACATACTCACAGGGTCAGCCAGGTGCAAGCTCTCTAAATGTTGGAGAACCTTTAGTTGCTAATGCATCCTATGACACCCTATCAAGTTTCAACGCCGGAGATCCAGATATATACTCTGCTAGATATTACTTTAGAATAGATCCTACTGTGATATTAAATACTTATAGTGTAGCAGAAATTTTTGCAGGATATGAAAGCCAAATACTGTCTATTACAGCAGCAGATGGATCTCAATATTTACCAGATATAGCTGGGATTGCTAATATTGATGGTATAGGACAGTTACAAAAAGGTGTTAATCCTATATCACCTGTAACAAATCCAGGAGAAATTAACCAAACAACAGGAGAACCAGTAAACAGTTTTAGTGTAGATGTAGATCATGTATATCAGGTTATTCCTAGATTAAATCCAGAAAATGGACATCCTTTTGAGATTTCTATAGACTTTAATCAATTTGTACAAGGCGTAAATACTTATGGTTGTACGAATGAGTTAGCAACAAACTTCAATCCTAATGCTAATGTAGACGATGGGTCTTGTACATACACTGATGTTGTAGACGTTAATAATATTACTATACTAGGTAATCCTTCTAATCCTGTAAATTTAAAATGGGTTATATGTGATTCAAATAGTAATATTATACAATCTAATTTTGGATTATATCCTGCAGACTTCTCAACTGCTGGGCACTATACAACTGTTTTACCTGAAGGCAACTGTCTTTATTTTGTACCTATAGGATTTAAAGCTGTTGAAGAATGGAAAAAAGTAGTATTATTAATTAGAAAAAATGATGTTGCTTTATCTGTCTTAAGTTATGGGATAGATTCAAACAATCCTAATAACCTTGGAGGTACTCAACTTTTAAGTTATGATGATTCTTGTCGTCTGGGGTGTGAGCCTGAAGTTAATGGAAGAATTAATACAGATCATTGTATAGCTAATGTTAAAAAAGATGTTAAAGAGTTTACTCAAATAGATTTTACATTTGAAATTGGTAAAAATATAACTACTGCAACATCTTTCTTAATACAGATATACAATTTAGATAATGGAAATATATTATTCCAGACAAGTGATGAGTATATAATGGGAGAGTCTTATAGTAATAGTTTCTCAATTGATAAAGAAACAAGAATTGGTATTAGAATAAAAAACTCAGAACAACTTCCTGTTAAGTTTAGTCTAGTATCTGAGTATGGAGAAAAGGTTTTAAGTAGAGAATATACAAGAGCTTATTCAACCTTTGATACAATAACAATAAATCCACGAATATATGGATGTACGGACTCTACTGCAGCTAATTATAATATAGATGCTACTGTAGATGACGGTACATGTTTTGATGGAGCATTTGAACAATGTGTTAAAGATGCATTATTATCAGTATCCTTGATGGATTGTGAAACTAAAGAAGCAGAAAGAGCTTTAAAGTTATACGCTTTGTATGATGGATATAAACAAGCGGTTATGGAGAATAACCAAACTAAAATAGATAGATATATTGAGCAGCTTACAAACTTATGTAATGCTGAACATTGTGAATCATGTTAAAAATAAAATAAAATGGATAGAAATAGAGATTTATCACAACAACTAGCACGAGTAGAAACTAAACTCCAAGAACAAATGGATTTAGACTATGCTCGTCATGGTGTTACCATTGCTGTAGAAGGATACACTACTGAAATTACGGGATCTTTTTATGGTATAAAAGCTGACGGTTTAGGCACTGCAGGAGTTGTAATTAATGCTATGACTGTAGATGGTGTAGCAATAACAGATGATATTACTATAGCAAACGGAGATGTTTTTTATGGTAATATAACAGCAGTTACAATTGGTAGTGGCGGATCTGCTAATGCTATACTTTTACATAAAAGAGGACACGGACCAACTGTAGTATTATCATAATTATGGGGTACGGAAATGGAATGGCAGGATCTAAAAAAATGATTAGAAAGCCTGCAATTAGAACAAAGATGTATTCAAAAGAGTTTGCAACTTTTTATACAAATGCTATATCTACTAGTGGAGATTGTAAAGCCACTGTATTAGGATCTTTTTCTGCTACAGATGGTACTGTAACTTTTAGGAAAGGATACTCAAGAGTTAGATTTGTCTCAGACGATAGCAGTATTGATGTATATCTTTCTCTTAGAAATCTTACTGCTAGTGTAATATCTAGAGGAGCGCACTTAATAACGTTTAGTGCATAACATGAGTAAAAATTATAAATGGGTTAACTTGACGCCTGACGAGATCTGGGAACAGACATCTCCAAAAGTTCATAAAAATAAAAAAAAGTACAATTGTAAAAAGTTAAAACAAAATGAAACACGGAAAGAAAATGATGTACGGCGGTAAAAAGAAAATGATGGCCGGTGGTAAAAAAGCTAAACCAGCTATGATGAAAAAAGGTGGTAAATCAAAAGCTGGATTAAAAGCATTAGCTAAATCTCCTAAAGGAAGAGAAGCTGTTAAGAATATGGGATTTGATCCTGCAAAACTTAAGAAAGGTGGTATGATGATCCAGAAAGCAATGGGAGGTCTTATGAAAGCTATTAAAGAGCAAGATAAGGCTATGAAGAAAATGATGGGTGGATACGGAAAAAAGAAATAATGGAGATATTTAAAAACGATAATGCCTGGAACGAGAAAGCTGTCGTAGGATTCATAGCCTTTGCAGTTATGTGTCTAATTATGATAGCTGATCTCGTAACTGGTTGGGTAGGCCAAGACTTAGTTATAAATGAGTATGTATATAATTCATTTGTATGGATAGTCCTTGGCTGCTTTGGTATATCAGGCGTTGAAAAATTTGCTAAAGATAAATAGATATGGCAGCTTTTAAAAAACATAAAATGTATAAAGGCAGCAAAGTAGTTGTAGCTAAAAGTATGAAAGAGCATTTGGCTTTTAAAGCTAAAGGTTATAGTCATACTAAACCTAAAGCTAAATCTAAAGCTAAACCTAAAACAAAAGCTAAGGCTAAAGCTAAAACTACTGCTGTAAGAAAATATAAAAAAGGTGGAACTGTAAAGGATGCTTGTTATCATTCAGTAAAAGCTAGATATAGAGTATTCCCTAGCGCATATGCGTCTGGTGCAATAGCTAAATGTAGAAAACGTAAAGCAGGTAAAAAGAAATAGATATGGCAGTTAGAAAAACACAAGCGGGTCTTAACTTAAAAAGATGGTTCAAAGAGAAATGGAAAGATGAAAAAGGTAATCCATGTGGTTCTCGTAAGAATAAAAATACAAAGAAGTGTAGACCAAGTAAGCGAGTGTCTTCTAAAACTCCAGTAACGTGGAAAGGTGTAGGAAAGCGTAAAGCTGCAGTAGTAGCTGAAAAAAAACGTGTGGGTATGGGAAAGCGAACGTCTGCTCTTAGAAAAAGAAAACGTACAACAACAAGAAAGAAAAAATAATGTTAAGACTAATATCCCTTTTATTACTATTAACTCTAACAGTAAATGCTCAAGATACTATTTTAGACTGCTTTGGAACAGAAGCACCTATTTCTTGGTTAGGCGATGGGTTTTGCGATGATGGTTCATATGCTTGGAATGGAAATGCTATAAATTTTAATTGTGAGCAATTTAATTATGATCAAGGAGATTGTCCTTTACCTATAGATACAATTTTTGGCTGTACAGATATGTTAGCCTTAAACTATGTACCTGAAGCTAATTTTAATGATGGTTCATGTGAGTTTCCAATATTTGGATGTACAGATCCTGAATCTATAAATTATAATCCTTTAGCAGAGGCAGACAACGGTAGTTGCGCTAACGCAGCTTGCAATGATGGTGAGGCTAAAATATTATTACAAGTAACACTAGATCAGTATCCTGGGGAAACAGGTTGGATACTTACAGATGTTACTACTGGACAACCTGTAGATATGGTTCAAGCAGGTGAGTACTCTTACAATCAAGCAAACACAACAATACCATATCAACTCTGCATTCCTGAAACAGGTGTAGAACTTATACTTAGTGATACTTACGGAGATGGGCTTGCAGGCTCTTTATATAATGGAGGAACAGATGGTAACTTTATTATAATGGGAGATCTAGAACCTTGTGGTAGTATAGATACATTATGGCAAATGCCAATACCTAACTTTGGAAGTGCAGCCTACTCAGGTGTTATATATTTAGAAGACTGTTATGTGCCTTTGATAGAAGGATGTATGAACCCAAACTATGTTGAGTTTAATTCTGAAGCTGAGATTAACTTACCTTCAGAATGTGAAACTCCAAAAGTATTTGGATGTGTAAACGATACAATGTTTAATTATGCTCCTGAAGCAAATACCATGGAACTTATACCTGTGTGTGATTACACAATAACAATAGAAGACGACGCAGGCGATGGGTGGGGTGACTCATATTTAGCAGTGTTTCATGGACAACAACAATGGGTGTACACTCTTGGGCCTGGAATAGAATCACAATCTTGGGATATACAATTAGAATCTAATAAACCTGTTGAAGTTTATTACTTTGAAGTAAAAGCTCCTCAACAACCTATTGAAGAGGTGCAGTTTCAAACTATGCATAACTCTTTTAGAATTGTAGGGTTTGATGGTGTAGAACTTTTAGATGGGGGAACAAATCCCTTTGAAGATAATGGAATGGGAGCACTGCAACCTTTCCAGCCTCCTTTCTGGACTGTCTATAGTGCCATGCCTTATTGCGGAGATTACTGCGAACCTATAGTGTATGGGTGTATATACGAATACAATTTTAACAGTACAGTGCAAATGTTTAATTATAACCCTGATGCTAATACCTATGATCCAGAAATAGAGGCTTGTGAGCCTGTAGTTTATGGATGTACTGATGGGAGCATGTATGGTTATAATATTTTAGCTAATATAGATGATGGTTCTTGTGTTCCATTTATGATTGGGTGTATGGATACAGCAGCTTGGAACTATCAAGTTTTAGCAAATATGCCAGACCCTGAATCTTGTTTGTATTTTGGATGTACAGATTCTATTGCGCTTAACTACGATAGCACAGCAAACGTAAACAATGACAACTGTATATACCCTATTCTAGGATGTACTCAACCAGAAGCTTTTAATTTTGAAGTGGACGCTAATGTTAATGACGGTACTTGCATTCCCGTCTTAATAGGATGCATGGATCCTACAATGTATAATTATAATGAAGAGGCGAACACAGCAAGCGATAATTGTATTCCTTTTATATTTGGGTGTACTGATACTATTGCATTTAATTATGACCCTATTGCTAATACCGATAACGAATCTTGCACTCCAATAACGCCAGGGTGCACAGACCCAAATGCATTTAACTTTAATGCAGAAGCTAATACAGAAGATTTTTCTTGCCTGGATATTATATATGGTTGCACTGACGAAACTGCTTTTAATTATGATTTATTAGCAAATACAGATAACGGAGGATGTATAGACGTGCTAGAAGGGTGTATGGACCCGCTTGGATATAATTATGATGCTGTATACAATACAGATGATGGAAGTTGTTTATATGATGCAGGCTGTATTGATGGTCCTGGTATTCCTTATTGGTTGAATGACACGTGCTATGCTTGGGTTATTTTAATAGATCCTTATTGTTGTAATAATTCTTGGGATGATAAGTGTCAGCAGATATATTGGAGCTGTTCTTGGGATAGTCCATTAGATACAAGAGATTTATTAAGAGGACACAATGTAGTTATGTATCCTAATCCTATGGGTGATATGTTAAATATACTAACAAATGGCCCTGTAAGTATAAAAGTATACGATATATCAGGTAAGCTTGTAATTAAAATAAAAGAAAATCAAACACATAAAGGATTAAATCAGTTAGATGTAAGTTTATTATCAGCAGGTATATATAATTTTAGCGTAACATATAATGGTAACACTAGCACTAGAAAAGTATTAAAGAAATGAAAAAATTATTATTAATATTATTATTTATTCCTTTTTTAGGAAACGCACAAGGTTTACATAAAATATTTAAATATTCTACATTTTATGCTGCAGTTAATGGTGGTACATCATTAGGTGATGATCAGATATGGTCTATAACATCTGGTACATTAGAAGAACAAACAATAGAAACACCTTTTGATTACACACTATCCATAGGTATAAGAAAAATAAAACGATTTGGCTATGAAAACAGGGCTCTTACTTTTTATAATGGTACAGAAAATTCATACAGTGATGCCGCCACAATTGGTAGAGTTGATGGTTTTGAATATTTATTCGA
>CENL01028895.1_pt1 | contig 24660 bp, 27 predicted proteins | sample 530221 | NCBI WGS metagenome assembly CENL01 (sample SAMEA2619791, study PRJEB7988) | marine metagenome | isolation source: saline water (ENVO:00002010), including
AAAACTGCTTCAAGTAGTCACTCTATGAAACATTTAATTGGAACAAGCAACTCTAATGGTTCTTATGTAAATATTGAGGGAGTTGCGGGTTCTACAGATTGGGTTACAAGCGATTACTACTTTATTACAACTTCAACAACTTTAAATTTTAGATTTGCAGAATTTACAGGCGATAGTGAAATTATTATGTATATAGATAACATTTCTATCAAAAAAGTACAGGGTAATGTAGGCACACCTACAAGCATGGATGCTACTAACTTTCCTTATACTTCAATACTGCCAGACCAATCATTTTTAGCAACAGGAAACTCAAGTCCATATAACTTTATCGATTTTGATGGTAGTGATCAATACATTGATTGTGGTACAGGACTTTGTACTCAACTTGGAGATAATTATTCTGGTGGGCTAACAGTTTCATTATGGTTTAAAGCAGACCTTCTTGCTTATGGTTTATTTAGTCTGGGTACGAGTTTTAGTAGTTATACAGGGATGTTCACATTAAGAATACACGATAATGTAGTTAAGTGGGATTTGGCAAATCAAGAATATGAAAAATCTTCTACATTAAGCACAGATACTTTATATCAAGTTACTGCTGTATTAGATACTACAAGCTCTGATAATGCAGTAAACGAATCAAATTCAATATTATATATAAATGGACAATCAGATATGAATCTTGATGGTTCTGGTACATTCCCTGCTGTAGGTGCTATGCACTTTTCAACTGGAACTGCTATTAAAACAATAATAGGTGCGTATTATGCTCTATCTCATACTTTTAATGGAACTATTGGGCAGGTAGCAGTTTGGGATAAAGCACTTAGTAGTAGTGAGGTTGGTGCGATATATGCTTTAGGAAAAAATGCTAATCTTTTAGATAGTTACTCAGAGGGGTTAAAAGGGTATTGGTCTATGAGTTCCTTAGATGCCTCAACGGGGGTATCTGATTCAATAAGCACTATATATGATAGGTCAAGTAATTCAAATCATGGTTCTCCACAAAACGCAGATGCAGGAGACTTAAAATCACCACCAAACGCAGAACCAGAAGGCTATGATATAGAATCAACAACAAGAACAACAACAACACCTTAGAGGAATTTAATTATGAGTGAAATAACAAATAGATGGTCAGATGATTACTCTGGCAGATGGGTAGGCAGAGCCTATATGATAGTGCCTGTAGCTGATATTAATAACGCACAGCAAGAAGATGGAACAAACGCATTAATAGATAATGCTATACAATCTGGAATATCTACGTTACGCAAAAACAATGGCGATGATGGAGATAGTTCTAAGGCACTATTAAAGTTTGCTTGTGACAATGATACAGATAATGACCCAAGTGTATTTAGTTCTTATACTAAAATGTCTCATGCTCAGATAATGACAGAACTTGCTAAGAGTGAGTGGACTACAGAAATTGAATAATAGAGGGAATAGTCTTGCTGAATTTGCTGTTACCATGGCTATCATGGCTACTTTGGCTACTACCGCAGCTCCTGCTTTTAGTCGTATCGGTGAGGGTGCTAAAGCAAAACAAACAAGAGCCAATCTTGAAAAGATTACTAAAGCTTCTTCAATGTGGTATAACCAACAAGTTGAAATAAATGGTATGGGTAGGTTCCCTAGTCAAGCACATAGAACAAGCAGTATTGGAGTATTAGTAGATGATAATAACAACAGAAGAATTGAAATAGAAGAATTAATAGATGCAGAATTTGTACCAGTATTTGATGACACGAGTTTTTTACACTTATTTGACAATGATACCATCAAGTCTCCTTATCAAGATGGTGGTTATCAATACGCCATTATTGGCGGTTCTGGTACTGGGAATAGTATCGTATCTCCAATCTTTGTAGTCATAGATGTAGAAAATCCTGAAGATTTTTATAAGTATTACAAACCTTGAATAAGAATGAAAAAATAGTACTAGGTGGATGGTTGTCAATTTTAATAGCAATTTTATTGATTGTAATAACTTTATCTGGTTGTAGGGGTGGATGGTCAGTTGCCAATCTTGAAATAACTCCTTCAGATAATCAAGACACTCTTTACATAGTTATTATAGATCAAGACAGCACTACGCATTGGTATAATAATGCTATATACGTAGAAGAAAATTATTGTTACAAACATCATATGTGGGAAGATGTAAGAAAGAAGAATAGTGAGTGAGAAACCAAAGACATACAGGTCATATGGGATGGCAAAAATTGACGATAACTTTCGCATCAGTCTTAACATTAAGTGGCTTGGTCAAATTATTGTTGCAGTTGCTTTCATTGTGTTGGGTTACCTACGAATTGAAAACAGACTTGCAGAACTTGAGCGAGGAATGGGACTTGCTGATACCAGAATTACAGAGCTTGTCGATAAACATATGATAGAAGAACAAAAAGAAAGAATGGCTATGGAAGAACGAATATCATTTTTTGAAAAAGAATTAAACCTTAACCCATTTAGTTGGAGAAAGAAAAAGAAATGACATCTGAGGTCATAACATTAATACAGGAGTTAGGTTTTCCAGTTGCTATTAGCGTTGGATTAGCTTTTGCGTTATACAGCGTAGTAAGATTTATTTTAAAAGAAAAAGTAGAAGATACTCTAAAAAGATTTGATGAAAAACACGAAAACTTACAACACAGATTAGACATAATTATGGATGAGCTTGGTAAGGTAAAGAAATGGAATGCAGAAATTAAATCTGATTTAAAAGTTTATATTGATTTAACAATGAGGAATAAATAATGTCATTTCCATTTCATTGTGTAGAGTGCGATAAGCCAGTAGAAGAGGCTTTTAATGGAGTCTGTGATAAATGCAAAGAAGAAGAAGAATAAATGGATTTCTTAGCACTTTATTCAGAAGCTGGAATGATAGGCGTAGTAGGAGCTATGTTTATGTTTATGGTGTATTCTATGAATAAAAGAGGAAATGAACAAGCGTCTGCTTTAAAAGATTTAGAAATAGAAAATAAAGGACAATCTGAGACGTTAGAGAATATGGAAAGTATGGTTATAAAGCTTATTAATAGATGGAATCAATCAGATGATAAACTTGATAGAAAATTTGATTCATTAAATAAAGAGATAAATGATTTAGACAATCAAGTATCTGAAATTAAAGGAAGTTTATCACGAGTAAATGGAAAGCATTAATGGATAGTTTAAGAGTAACAGGAGTTAGTACAGGATTAGGATTTGTTTATTGGACAGATATTATATCTGGAGTATTAATGTGTCTTATGTTTTCAATACAAATTTATTATTTATACTTAAAAACAAAAAAAATAAAGGAAAACTAAATATGATAAAAGCAATGATAGCAAATGAATTACTATCTGACGAAGTAAGAGATGAAGTAATCGACGGATGGAATAAATCTGTAGATATACCATTTATTTCAGAAAAGGTAGAGAGAAAAATTATGATAGCGATTTGGACTGTTTTAAAATCTGTATTGATGAAGAAAATATAGTGCCAAAATTCGGTAAAAGATCACGTGAAAGATTAAAAGGGGTTGACTCTAAACTGATTAATGTTTTAAACGAAGTAGTTAAATACTTTGACATTACAGTTATAGAAGGGCTTAGAAGTCAAGAAAGACAGAATGAGCTTGTTGCGCAAGGTAAGAGTAAAACTAAGTTTGGTAAGCACGTAGAAGGTAAGGCTGTAGATATTGCTCCATATCCAATTGATTGGAATGCCAGGGATGATTTTCACTATTTAGGTGGCTTTGTTCTTGGTGTAGCCTCAAAGATGGGAATTGATGTAAGATGGGGGGGTGATTGGTCGGATTCCAGTTTAAGTAAGAACGCAAGAACCACCAAAGATAATAACTTTGATGACCTTGTTCATTTTGAGATAAAGGAATGATAAATGACCATAAAAGAACGAGTAGTTGTCTTTCCAGACATACACTTTCCCAATCACGATGAAAAGGCTTTTAAATGCGCTTTAAAAGTTTTAAAAGAAGTAAAACCTACTGCTTTCTTGTTATTAGGAGATGCAATTGATGGCGAATCAGTCAGTCATTGGCAATGGAGTAAGAAAAAACGTCCTCCGCTTGAATATCAACTTCCTGCAATTAAAAAAGAAATTAAAGAAGGCAATAAAGGATTGGATAGAATTGACAAAGTTCTTAAATCCGTTAAATGCACTAAGAAGCAATTCGCCCAAGGTAATCACGAAAAATGGTTTGACCACTTCGTTGAAGAAAACCCATATCTTGAACATTATGGTTCCAGAAGAGCTTTCAAATTCGATGAACGTGGATACGAATGGCACGACTATGGTGAAGTCTTTAAAGTATTCGGGAGCAAATTATTTGCTTACCACGGAGGACACTACATGGGAATTGCCCATGCAAGAACTCACGCCTTGCAATTGGGTTGCAACATCATCTACGGGCATACTCACGACTCCCAAAAAGCAGTCATCACCCACATCTCAGGAAGCCACATGGCATATTCAATGGGATGTTTAACTGATATGACTAAAGATTATTTAAAAGGTAGGCCTACAAATTGGACTCACAATGTTGGGATTGTAGATATTTTAAGTAATGGAAATTTTAACTTAGTAGTTCTTGATATAAATGATGGAGTTACAACATACAATGGAAAAGTAATTAGTGCCTAAACAACTACACGAAATAAAACGATTTCAATCTGGAACAATTACAACTCCATCAGATACAGATATTCCTGAAGATGCGGCTAATTCTAGTTTAAATATAGATGCTATGTCTGAAGATGGAATGTTAAAAGGTGTCAAAAATGATACTATTGTTCCTGTAGCAAGTTCTTATGGAGTAAGTAGTACTGCTAGTAGTACTTATAACAATGGAGTTACAGCGATAGAAGTTGAAGATGGTTCTTCATTTGCTAGTAGTGGCTATATTACTTTTATAGATAATGTTGGCGATGTTCAAGTTTTAAAATATGCAAAAACAGATCTATCAAATGATGATAATTGGACAATAAATGGGGGATGGAGAAACACAGGAAATTTAGCTGTAGACACTACTGTATATCAAATGACTACATCAGATATAAAAGCTGATAAGTTTTCTAAAATTAACGATAGCGGAACGCACAAAGGCGTTATTTTTGACGATACGGATAATAAATTTAAAAAGATAGATAACATTCACGCAAATAGACCCGTTTCTTCCAATCTATCTTCTACTGCTGAAACTCATAGTGCATTGCCATCTATGATTAACAATAATAAAGAATTACACGTTGGAATGGGTGATGGTGCAAATGATGAACCTAAATGGATAGGAATGATCCCTCATGGCCAATACGGAGGTAGCGCCCCTGCAACAATGCAATTAACTGATGCAAAGCTACTAAGTCCTAATTCAATTCCTGATTTTTACAAACCTGTATCTGATGGTACTTATATCTACGGATTTGAATATGGTTCAAGTGTAATATGGAAATTAAAAATATCAGATTTTAGTATTACAAAAAGAAAATTAGTGGTTAAAGACAATGCAGTTCCCGCTTCATTTACTGCTATTTGCATGGGTTCAGATGGTCATCTATGGGTTATTGATACTTCTAGTATATCTTATAAAGTAGTAGAAGGTGCTTATAAAGATTTAGATGGCACTACAATAACACATCCTTTGAGGCTTGGAACTTGGATGAGAATAGATAAGGATTCTTTAGAGATTCTTAAAAGCGGTTCATTAATGTATACTCAATCTGCATCTGCTACTATTCTTCCATATTGGCCATTAACTGCAGATGTAACTGATAATGCAGACGCAAACAATCATTGGATTGTTACAGATATATTAGAAAAAGGTAGTTATTTGTGGATTTCTGGAGCAGTTGCAGATGGAGGAGGAAATAGCAACCTCGCTACTGTTGTAAAAGGCTATAATTATTTATTTACAAAACCCACATCAGATTTTAATTTATCTGGCAGCGTAACATTAAATGGAGATAGGGGAGCTACAGCTCCCTATGATACAGTTGGTTATGGAATAGTAACAAATAATGGAAGTGATACTAGGGGAGCTTTTTCATTAACTGGTGCATCTAATAACACTCCTGTTTATGTTAAAATACCTAAAATAAATTTAGTAGAAATATCTGGAACAAATGACGTTGTTGGTATTTTGATGGATATTTATACAGATAAAAATGCACAAGGAATAGATAGAGGTGGAGATGGTCTTTACAATGGAAGTTCAAATGTTAATATAGGAGGAATAATTGTATTAACTGATATTGCAATGCGCACTCAAAATAATGCTAATGATGGATATGTTCCAAGCGTAAGCGCTACATATAAAGGAGGAATTGCTTATTTAACGGAAAGCAGTAGTTATGTTACGTATGATGGTTATATAAAGGGAGTTGCATCAGCAGAAGGCAAATTACTTATTTCTGTGCAAAATACTTCTACAACTACAAGTTCTGATTTAAAATATAGTTCGCAACCAACAAATATTAGTGGAAATTCCAATTCTTCAATTGCAGAATTATCAAGTGCTTCAACTACTTATGACATTAACGAAGGAAGGCCTTATTTAAAAGATAATGGTTCAAATGTAGATATTCATTTATTTGCAGGTGCTGGTAATGGCAGATGGATGTCTTCTACCAATACTGCAAGTTCAATAGGTGCAGATATATTTACAGTCCGAATGCAATCTGAATTAGCATTAAACTTGACAAATACTGGAGCTAGTTCTTCTCATGTAAACGATAAAAAATATTATTACAAATGCGCTTATGTTTATGATGGCTATCAAGAATCTCCACTTGGAGATTTTACAAGTATAACTTCTGATGGTAGTGCTATTGATATTGAATTGATTATAAGAACGACAACTGTATTGTCTAAAAGAATTTCAGGTATTGCAATTTATATGGCAGAAGGTGCAAATACCTCAATTGTTCCAGAGGGGTTTTATCGCTATGTAGATACAATTAATCTAAACAATACATTCGTAGAAATAAATGAAGACCTAACGGGAAATCCAGATTGGGGAACATATAGAAGAAAAATATATAATCACAATGGAGTAGTAGGCGCTTCTTATGATGCTAGAACTGGTATTTCTGAAATACTTGAAGATACAATAGTAAACTATGGATTATCTACGGATTTAAATAATCAGTTGTTTGTAGCTCAATGCTATCATTTAGAATTAGATGATGCCTCAAACTATCTTTTTAAATCAAGGCCTTATAATTATGATCAGTTTAATTACATTAATGATTTCTTGATATTGCCTATTTATCCTACTGCAATTTCATCGTTTAACAATCGAATCTACGTATTTGATAAAAATAATATTTTAAGAATAGAACCAAATAGTATGTACGTAGAATCATCAATGAATGGCATTGGATGTTTGGGTCAAGATTCAGTTCTTTCAACTGAATACGGGATGTGTTTTGCAGACAAACATGGCATTTATCTTCACGATGGTCAAAGAGCCAATAACATATCTACTGCTATATTACGAGGAGATGCAAATTACAGTTGGGAAAATATTGATTTTAGCTATGTTCCTAAAATAGCATTTCACAATTATAACAAATCGTTTTTAATTACATTTAAAACTGGGTTAGGAACTTATTTTACATGGGAATACAATTTAGTAAAACGAAGATGGGATAGGCAGAGGTTATTTAAAGTAAATGGTCTTAGTCAAGTAACAGCAGAACCAAAAGATTTTATACTAGGAGAAAATGGCGAAATAATTTGGAATATTAATGGTTATTTTTATGATATTAATTCAGATAAATCAAATAGAAAGTCTTGGGATTGGGCAAGTAAACAAATTACAATAAATCGAGATACTCAAGATAAATCATTTACTAATTTTTATTTAACAGGAAGCCCATCTGGTTCTTTAGGTACGAATATTTCAGTTAATCTTGATGAAGGTAACAGGCTTGAAGTTGTTAATGATGGTGCTAATGGATATACAAATTTTATTTTAGATTCTAAAAAAGGTAAAAAAATGCAATGGGTATTGTCATCTCAAACTGGAACTGTAGACGCATTAGGAGTTGCTTACAGACTATTAAAGAATAGTTCAGGATAACATGGCAATATCAAAGAAAAAAGCATTGCTTATTCATAGTTCAGAAGCAGTAGAGATAAATCGTGTAATTGAAAAAATATATGATGATTTAAATGATGTAATTAATTCAGTTAATCAAGGAAATACATCAGAAGAAAAAGAAAGTTTTAAAGGTAAGTCAGGAGATATTCGACTTGCAAGAGTAAATGATGGCAGTTATGAAATACAAGGAAAAACCGATGAGGGTTGGGTATATGCCATTATGAAAGTAAGAAATAGATAATAGGAGTTTAGTATGGCTTTGTTTGGATTTAGTGATAGTGATAGACCCGATGATATTCAACACAATTTTCAATATAAATTAGATACAGTTGATTATAATCCCAATGAAGGATTGTTAGGGGCAATTGGAAATTTAGAAGGAATATCAGATAAACAAGTGGGAATGGGAGATGAGTTTTCACAAGCGTATAGAAATATGCTTGACCCTAATTCTGCTTACTATCAAAGATTATTTGGCAATCTTAGAAGAGATGTTGGTAGCTCTTATGCAAGAGCAAATACAAATATGCAACAAGCAATGGCTCAACGAGGTATTGGTAAAGGGGGAATGTCTAGTCTTTTAAGTGCAGTAAGTGGCAATCAAATGTCAGAACAACTTAGAAAAGGATATTCAGGTATTCAAGATGTTGGATTACAAAGAGCGGGTCAATTTGGGCAATTAGCTACAGGAGCTTATGGTAGTGCAGGGAATATAAGTGGCAGAGTGGGTGATTTAAGGTCAGGTATAGATGCTAGAGGATTGCAAACAGATATGACTAACGCCGCTACTAGAAACGCCTATAGGCAATATTTAAACACTTCTAGATATAACTTAAAGATGGGTAATCAAAGGAGGCAAGATGCTTATGACAATCAACAAGCAAATCAAAGAGGTGCTTTTTGGAGAACTGCGGGTACAGTAGTAGGTGGTTTATTAGGTGGCCCCGCAGGAGCAATGGGAGCAAATGCTTTAATGGGCGGTTTAACAGCCCCATCAGGAGGCACACCAGCACCACCTTCGGGAGGGTTAGCTATGAATAATTTTCCTGGAGAATACGACACTTTTGGTTCAGGTTCTTATGGAAATAGTTTTGGTTTTAATGTAGGAGGTAACTAATGGCAAATGCATTAGGTGTAAAAGTAGGCAATCAAGATAACCAAACATTCACAGATTGGGATTTTGGTGATGAAGCAAGTAAAACTGCAGATAGCTTAATTGGGATGATGAATAAAAAGCAAGATATGGCAACTAGGGCAAAAGAAAGAGCAGAAGATAAAATATTTGCAACTTCTGAGCGTATAGCTGGGCAAGAGTTTACTGAGTCACAAACTGAGTTATCGGGAGATATTGAAAGTAGACAAATAAAAGAAAGATATGAAGAAACTCGCAAAGGTCAATTACTTCAAGGTAAAATTGACATAAATAAAATAAAAACAAGCGGTGATTTAGAAGCATTAAGGCAAAAAGAAAGATTAGAATTTACAGGCGGTGAAAATGCAAAAGACAGAGAGCAAAAAGGTGAATTATTTGACAAAGAATGGATAAATAGAGAAAAGCAATGGAGAGCTAAACTTGATAGTACAGAAAATTTATTTGAGCGTGGTAATGCATTCCAAAAAGAAATAGAGCAATTTAGGCGAGATGGCAATATGGAAGCGTTAAAAGCTAGGCTTGAAGCAACTTCTTCTGAAAATGCTTTAGATAGAGAAGCTCAAAAAATATTGCAAGATGGTAGATTAGAAAATTCACTTGTAATTTCAGAATTAGACAGATTGTCTAGAGAAAAAATCAATAATAAAAACATTATTTCAGAAGCTTTAAATCGTGAAAAAGACAGATTATCTAGAGAAGGTATGCAAGAAAAAGACATAGAAGCTTCTTTAACTAGAATGGAAAAAGGATTAGAGTTTGATTTAAGAAGGTACAAAGAACAAGGCATTTTGGTTGCAGAACAAGCTAGGATAATGAAGCAACAAGATGCTGATAAGTCTTTTGCATTTAATCCCGCTAATTTTACAAAGCTTTATGAAGAAACAAAAGCTGGTGGATTTGATGAAGGTGAAATTTTAGATATATTTAGAGGAGATTCTGAAGACCCAAATAAACCTAATTTATTTTCTGCTATGGCAACTAATGTTCAAGGGGTTTTACAAACTTCTCCTAACAATCCGCAAAGAAAAGAAGTTTTAAATGCATTGGTTAAAATGCAAGAACGATTTTCTGATAAAAATTTTTACAATACATCAGCAGATAGGTTTGCGGGTCATTCAAATGAAGCATATGCTAATTTACAAGCAGTCCAAGGTTTAATGAGAATGATGGGTCAGCAAGGTATAAATCAAATTAAACAGGTAGACCCAAATCAAATAAAAAGGGATGATGATGATACGTTTTTGGGGCCATTAAACCCTATAAAAACCACAGGTCAAGATGTTATAAGAGCGTTGCTAGAAATGCAACCTAATCCAAACAATCAATTACTTGATAGCACTCAATCGCCTATTCCAGATAATGTAACCTATTAATAAATGGATCCAAATCAACTTGCACAATATATAAATGCGTATCGTGTAAGTCCTCATCTTTTTAATGACGATGAAGTAGACGAACTTACTAAATACGCATCCGAAGCTGGAGTCAACTTCAATAGAAATATGGATGTTGAAGAAAGCAAACAATCAGGCGTTGTTAGTCAATTTATAGGCGGTATAGCTGAAGGGTTTCTTGGGCCTTTTAATATTTTTGGTGGCTCAACTAAAGACCCTGTAACCTCTGCTCAACAAATATCAAGAAGCGTTGGTAGTCTTATTGGTTTTGTCCCTGGGTTAGCAGGTGGCCCAATTAAATGGGGTGGTAGCCTTGTTGCTAAAGCTGGTAAAAAAGTATTAGGTAGAAGAATTGAAGGTCTTGGCTCAGCTTTAATGGGGCTTGAATCATACCCTATACGTATAGCAAATAAAGTGCTTGGTAAAAAAGCGGGTCAAGGTATAGTAGCTAAATACGGAGGTAATGCGGGTCAAGTAGCAGATAGTTTTTTACATGGCAATACTGTTCTAGGCAATGTTGCACAATCAGCAGTTCATCTTGGTACTGCTAGTGCAGTAAGTGAGTTTTGGAAAGGTCCCGATGCTATGAAAGATAGCTTTATACATGGGGCTATAGCAGGTGGTGCGTTTGGTACAATAGGTAATTATAAACAACTAATAGAAAAAGCTATTGGTGCGCCTAGTCCTATAGTAAGAAAATTCTCTGAAAATAAATTAAGAGAAGGCATTGCAAAAGGTTTAGCAGGTAGTGCATTTCAAGGTGGTATGGCTACAATGCATGGCGCTGATACTGCAACTCAAATCTATGAATATATGCTTGGTGCTTATTTTGGCTCTGTGCATCCATCAGTGCATCAAAAAATAGGTAGAGAGTATTTTAATAAATACAGTGCTGATAGGTCTAAAAAGAATTATAAAATGATGGAAGACCCTGAGTTTAGTTCGCTTCCTAGTGATGCTAGAGCAGAAGTTAAAACTATGCACGATAAATTGATTGGTGACAAATTTGACCAAATAGCTAAAACAATGAAAGGGGTTGACCCTTATGATGTTAGTAAAGGCGCTCAAGAGCTAAGAAATGCTTTTGCTGAAGAACATTATGAAAACTATAGCACTCGTTCTAAAAAAGGCAGAGAAGATATGACTGCTGAAGATAGGCTTGAAGCTCAAAAAGAAGTTATAGCTTCTCATGAAGAGTTAGGTGACATTGTTAGGGAAGGCACTCGCATTGGAGATGAAATTAATTCTATTAAAAAAGATAAACTAGAAGGTGAGACTAAGCGAGTATATGATGCATTAACAAAAGAGCAAGTTGAACAGATAAAAGAAGGTAATTACGATTCTATTTATAATGAGTTTGGTAAGCGTAATGACTTTTTTAATGAGTTGCAAGATAGATATACAGGACAAGATTATATACGTCAAAATGAAGAAGCTAAAATACAATCTGAATTAGATAGCGACCCTGTATTACGTAGGTTTTTTAAAGATGTAAATGCACAAGTACAAGCTAAAGAAAGTAATGAATTAACTTCACTTGAAATTGCAGATAAAGTTGTTAAAGCAAATGAAAAAGTAAAAACAAAATTAGGTGAACAAAAAGAACGTCAGCAAACAGGCGAAGGTTTAGAAAAAAATATACTTAAAGAAGATGCTAAACTTTTAGAAATAGAAAATAAAATAGTTGCATTAAGAAAAGAAGACGGAAGCATTAGTAAAGAAAATTTACCAGAATTTAAAAGACTGCAAAAAGAAATAGTTGAACGAAACAAACTTTTAGCTACAGATATAACAGGCGGAAAGTTACTTATTAATAATATAAAACCCGAAAGAATGCCATCAATTGATAAGATGGTAGAAAAAGAAATAATTGATGGTGTAAAGAAAAACAAAGACTTAAATAGCATATTAAATAAAATAGATGGGATAATGAAAAATGAAGGTATGCTTATAAAAGATGTAAACACACTATCATCATATATTAAGAATAGAATAAATAATGGGGAGACAATAGGTAATAATAAAGAACCATTTGGTGTGTGGAGACAAGGTGAAACAAGTAAGGTCAAACAATTTTCTAAACAATTAGACCCAGTTAAACAAGAATATGACAGATACGAATTATTTAAAAATGAGGTATATAAAGAGTTAGGTGTAAAGCCTACAAATAGCATAGATAGAGCATTAACTCAAAGCTATGAGCGTTTTAGACAGAACCAAAAGCAATATCATAGTGCATTTGATTTAAGTAGCGGTAAGCTTAATAAAATAGAAGAATATTCTAATGGGGTGCGCAAGGTTTTATCTCATCCTATACTTCCTCATGAAAAAATATATAAGCATGGTAAAACATATGTGATAGACGAACTTATTGAAGGGGGTAAGTCATATGATCCATTAGCTAAAACAATGCGTTTTGAAGGTGAAGAAATGGTTTATGATTATTTACTTACTCCAAAAAAAATGGCTGATTTAATGTTGCAAGTTGATAAAAAGACAAAAGGACAATATATATGGACACCTGAAAAAGACAAAGGTAAGCTTATAGTCCGCAATTATCATCCCGATACAAAAAAAGCAAAATTAAACGATATACTTAAAACAAAAAAAGAACGTGAGCATTTTAAGTTTGACCAACAAGAGTTTTTAAAACTTACAGGCATTGATAAGCTAGGTTCAAAATCTAAAACAATGTGGAAAGAACTGCATGAAGATATGTTTAAAAGTAACTATCTATATGACCCTAAAGGTCAGTTTAAAAGTGCATTAGACTTAGTTAAGCGTAGTAGTTTACTTTCAAGTAAAGACTATGTATTAAACGTCAATAAGTTTAAAGACTTTACTCCTGATGGAAAGCTAGATGTTATTTTTGTTGATGATGTCGCTAGTGCAAAAGACCCAAACAACCCTATTAAACCAGAAACATATAATGTAAAGCGAATAGGCAAAGATGGTAAGGAAGTAATTGAAAAAAGAGTACACGAAAGTGATGTAGATGGCTATGTTGTTTTACATACTGAATTATTTAATAAAATAGTAAAAGAAATGGGTTTAGACCCTACCACATCTCATATTAAACCAACTATAGCAACAGAAATAGATGGAAAGTTGTTTTTATTAAAAGGGGGTGTACATCCTTCTCAAAAAGGATTTGATGCAGTTATGCCAAATAAAGGCAGTATGGTTGTTATGACATCGGCAGCTAAAGTAAATCCTGGCAAAACATACACTGCTTTTCCAAATAAAAAAAATGAATACAAATTTTATAAAGATGGTAAAGAAACAATACCTGAGACAACCAAAATTAATATAGATGATTTACGAATTAACTTTGGAGTATATGGAGATAAACACGCTTTAACTCCTGTTTCAATTAAAAGACAAATGCATAGCACACTTGCGGGATTAAATATAGAGGCAAAACAGCAACGAGCATTAATGCAAATATTTAAAGATTCGTATTTGGGAATAGAAAAACAAAATAAATACGTACAGGAAATGCTTGAGAATCCAAATTTAAAAGTACCCGCAGATTTTGATATTAGCAAAATAGGACATAAGCAAATTGCAGACATATTAAATAGCAATTCAAAAAGTCCTGTAGTAAAAAAGTTAGTAGATGATATATTTAAAATAAATAGTGAGCGTAAACGAAGTGAGTCTTCAGAAATTGATGACATTGATTTAATGGAATCAAAAAACTACGCTGATAGAATTGCAAAAGAATTTAAAGACACAGATTATAATACATTGGCAGTACGTTTTTTAGAAAATCAATCAGGAAACTTTAACGATGCAGTATTAAGGTATGTTACAGATAAGTATTTAAACCCTCAATACGATTTTAGCGCATCTTCATGGGTTGCTGGTAATCATGCTTTATTTAAAAATAGATTGCCTAATAAAGAAATTAGAGAAGATCACTTTATGCTTGGTCATAGTATGAAAGATATGAAGCATAAAGGATATAAAACATTGGGTAAAGCTTGGGAGGCTTATAAAGACCCTACGCTAAGAAAAAAAGAAGATAGTAAATTATCAGATAAAGAATTTAAAGAAGAGCATTTACGTATTGCAGTAATGCGTGTACCTAGTCCTGATATTAGTGGCACTAGAGCATTGTATTTTGATGGATTTACAGGAAAGAAAAATGGTGCATATGATTATGGTACTTATCTTAGACAAAAAGACCATTTTAATATTGATGGTGCTGATGTAGATGGGGATAAAGTATTTTTATACCAAGGAATGCCTAAAGAGTATTTAGATGGCGTTTATGCTAAGAAAAATAATTTAGAGCGTAATGGCGTTTCAATTGAAAATAAAGCTGAAAAAAATAATTCTTTATACGACCAAAGTACAAAAGCTGAATTAGAATATATTAACAGTAGTATATCTCAATATATGCCCAATGCTTTAATTCGTTCAGGTAGGTCTGCTAAAGTAGGCAAAGATGGCATGGGTCAAATTGTATCTGCTAAAGAGTATTTAAATATTATTTTTTCTGACATTATATCTAAAGGCGGTAAAAAAGAATTTCCATTAATAAAAAATGGAAAAAAGTATGGCGTTTTAAAAACTGGAGCAATGAGTAAAGAAATTTTAGAAAGAGAAAATGGATATAAAGACCATTCATTAGAAACGTCTTCAAGAACTGCTGATTCTAGTGGGTATTATAGGCTCATAGATGCCTTTAAAATGAGAGATATTCTTTTAAATAAGGCTATGCCTAACTCGATAGTAATCCCTACAAAAAAGGGAGATAAAAATCGTAAACCAACTTTTGCAGATTTAAGAAATATAGAAGAATATTCAGAGTTATTTAATGTAAAACAGAATTTATATCGCAGTAAAGACCAACAAGGCAAAAGACCTAATTTAGATGCAGTGCAAAATAATTTAAGTGCATTTAATGAGCTAGGTGTAAAGTTTCAATCTAGTCTTACTGAATTGGGCAGTGCATTTGGTAGGCCAGAAAATTTTATTGAAACAAACCTTATACGACCTGAAACTATTGATTTTAAAAAATACAATCGTTTTGTACGTGAATTTCAAGGCGGTTTTAAAGACCCTAGTCTATTAAAATTTATCCGTAGGAAAAAAATTACAATTGTTCCTGACCTTGGTAAAAGAGCTAAAATATTAAAAGATGGTAAGCCTATAAAAGAAACCACCTATAAAACAAATGATCTTATGGATGCTACAAGCGTATTAATTCAAAATAAAGCTGGTGAGCGTTTGTATAACGATATGATTAAAAATGGATATAAAGAAGCTGACTTTATTGAATTTGCAGATAGAATATCTTTAGAAGCAATAGGCTCTAAAGACGATTATGCTAAAATACGTTCTATAGACCCATCATTAAGAAAAAATAAAGGAGTTCGTACTACAGAAGATGCTGAAACTCAAATAAGAACTAGGCGTAATGATATAATTGAGACTGCAAAAGAATTGGGAATATCATCAACACACGCATCTAGGTACTTTGATATGTATATGCTTGGCAGTTTATATCCTCAGACGAGAACACAAAAAGAATTACGCATTATACATGAAAATAAATTAAAAAAAGCTAAAGAAGCCCCTGATTTTCTACGTAATAATAAGCCAAATAAAAAGAAAAAATTAACAATTGAGAGACTAACAGAAGAGTTAGATAACTTTGAAAAATATTACAATAAAACAAGTAGGCATAATTATCCGTATTTAACGAATGAAATACCAAACTCTAGTAAAAAAATGTTTATGAATACCTTTAGTCAGATTTTTGACAAAGCAGTTATGCCTAAAATTAAAGCAGAAGTTAAAAAGGCTAGTGTTGACCCTATTATGAATAACGTAAATAAAAAGGGAGCTGAAACACCACAACAAAAAAACCAAGGTATTAAAGAAAAATTTGAAGAACTGCTGCCACATAATAATCTTTTTGATTTAAAAGTGTCAGATAAAAGTACTAAAGCACCAACAGATGCAAAATTAGATGCTAAAAGAATTGTAGAAGCATTTAAAAAGTTTCCAGAGCATTCTTTAGATGACATAAATGGTATGTTTATTGACATGATAAAAGATAGAGATAGAATGGGATATGGCATTGAAGAAGCTACTTATACAGATTTAAAACACTTTGCTAATGCACTAGAAGAAATTGTTTATAATAGACCTAAAGGCAATAAAGTTTCTTGGATTGATAAATATTTATTTCCTAAACGAGTGGCTGAAAAACAATTTTCACATGATTTTAGTATTCCAGTTATTAAAGAAGTCAATTTTAGAGATGCTAAAGGAAAGCTTGGTAGAACAAGCATTAAAGTACCATTAGGAACAATGCAACATTTACAAAATAGTTTTGGCAGTATTTATAATCTTCAAAATATTGTAACTAACATTGCACAAGAAGAACGTGATGCATTTTTTACATGGCGTAAAGACATATTAGACTTACCTAATGGTGTTGGTGAAGCTAATAGATTACATCAAGCATCAATGACTAGGTGGCTTAGAAATGAAGGTAGAAATGAGCTTGAAAAAGAATACAATTGGAACGAGTGGAAAGAAAATGAAACATTATACAACTCTTTAAAAGATAAGGTTTACAATACAACTGTAAAAGGTAAACAAGTAAAAGTAAAAGGCGACGAGTTAATGCGCACAATTGCAAAGCAAAATGATGCTTTTTTAAATAGAGTGTATAATAATCTAGTTAAATCAAATTTAGACTTTAGATTAATTGATACGTATTCAATGTCAGGTGATAAAGCACAAAAACCTAATTATGAAGCATTTAATAAGCAGAATAGCTTTGTTAAGTACAATCCTAAAACAGGAAGAGTAAATTTAGAGTTTTTAGAAAATAAATATTTAAAACCTTTAGCAGAAAATGGAAGGCATATTTTAAAGCAATTAGGTAAAAATGGATTTACTGCTGAATTATTAGGTAGAATGCGTTATGAGCGACAATTAGAAGAATTTGTAAAAGACTTACCCTTAAATAAACAAAAAGCATATAGAGAAAAATATAGGCAACAGTTTAAACTAACAGACACACCTGAATTTAGTGGTTATATAGAAAATGGTTCATTTTTTAAAGGAGTTGGTGAAGTAAAAGGAAGATATTTTCCAAGAATGTTTCATGGTGATACAAAAGCAAGTTTAGAAAAACTACAGACGTTTATGGAAAATAAACGAATACAATTAAGGCAACAATTAGAAAAAAAATATATTTATGACCCAACACTTACTAAAGAGCAACGTGAAGCAAATTTAAAAATACCAATAGATAAAAGATTTGAATTAAAAAATAATGATTTTAAACGCATTGAAAACATACCTTCTCAAGAAGGCGCTAATGCAATGTATAGAAAAATTATTAATGAAAAAATAGCTGAACTTGAAACAATGTTTGAAGCGCAGTTAGGTAAATCATTAACTCTTGATAATGGCAGTGGTCAAGAAGGCGCTGATTATTTATGGTCAAAGTATCAAAATAAAGAACACGCTGAAAGACAAGGACATTTTTCAAAGCCTGGCAGTGGTCAGTCAAGAGGTGAAGAGCCTATGCCAGGAGCTAGTTATGATTTTAAAGTTGTAGAAGCTTATCAAGAGCAATGGATCAATTCATTTTTTAAGAACGCTACTTCGTTAATTAGTAAAAGAGCAATAGATAGGTATGTTGAACTAGACCCATTAAAAGACCCAGCAACTACAAATGAATGGGCTAATTTAATGAGGGATTATGCTACAGATGTATTAGGTCAACCATCTATGTATAATCCAAAAACATTTGGTCTTAGAAAGTCAGATATAAAAAAATACAAATCAATTATTAAAGCATATGAAGATGAAAGAAAAGGCAAAAAAATAACGTTTAAAAAGAGGCGAGATTATACGTATGCCATTTCTGATGCTATGAAAGAAAAAGCTGAATCTGAATTAGCAAAAAACAAAAAGTTTCAAACTTGGGATAAAAGATTATTTTATTATGTAACAGATGAAGCTGGTATTAATGGATTAGATAAGATAAGCACAAAGTTATGGGGTAGAAAAGATAAGCCTAAACTACCATTTTATGGTGAGTTACCACAAAGCCCTGAAGCAAGAAGACAAACACTTTCAAGGATATTGCATAAGATTGGAGCATCTGAAGCTAAATGGCAGTTAATTACTTTGTTATCTCATCCTAAAACAGCAGTAGCTAATATATTAGGTGGTAGTCACAATACAATATCTAATGCAGGTTTACATAATTTTACAACTGCTGTTTTTAATAAAAAGAAATTATTAGCTACTACATTTAAAGGTACAAAGTTAAATGATGGTACAGAAATAACAACATCTGAACATTTACGTAGATTTGCAGAAGAGAGTGGAGCGCATGAAACTTTTTATGTAACAGAGGCATCTTTAGAAAGAAAATTTGCTGGAAAAGAAACAAAAGAGTTTTTAAAAGAAGTTCAACAAGCGCTTAAAAGCAATAGTAATCTTTCTGAAGCAGATGTTTTTTCAATTGCTAAAAAATATAAAGTAACAGATGCGGTTACTAATATAGCTGCAATACCTATGCGATGGTCTGAAAAGAAATTAAGAACAGATAGTTTTTTTGCTCATTATTTAAATGCATATAATAATTTAAAAGATTTTATTCCTAATATTAAACACAATGACCCATACGTTATTAATATGGCATTAAAAGGAGTAGAAGCAACACAGTTTTTATACCATAGTGCATTTAGACCAAACTATAGTAGAACTGCAATTGGTAAGATGATGACAAGGTTTCATCCATTTGCTTGGAACTCAGTACGTTTTAGAAGGCAAACATATCAACGTGCAAAAAGATATGGTTTTAAGCCAGGAACTGAATCTTTTGAAAAATTTAAACGATTAGCTACATTAGATATATTTGCATTATCATTGGCTAATATGTTTACAAGTAGCGTTTTTGATGCTACTATACCACCTCCTTTAAATTGGATGCAAGATACTGCTGATTGGTTATTTGGTGATGAGCGTGAAAGAGAGAGAGCATTCTTTTCTTCGTGGCCTCATCCCGCATTAGCCCCACTTCAAATTGTTACGCCACCTATTGCTAGGTATCCTATGACTTTAATAAATGCAACTATAAATGGCAATTGGGAACGATTTGCAGATTACTATTTATGGACATTTTTTCCTTTTGGTAGATTTGGACGTAGCATTGCAAAAACAATAGAAACTCCTGAGATGTGGGTAGAACAAATGACAGGAATACCTATACATGGCATTGGAAGAGAAAAAAGAAACTTAGTAGAATCTGAGTAGTTCGACTAATAAAAGTGGTAAAAAATAATATTTTACCCTATTTCCTACCTCCCTAAATCAATAAAAACACTCACTAGTTCCACCCCTGGTACCACCCCTAGTACCACCCCTAGTTTTTTATATTGGATATTTTTTATAACTTATAGGTGTGTAATAATATTAAATGTGGGAGGTTTGCATAGCCACAAGTGAAAAAGGTAAGTTATAATATGTTATTTATTACGAGGGGAAATCAGTCTTAGACTGCAATGGGGTTGCAGGGGTCGCAGGTTCAAATCCTGTCGCTCCGACAGACGACAAACTTACCTTTTTTCAATTTGGCAATTAACACTCATAGCCACATGATAGCCATGAAAGGGGTAAGTTATGCCTTTAAAGGACAATTTAATAAAAGACCAATGGGGTAACATCTATTATAGAAAACAGATTGATAAAAAGCGAATTATACTACCAGCTTATACAAAGCAAGATAAGATAGCTAATAAACTTCATTCTGCGTTAGAGTACCAAGCTTTAAAACAATATTACAATCCAAAACAAAAAAGACGTAAAGTCTCTTTTAAAAAACTTGTTAAGTTGTTTTTAAACAATAAAGACAATATTAATAAATGGTCTAAAGCAACTAAAGAGACATATATATATGTATTAAATGCATATCTCAAATCAAAAACATTTCCAGAAAACAAACAAACTGCTTTAGGTTACATGGCTAAAGTAAATGCTTGTATTAATTGGGGAATTAAAAAACATTATAAAACATCTGAAAAGATTAGAAAGCTCCCAAGGAGAATAGGACGTACTAGAGTTTTTTCAAATAAAGAATTGGCATTAATAATGAATAGCCATACAAATACTGATCTACAGGAGTTTTTTAATTTTGCTTATTATACAGGTGCAAGACGTGGTGAGATATGTGCATTAAAAGCATATCAAATACATCCTACATTTATTGAGGTAAAAGGCAAATCAGATAAACGTATTATTAAACTAAATAGCCAAGCAAGACACATACTCTTTTGTAGAGAAAAATTGTGGAGCTACAAGGGTGATTTTGTTAGTAAAAAGTTTAAGGCATACCTAAGGTCGCTTAACATAAAAAACGGACAATTTCACGACTTACGGAGGACATTTGGACTGAATTTAATCAAATCAGGCGTACCTATCTTTACTGTTAGTAAACTACTAGGTCATTCTAGTGTAAACATTACAGAACAACATTATGCTCCTTTATTAGTAAGCGATATAGAAGAGTTTGAACTACCTACTGGCAGTTTGGACAAGTAACTTCTATTTTGGGAAGTCTTTCGTATTCATCCCAATATTGCACTGCTTTTTGTTGTTTATTTTTACTTCTTTGATGGTAAAAATTCCAAGTCTTTTTACAACTTGGGCATTTACTTAAGGGGTATGTACTTATTCTTTTTTTAAGTCTACCTCTAGTTATGTTTACTTTTTTAGAATATGCTTTATCAAACCATTCTTCACTAAAATAATATTTTAATGTTTTTACCTCGGCTTTGGCTCGATTTAAGTATCTTTCTTTATTTTCTCTGGAAATCCGACCATCAGGCTCTAGGCCATCAGGTCGGTTTCTCATTTTGTTATCCTTAGTTAGTTAAGTATTCTTTTACTCTTTCTGTTACAAGAGATGCAAGTATCATTAATATAAATATTGATACCACCCATATAAGCGCTGCTATCCCAAGTATAAATATATTAGCTATCCATTCAGCTATATCAAGAACTAGCATTATGTTTATTTATCTTTTCTATTAAGTCTTTACATTCTTGCATTATAATAGGTTTTAAAGTTCCTATCTTAGCTAAAAAGTCTCTAGACTCTTTTAACAATATTCTTAGTTTGTCATTTTCTTCTTCTAGAATTAAAAGATTTTCATTGTCAATTACTCTATATGTTTCTTTCATATAAATAACCTTCTTTCTTTTTACATTTATCACAAATTTGTTTTTCTAATCCATATTTAGGCATATCTTCGTATTGGACAAATTTTCTTTTACTATTTGACCAATCGTATTGCCATACTGTTTTACACTCAACACAGTTCTTTAAAGGACACTTATGTTGAGTTCTTGCTGTTTTATTTGTTATTTTATTTTGATACAATTTCTGAAAATCAGAAATGTACCATAGTTTGTTATTTTCCATAATTTTATTAGTTAAGGGGCAAGGTAGCTTTCACCATTAAGACAAGGAGGGTATGATATTCCCAATAACATAGCCTTTTTGCCCCTTATAGTTTTTGAGGCTCAGACGCCAATCATTTGTCAACCTCACATTCAATAAAAAATCCACAGACCAAATGGTCCTTTCTTTATTTTAGTGTTAGTGAAATTTTCATGAGCCTCAATTTTATTATTTTTTTCTTTGTTCAAGTATTTTCTGATTTTGTTCATATGTTGGCTGACCTAATAATTTCCATATATCATCAAATATTAATTGGCCATCATTAGACATTCTATCTCTATCAACTTCTTCTAAATCAGATAATAGTTTAAACAACTCTTGAGTTAATTTATTTTCTATGTTTGCTATTACTTTTTGCATTAGTCACAATTTCCAGTTGTACAAGCACCTGATTGAGCTTGAATTACTTCATCTTGTGTAATATTTCTTTCTACTGAAGTTTCAAGTTTTTTAATTCTTGATTGTGCGTCACGAACCACATCCCCAATTTTTTGTAATAAGTCACTTTCTTTATCTGTTTCATATAATGCAGTTTGAATTTTTTCCAACTCTTCTAAAGTAAGCCTAGGCTTTACATTATATATAGTCTTAGTTACTACTACATCTTTTGTTTCAATTTCTAACATATTTATCCTTTCAGTTTTTTTAATAAGGTTAAGAAAACATTCATATCCATAAGAGCATAAGTATCTCCACGATCTTCTCTGAATGCTACTATATCTGTATGCTCACATTTTAAAAATGAAGCAATCTTTTTTCTGCGCTTAGCTTGAACAGTATATTCTTCTATGGTGCAATCTACTTCCTCATGGAGTCCTAATGATTGACCATTAGAACCCCATGCACGAACAGCTTTTAAACCAAAGCCTTTAGCTAGGTTTACCACTTCACGCTCAAAAGCATTGCCTTTTTGTTTACTTGGACTAGCCATCGTTTCCTAACGCAATCCAAAATAAATCAGGTGTTAAACGCTTTACATTTCCTTGTTTGCATCTTATTGCCATAAATCTAGCGTCACGTCTTAACTCATCTAATAGCATTTCTATTGAACCAGCTCCAAGTTGCACACCTTCTTTTTTAAAGATTTCTTTAATTTCTTTTTTTGTCATTATTTATTCCATGTTTTATTTGTATTAAAAAGGCAGTTAAATAAATTGTAGCATCTAAAGCTTCTTCTAATGTTTCCTGTAGAAAATCCCTGTTATCATTAATTGGTATTGGAGCGCCATATCTTTTAGCTCCTAATTCCAATCTTTCTTCTACTTTGCTTACAAGTTCTTTACGTATGTCTAAGGTATCCATTTATTCCACCTATGTAATGTTAAACTAACTTCCAATGGCCCCACACCGAGACTAGCAACGATATGTTCTCCATTTATTGAATGTATTCCTGTTGTGATATTTATTATCCAAAGAAGAATGAGGGACGTGAGAACGCCCCTATCTTCTTGTTTGTATTTAAATGATATAAGTCCATTGGCAATGTTTAGCCTCACACTTGTTCCCATCTAAATGTTTTGGGTTGAAATTCAAATTGTAATTTCATTTTATTTTCATCTCTCGATTTCTTACTTACAACATAACGAGTAAGTTTATCTCTATCTCCATTAATCATAATTACTTTATCAGCTTTTTGAACAACAGTCATACTGCCTTTAGCAGCAGTCATTTCTGCTGAACCATTTTTAGCACCTTCTTTATTCATGTGATGTACACCGATAACAATAAGGTCTTGTGTAATAGCAATTGTTTTTAATGTATTGATAATCTTATTCATTCGTTCAAAGTCATTATATACGTTATCTACATTTATATCCTCAGTTGTGTCTATAACGAGTATTTTAGGTTTTATTTCTGCGATTTGTTTTTCTAATCTGCCTAATTCAATTGGATCACTGAGTACAGATATTTGTTTAAACTCTCTACCAAGATTTGATTTTTCACCTTCACTTGTTGCTTCTTCAATAACCTTTTCTTTTGGAAGGCTATGTGTTATTTGACAAAAACGTCTAAACATTAAGTGATGGTGAAGTTCAAGACTAAGATACAAGCAAGTTAAGTTTGGTAAATTTGATACTAGGTTTTGCACAAATGCAGTTTTACCTAATCCTGTATCTCCAAGGATAATTACTAATTCCCCAGGGTAAACAGTATATTTCTGACCTTCTCTAGGAAGTTTCCATATTTCACCAAAATCAAATGATTTATCTGTAAAGTCTTGTTTGATGTAATCTTGATAAGAAGATTCCATTTGTTTTGAATTTTTAATATTTAAAGAATAATCTTTACGTTTGTAATAAATGCATTTAGTACTGCACCATTGTGACATAATAGGGTCATCACATCCGTATTGATACCCTTCTTTAAATACTTGTTTTGTACATGATTGAGATTCTTTATCTAAGCCAGAATATGATTTTAATGCAATCTCTACAATATCTTGTGGAGTTCCATTTCTTCTAAGCCAAGATGCAATTCGCATCATAGTT
>CENL01024211.1_pt1 | contig 24313 bp, 28 predicted proteins | sample 530221 | NCBI WGS metagenome assembly CENL01 (sample SAMEA2619791, study PRJEB7988) | marine metagenome | isolation source: saline water (ENVO:00002010), including
TAGTCCACAAACATTATATATAAGATTTTACGTAGATTTTCCTAATGATAATGTAGATGCAAATTATTATTCTGGAACCTCTACAATTACTTTATCAAACACACCAACTGGTGGTAGTACAGAATCAGTAACTAGAACAATTACTATAAATGTACAGATGGATGAAGATGGTGGATAAATATGTTGAATATTAAAGATATTATCTGTATATTATTTATAAAATCTGTGAGGAATAATAGCTTATGAGTAGAAAAGTTAAAAACATATATGATAGAATAGGCGAAGCTCAATCTAATTTTGCATCTAATATAACACAAGCTGATGTTCAAAAAAGTTTAGGAGCTATAAGAATAGACGCTGTAAAACAAAAATACGAGTCGGGTCAAAACTTGTTAAACTTTGCTGGTAAAATTGGAGAAATTAATCAAGAAATAGGAGAAGCTAGAACTAATCAATCTGAAGTAGAACAAGGTATTGATATAGCAAGAAGAAAATTAGCTACTAAATCAGAAGATGGAGGAATGATAGTTCCCGACCTTGATTTTGACAGAAGAAATCAAACTTATACATTAGCGGGAGATGAATATAGCAAGGGAGATTTTCAAGCTTTATTTCAAAAAGAAAAAGAATTAAGATTAAATAAAGTTTTAGGTATAGATGATACTAGATATAAAAAAACTGAAGAAGAAGAAAAAAAATATAAAGACTATAAACCTTTTGAATTTAAAAGTTTATGGGATACAATGGATTGGAATAGTTAATGGCTTTTTGGGCAACTTTAGCAGCTAACGTAGGTTCTAGGCTTTTAGGAGCTGGAGGACAAGCGTCTCAAAATAGGGCGCAAATGGCATCAAATAGCGCTCAAATGAAAAGTTTAAGACAAAGTTTAGATAACTTAGATGAATTAACTTCTGCTAGTAAAGAAGGCGCTGAAATTCAACAACAAGAAAGTTTTGAAAATATTGGTAAAAAATTATCTGATGTAACTACTGATTTATACAAAAAAAGTGAAGATGCTAGTACTGGTGGATTTGCTAAAAATATGCAAGTAGAAGAACAATTTTCAGAAGGCGCTAGAAAAATGGCTGAAGATTTTAATCAAAAAGTTATGGATTCTAATAAAAATTTAGATAAAATGTTAGCTGGTATAGATTCAGAAGAAGCACAGAAAAAAAGTAGCATTTTAGGTCAAATACAAGTATTACAAGCTCAAAACAAACAATTGGGCAAAAGAAAAAAATGGTATCAAAATATATTTTAAGGATTAATTATGGCAGAAAACACAATAGCAGATTCATTATTAGCAATTCTTAGGTCTCAAGAAAGAAAACAAGAAACAGAAACCTCTCAATCTTTACAAGCTATGTCATTAGCTATACAATCAGACCAAGCAGAAAGAAGATTGGTAATGGAAGAAAGAATAGCTTTTGACCAAAAAACAGAAAAACTTGCTTTAAGAGTAGAAGCTAAAAAACAAGAATATTTAGGAACTTTATATACGAGTTATTTTCAAAGTGATTTTTTAACAGCTTTTAAAGATTTTATGGAAGAAGGAAATAAAGTAAAAGAATCTGCTTTAGATGCAAGAGGTTCAGATGGTTATCAAGGTTTAATAGCAAAGTATATGCAAGATGGATTTAGCGAAAGAGATGCAAAAAAAATCGTAGCTAGTGTATATCAATACGAAGTTAGCGGTAAAACAAATTCAGCTGCTATGCAAGAAGTTGTAGATTTATTTCTTCTAAAAAGAAAAGATAAAAGTTTTTTAAATGCTGCTGTAAATAGCGGTATTTATAGTAAAGAAAATTTTGCTCAAGATATAAATGCGTTTATAAGAAGTAGTGAGTTTGACATAGCATCTTTAGGATTGTTAGCTGAAGGTTTTCAATCTAACAAAGGAGATTTACAATATGATTATGATTATGAAAATTTCTTAAGTGGAGGAAAACTAAATAGAACTCAAGGAAAAACTCAAGCGTATGAAGTAAAAAAAGAAGAAGTTGTAGATGAAGGCAAAAAGTATTACACAGAAACTGAATGGGCATCAAAAATTGATGGAGTATCGTTTGATGAAGATGCAGCTAAAATAGGTCAAAGCGGTTATAGAATGGATGGCGATTATGTATATGATTCAAGTCAACCATTTGATTCTAGAAATTTAGATAAAATAGAAGTTAACATAGACAAAGCACAAAATAAATTGTTAAATGTAGACAATCAATTAAATACATTAAATCAAACTATTAGCAAAAGAATTACTGAACACGATAAAGGATTAGCTGTATATAACGAAAGCGACAGAGCTGTAGATTCTGCAAATTTAATATCGTTAGAAAAACAAAGAGATGTCTTTAGTTCGTATATTCAAGATAATGAAGTAGTATTAGATAAATTAGAAGATGAATATTCTAGTATTATAGTAGAAGAAGATTTAAGTAATAAAAGCAGTATGTATGAAGGATTGGACCTTGGAGGGGTTGAACCTACACAAGCTGGTGCAAATCCTTTTGCAACTGATGTATATGTACCAGGCAAAAAAACAGAACCAAAAATTTAATAAAATATGTCAGAAAAAAAATCTATAGAAGAAATTCTATCACAGACTTTAGCAGATGCAGTCTTTGATGTAAATACCTCAGCACAATCAAGTGATGGTATGTTTGACACAGACTTTTTTAACCTTCCTACTTTAGATGATTTATCCGAAATAACTAAACCAGCAGACGTTCCCCAAATAAAAGAAAGAAATATATTGCGTGGCTTAGGAGAGTTTGGTAGTCAATTTGCACAAAGAGGTACTGAAACTGCAACATTAGGATTAAGTAAATTTGCATTCGGAGAAGCTGAAGAAGCTGAAACATTAGGAGGTAAAATAGGTGCAACATTAGGTACAGTTGCTGGTTTTATGGCTCCTATGAGCGGATTTGGAAAAATTGCTAAAGCTGGAGTAAGAGCAACAAGCAAATTTAGTGGAACAAAAATGGTTGAAGGATTAAGACCTTGGGCTAAAGAGCATTTAAAAGGAAAAGTTAAACATGTAGGAAAACAAAGAGATTCTATTGCTCCTATAACAGCTAAGCAAACAGAAAAAATGTTTTTTGACGATGTTATAGAAAAAGGATTGTTAAAAAAAATAGAAGAATTTGGAGCAGATAGAACCTTTAAAACAGTAGTAGATAGGAATAAATTTAGTTCTGATACTATGTTATACGCTGGTAGATTCTTACAAAAAAGAGCTAAAGAATTAGGATTAAAAATTGGAGATGATGTTGTTGACCCTAAAACAGGAGAAATAACTAATACTGTTTTAAAAGAATTTAGTGAAAAATTTGCAAAAGAATGGGATAGAGTTGGAGCAAGACCTATTACTGAGTTTCGTCAACAATTAATGAGAGCAGTTCCATTTGCAAACGAAGGAAGAGCATCAGCTATATTAGCAACAGCTTTAGAAGAAGGTATAGCATTTGCAGCAGTAGAAGGAGCTATGCACGTAACTAATGTTGCTGGAGGATTTCATCAACATGATGGCACAGAAGCTAGATGGGATGAAATGGATGACGTTTTAGGACAAGCCTTTGTATTAGGTAATCTATTAGGTGTTGGTAGATTTATTCCAGGAGGTGTTAAGGGAGGAGCAATACCTAACTTATTTACACAAAGCGGAAGAGCACAAGGTAAATTGTTATTAGGTTATATGCCAAAAATGGCTGATAAATATAATCCTATTGGAACAAGCACTGCAGCAATTACTGATAGACATAGTTTATACAATATGTTTAGACATTTTGACAAATTAAAAATGGGCGATGGACAAATGCGTAAACAAATGACAATGGCTTTTGAAAATCATCCATTAAAAGGAGTTTTACCTAAAGAATTTAATTTTAGTAGAGCTAATATAAGAGAAAAATTACATATTGGAACTAACGCTGAAAAAGATGCATTAGGACAAATGTTAAAAGACAATTTAAAAACTGTAGGCGCTTACGCTACAAAAGCCTGGAGAAAAGATTTTCCAGCTCTTTTAAGAAAAGATATAGTTGGAAGTCAATTGCGTATGGGTTATGGTGGTATGATTTTAGGTGGAGGTCCTCAAGTTCTATTTGATGAAAATATTATGTTTGAAGATAAGATGATAGGATTTTTAACTGGATATTTTTTATTTAAACATGGTAAAGAAATTAATTTTAAACAAGGTGAAATAAAAGCTGAAGATATGTACGAAAGCTGGAGCGGTTATAAAAAAGAATATGGAGAACAAAGAGCTGAATTACGTCAAATAGGAGAAATGTGGGAAGCTTTAGGTGTTGATTTTGGTAAAGGTCCTTGGGCTAGTATTATTGCAAGAAGCAGAAGAATGGATGAAACTATAGGCGATAGAGCAAAAGTAAGCGCATCTCTAACATCAACAGAATCAATTCTTAATGTCGTTAATCCAAACATAAAAGATAGAGGTTCTAAAGCTCAACAATCAAAATCTGAATCTGAAAAAATTACAAGAGATAAAGACTATCAAATGACTAATGAAATTCATCAAAACGTTAAAAAACATTTTGAAAATGAAGGATACATAGAAAGTTCTAAAAAAGAAATTATGGAACTTTCAGAAATGAGTTATAAACAATATCAAGATACAATAAAAAATTATAGAGAAATGGGCTGGGAACGAGATTTAGACATACAAATGTCAGTTATGCAATCTAAAGTAGAAAGTCAAACTAACACAGGTATAAGCCAGGTTCCTAAAATTGTAGAAATATCTGGATTGTTAAGAGATAAAAATGATATTAGATACGCAAAAAGTATTGCAAAAGAAAAAGATGGAGCAAATTTATTAGAACCAGATTCACAAGGAATATATCAAATACAACAAGTTCCTAGAATTAAACCTATGGAAAGAATGACTTTAGAGCAATTAGATGCTGTAGATTGGTACAATAAACACGTAGAACATACAAGTTTAATGACGCAAAGCATAAGAGGGGGAGCAAAAATAGAGCTTAAAGGGGAAGCAAAATTAAAAGAAGACGGTGTTGGTTTAAATAGATTTGTTAAAGCAGTACAAGATATGAAAAAATCTTTTGAACTAGAGTATCATAAAAATTTAGAAGTCGAAGCTGATAGACAAATTTTGTATAATAATTCTTTACAAAGATTTAATGCTGAAAGTTTCAATTATGTATTAGAAGCAAGTAGGTTTAAAAAATTATTAACAAGAATTTCAAATGAAAGCATTGTAAAAAATCCTAGAGAACAACAAATTATAGATAGTTTAAAAGATTTATATGAAGTAAAAAATGCTGCTAATGTATATCATTCTAGCACTGCGGAATTTAAAGGTAATGATTTCAATAGACTGAATAAAGGAGAAAAAGCATTTTTTGAAAATATGCTACCTTTAATTTCAAGATTAGGAAATACAACTGAAACTGGGCAAGTTAAAAAAAGTGAATTAGCATCTATTGATAAAGCAAAAGTTAAAGAATTAAAAGAAATATTTGAATCTGAAGGATTTAATTTAATTAGTAACCCTAGAGATATAGGTGCATTTTTTAAAACAGATATGACAGATTTATTGTTAAGAGACGAAATAAGTCTGTTCTCTATGCCAGATGGGACAGGTGGCACCAGAATGAGCACTATCAATGATAGAGCAATAATATCTAGAATATTTGCTACTCCTTTAGTAAAAAATAGAGAAAGTAGAATGCTACGTGAAACATTTAATATATTTGATACTATTGATATGAAAAGTTTTGGTACTTGGAAAGATTTTACAAAGAGCAATAAATTTCAAGAATTGCCTTTAATAGAAAAGAAAAACATGGAATCATTTAAAGAAGCTTTAGATTCGCAAGGAATGAATTTTAATCAATTAAATGCTTTAAATAAATTTTTAGAACCATATATGTTGCAAGATGTAAAAGGTGTTCGTGCTGGATTTTTTAGAAAATCGCAAGAAATTGTAGAATTGCCTCCAGCGGAATATGTTGAATTATTACAAACATTAAAATATATCAAAGACCAACATGTAACTACAGTAGAATATCCTTTATTTATAAAAGATTTGCAACAAATTGCTAAATCAGAAAAACATGAATATAAATCTATTGCTGGAGAAATCAATAAAATGATTAATAAAGCATTGCCAAGACAACAATTGCACATATATACTTTATTAAAAAATCACAAAATGTTAAATGAACAAAATATGTTAGGCTACAAAAAAAATATGAAAATAGAAGACCCAAAAACTTCTATGGAAAATAATTTTAATGCTTTTAAAGAAGACTTTGGAAGTAGAACGCATGTAGAAAACAAAGATTTTGATGCCGTTGTTAAAGAAAAATTTTTAGATGGAGAATTTATGTCAGAAATATTTGACAACCCTATTAGAACTCCAGATAACTTATTTGATAAATATCAATTTCCTGTAAAAGGTAAATTTGCAACTAAAGATAACATAGTAGATACACGTGGAGAACAATTAAAAAGCGTATTTTATTCTGAATATAAAGGAAAAGATTTATACAATTTTGGTAAAGACTTAAAAAGAGAAATTTTAGAAAATAATGAAAATGTAAACGTAGAACACTTAGATATTGAAGTTACTACTATGATGAAATCTGTTAATAAAGCAGAAAGAGTTATGCAAATAGATATAGATGCAAACAATAGACCTAGCAATATGAGTGAAACAACTGTAGCAAGTAATAAATTTTATAAAACTTTAAAACAGGTTATAGGCGATGATATAATAATTATTAACGATAACTTTATACCATTAAGCAAACAAAAATACGCTGATACTAACAGTATAGAACATATTAAAAATTTAAATGAATCTTTAGGAGCTGAAAATAATTTACTTGTAAACGGAGAAAGGATTGCTAAAAGAAGAAATAATCAATCTATAGACCAATTAAAACAAGAGATTATAAATAATAATCCTAATTCATATTTTGATAGTATGCCTATAGGAACTTTTGTAAAATTTCCAAATGCTTCTGGGGGTGCGTTTGTAAAAGAAGCACAATATTCTTCAATAGCTAGACAATATGCAAAAAAATTCCCTGATGCAGATTTATCAAAATTAAATGTGTTAAAAGACAAAGATGGTAATTATTATTATAAAGACAATAGAGCACAGAATCAAAATTTAGAACCAATTAATCAAATGGTAACAGATTTAGTATATTCTGATTTTATGAGCAAAGGTCAATTTAAAGCAATAACACAATCTACAGATAAAGCATTAAACAAGAATATAAAATATTTTGTATTATTTAAAAACGATAATGAATTTACGCCTACTAAAACTTTTAGACGTGATGCATCAAGATTATTACAAGATAGTACTTCAGATTTTGGTATGCGTAAAAATCAATTGTTAGATGGATTAAATTTTGATGAGTCTAATTCTAAAGTTTTTGTTATAAGAGATGAAGTTGTTCCAGGACAAGGGTATAAAGGAGGAAATATACCAGAAATGTTTTCACAAAAAGCAAGATTTGATAAAAGATTGCAAGAAAACAATCCTGATTTGTTTGTATTAACAAGTGCGGGGGGTCAACTAATAAGAACAGCTGATGTGCAAATGATTAGTAGAAAACAAGCACAAGCTTTAGGAAAAGAAAAAAAATGGGAAATAATTAAAGAAAATTTTGAAAGCACAGATTTTGCAGAAAAATCTATATTTGATGGTGTTACATTTGAACATCCTAGTTTATACATGGCAAAAGCTTTTATAAATGGAAAAAGTCCAGAATCTATAGATTTAGTTCAAGGTAATAAATGGATAGGTAAAAGATATACAGACAAAGGAGAATTAGAATTTGTAAAAAGTTATGGTATTAAAATGGAATATTTTGACAATATTTTTGGCAGAACATTATCAGATGGAACACGCATAGCTCAAATTGAAACTGTTTCTGGAAATAAAACTATAGGTCGTCAAAGTGATAGATTAAATCAAAATATAATAGAAATAACTGATATAAAAGATTTAGAATATTTACCAGCTGATAAAGGTATTCCTTATAAACCAGAAGAATATCCATTGTTATATACATCTGAAAGTAAAGATTACATTAGAAAAAGTCCTGATAATATGAAATATTTTCAAGACACAGAAGCAATGAAAGCAGATTACATAAAAGATGTTCAACCTGGAATAGAAAGAGCTTTAGAAAAAATCAATGATATAGGATTAGATAGTCCGTATAGAGAATCAGCAAGAGCTTGGTATGCAGCTGAAATAATGAAAAATTATTTTACAAGAGGAGAAGGTGTAGATTTAGATACTAAACAAACAGGACTAAACTTAACATTAGCTAAATATGGAATAGACCCTTCATTTAATATGATGGGCGTAAACGATATGTTGCATAGGTCTTATATAAACGGAGAAATATATAAGTATAAAAACGAAGGAACTAAAACTTCTGTTGCTCCAGAATTGCCAGGAATGAATTTAAAACCTATGATAGGAAGTCCTAAAGAAGGAATATGGCAATACCCTGAAGCCTTACCTTCTATTTTAGATGGAAGTGTAACTGTTCAAGCAAAAAAAGGAAAAAGCAATGCAATAGTTATTAGGTCTGAACAAACAAAAGATTTTGCACCTGAACAAGCAATAGTTTTATCTGATATTGTAAAAGAAAATCCTGTTGAATTAAACAAAATATTAAAAGATTTACCAACTCAACAAAAAGCTACTTTGCAAAAGTTAATAGAAATATCTAACGCTGAAATGAATGCTAGTAAATATGTTAGAGAATTAGCAAAACTTGGAGACAATGGTGTGTCATTTCAATTGTTAAAAGAATATAGAAGAGACCCTAATCAAGCTGGTTCTGCAAGAATGTTATTTGCTGTAAAAGATTTTAATAAAGAAAATTCTCACATTATATCAAGTGTAGAAGGAGCAAGAAGAGCAGAATATGATTTTGATGGAGACACTATTACTTCTATGTCTAATTTTACTAAAGACGGATTAAAAGAATTGGTAGAATTGCAAACATCAGTATTAGATGCACCAAAAGTAAATGAACTTGCAAATGCTATGTCTTATGACGGATTAACTTGGAATTTTGCTGGACTTGTTAAAAGAGGAGAATTAGAAAATAAAGCACAAAATTTTAAAGCGATATTTATGCAAGCTCCACAACTTATGCAAGAACTAAGAATGGTAGGAAATAATAATGCTATTTTAAGAAACAATGGATACACAGGAGCAGCTATACAAATACAACCTAATGTTTTTTTAGCAGCTAAAGGAGGCACAGGATTTAAAAGCGCTGACGCAATAGCATTAAATAGAGAACTAAAACAATTAGGACAAGCTTCATTAGATACGGGAGGGCAAGGATATAGAAAAGATATATTTACTAATTCCGAAAACTTATTGGAAAGATTATTTTTAACTGGAGATGCTCCTCTTTTTGATGTTGTAACTGTAGATTGGAATAATAATAGAATAATACCTTCTGCTGATTATAGGCTTGGAAATAGAGAGTTGTATTTGTTTCATACATTGCTAAGACCCTTAAGAAGTTTATTAACAGCTGAAAAAAATGATTTTAGTAGCGGTAAACAAGAATCTTCTGGTCCTTACAGCATTACAAAAGCAATAGATAGTTATAATAAAAGAATGAAATGGTTAGAAAAAGATGTTTTTGACGTTCCAAAAGACCATGCATTATATAAGTCTTTAAAAGATTACGAAAAAAGATTAAAAGATACTGCAAGAAAACAAGAAATATTTACTGGTTTTGGAACTAACGCACATTTAAGTGGAGCAATAACAAATCCTGGAAATTATAGTCCAAGAAACAGAGCTTTAATGGAACAATATGATATGTATAATCGCAAAATAGATTATAGCAGACAACAAGATGGAAATATAAATGAATTTTACCCACAATACGAAAGTGTAATTGCTACAGAATCTAAAGCATATAGTGAATCTTTAAAAGAAATGAAATTAACTGAAGAAAGTATTATGCAACTCTTAAAAGAAGCTTCTTATAATCAAAAAAAATTAAGAGAAGCTCAAGATGAATTAGCTAGTTATATAAGAACTGATAAAGGCGATATACAATTAGGTGTTAATAATAAAGATAATATGACTTTAAAAAATATAGAAAGAACACAAGTTTATAGATTAGAAAAAGAAATTAGAAGATTAGAAAATTCTATTAGAGCAAATGAAGGAAAAGCAAATCAATATTATGGTGAAAATAAAGTATTGGAAAAAAGAGTTAAACTATTAGAAGATTATGTTAGAAAATATCAATTGCCTAACGAAATTAAAAATAAAGCAAAAAAGAAAGAAAAATTTGAGAGAAAAGAACAAAGCGCATGGGTAAAACAACAAGTTAAAAAAGGTAGAACAGTTAGTACTCCTAAAAACGATACTCAATTTATAGTTAATCAATCTAATAGAATGTTTGCTACAGTAATGCATGGATATAGTCAACAAAAATTAGGATTAAACACTTTTGATAGTATGAGATTTGATAAAGAAGCTAATCAAATTAAATCTTATTATCGTAAAAATTCTAAAAATTTAAAAGACCAAACTGGTGAATATAATGTTAATCAAAGAAATTTATTAGAGCTTGATACTTTTGATAGAATAGATAGTTATTTAGAAAATAGAACAACTATGGAACAAATTCATTTGCTTACAAAGTTAATGGAACCAGAAAGCAATGTAATGGAATTGCAAATATTTAAAGGAGAATTGTATCCTACTATTGTAGAACCAGGTTATCATTCTAGACATATGATGCTTTTAAGATATATGAACACTAGAATTGCAGAAAGAAATCCTGAATTATCAGAATTTATGTTATCTAATTACTCTAAAGCGTTTAACGAATCTGTAGATGTGTTTGCTGGAACTGCAACAAATAATAGATTTAGTAAAGCTATGGGTCAAGAATTTTATGATGCAAAACAATCTGAAATGTATACAGTAGATGTAAACCCAGTAAGACATCATGCAGCTGAATTTTTTAGAAATTATGCACCGCAAAGTACTTCTGAAGTCAATAAATTAAGTAGATTAAGTCAATATGAAGCTATAATGACTTTATATGGAGGAAAAATGTTTGCTGATATAGTTAATAATAATAAGATTTTGAACTCTCCTATAGGTAAAGTAGATTCTAATGGTAATTGGCTAAAACCAGGAGCAAGAGATGAAAATATACAAGCTCAAATTATTAGCCCAGAAAGAAATTTAATATTTGATGAAGCTATGCCTGTAAGCTCAGATTTACCATCAGGATTTACTGGTAAACAAAATGGCTGGGGTGGCGGAAAAAAACATTATGATAGTATAATTGGTGACGCTGTTAAAAAATGTATAGGTGAGATAAAATAATGAATATTGTACAAAAATGTGTAAGTTTATTTTTTCCAGATAAAAAAATAGAATCTGATACAAAATCTAGAGCAAGTGCATATCAAAAAATTGTAGATACGTATTGGAAAAAAAAATCACCTGTACATCAATTAGACCCTGTATTACAAGCTTCAAGATTTAACGGATTGTTAAACAAAGTAACAAATAGTCAATTAGAATTACCAAAAAATAAAATACCTACAGTAGAGCAACTAAAAGATTTAAAAAAATTAGTTAACAAAGACTTAAAAAATATGGTAAAAAAACCTAATATTTTTCAAAGATATTTTTATCTTGGAGAGTCTTTTGTAAAAAATCACAAAGAAGTATCTGACCAATTTAACACTATGTTAAAAAGCAATGAAGTTAAAGCTGTGGCTACGCAAAAATATCAAAATGCAAATAAAATGGTATTTGAACAAATGAGAATTGCAGCTGAAGGGGAAGGATTTAAATTAACTACAATGTTAAGAGGGGGAAGGTCAAAAACTTTAGATAAATTAATGAAAATGCAACAGGAGTATTTAAATATATTATATGATAAAACAGGTAAATATACTTATCAAGGAGAGTCTGGTCCTAGAGCAGCAGAAGCATATAGATTAAATAGTGGAGGTAAATACAAAGATTCTTTAGAATATTTTGCAACGCAAGGTGAAGGTAAAATATATCAAGATTTTATGACTTATGTTACAATGAACGAATCAAGATGGAATCAGATTTCTAAAGACGTAGATGCTAACCCACATGTAATAAAAGCAGCTAGAATCTGGAGAGACATTATTTTAAAAGATACAAATCAAACAATGATAAATTCTTTTTCTAAATTTAAAAACATATTAGATAATTTGTCTGATAAAGATAAAAACACTCAAGAATATAAAGATTTATATAATTTTGTAGAAAATCAAATATCAGAATTTAATACTATAAGCAAAACTGACAAAGGATTGTTTCCTGTTATGACATTAGATGTTATGCCTACTTTAGAAGCCAATTTGCACAAAATGATAAGTCCAAAAAAAGGTTCTCAAGATTTTATAGATGGTGCAACTAGTATAATAGCTTTAAAAGATATTATAAAAGGAAATATTTACAAAAATAATAAATTATCTAATAGAGCTCAACAATCAGAAGGTGCTAATCAAATGGCATTTAATTATTTAGGATTACTAGATTCTTATGCTAGAAATACAGTAAAACTAGAACATAGTTTAACTAATACAGGTTCTATGTTTGAAGTTATGAAGTTTGTTACAGATACAAAAAATAAAGGTAAACTATTAAATGATGGTAAAACTTCAGCGTTTGATGAAGTAAATGCAGGGTTGCAAGATTATATGCAAAATATTTATATGTATCAAATGGGAATAAAAGATTTAAATCCAACTACTGGAGAACCTACAATATATGCTAAAATGGCTAGAATGGCTACTTCTGCTCAATTCTTTAGTAAATTAGGGTATAACATTAGGTCTGCAGCTAGAAATTCAGCACAAGCGTTATTTCATTATGTGCATTTTGGAGTAGGTGGCGTAAATAGATTAAATAAAGAATTATCAAAAGATAAAAATTTACAAACTAGAGTTAATATAGGTTTAGAAAAAAGTGGTTTAAAAATGGAATTTGGTGAAACCGCTAATATAAGAGATGTGTATGGTCAAATGATACCAGAAAGAGTTTTTAATCCAGAAACTGGTACATATAGAACAAAAACAGATTTTAAAGCATTAGATAAGCTTGATAAACTAATAGACAATGCTTCTACTAGGTCTGGTGTGTTTATGAGAAAAATAGAAAACGAATTAAATCGTGGTTGGGCATACAAGCTAGGATATGTAAACGCTTGGAAAGCTGATAAAGCTTTAGAGCCAAAGCTTAGAAAACAATATGAATGGAATAATTTTAGAAAAAACAATAGATTAGACACGGAGGCTATAAAAAAATCTCAAGAAACAGAAACTAAATCTGATATTTTAGGAAAGACTACAGAGTATGAAGCTAATTTTGAGTTATATAGAAGAAAAAGAGCCGAAAATGCTGCTAGAGATATTGTAAGATTAATACATTTTGACTATTCTGGTATTAATAAAGCTCCTATATTAAGAACTAAGACTGGTGCTGTTTTGGGACAATTCCAACATTATGGAATGAGTTTATTTGTATTACAAAAGAAATGGATACAAGAAGGTTTTGGAGATGTTAAAAAAGGAGATTTGTTTGGAGAAAAAGCAAACAGAATGCATAGATTGTTTTTTATGAACACAATGGTTCATGGAATTATGAGCCCTTTACTTAACACAGATTTAGGTAATCTTATACAAAATGACACAATAGATAGAGCTAATAAATGGTGGACATTGTGGGATAGTGATGACGATGAAGAAAGAGCAGCAGCTTTCTTTAACAAAGGACCTGTAGCTGGTAGCTTAGGACCTACAGTAAGTACAGTATTAGACATAAAAAACCTTGTAGATGAAACATTTGATACTGGAGAATTGTTTGCATGGTATGACGATTTTGATGATGATGGTATTATGTCTTATATGACTGGTAGAGAATATGCAGCTGAATTAGATGACGACACAACAATGTTTGGTAAACTTTTAAATTTATTTAATATACAATTAGGAAGATTATATAATAATACTGGACCTAAATCATTGCAATCTAATAATTTCTTTGGAACATTTGGAACAAGCGAATTAGGGTTGTATAGTACTAAAGAAGTTAAAGAAACGAGAAAAAATATACCAGCATTGAATCCAAAGAATTGGTTTGACAATCCTAAGCCTGCAAAACAAGTAAACTTTGATGCTCAAGTGTTACAAAGTCTGCAAGCTTTAGAATCTGAATCTTCTTAATCTATTGTGTTTATTAAGTTTTCAATACCTTGTTGAGATAATCTATAACCTTCTGTTTCTAATTGATTAATCGTAGGTATGTTTGCTGCATCGTAAGTATCCATTATAGTTTGTAGTTCTGTTATTTCTTTTTGTAATTTGATTCTAATTTCATATACGTGCATTTTGTAATTTTTGTTATTAGGTTCTACTTTGTATTTTAATAAGTTTTTATATTCTTTTTTCATTATTCCTCCGTTAATGCGTACATTCCAATGCAAATTGCGTCTGCATTCTTTAATGTAACTTTATGATTATTACCTGCCCAATCTTGAGCAACTTTTTTAAAATATCTTTTTCGTTCTGTATAGTCTTTTGGTATTTCTCCTCCAATAAACTGTTGCCATACTTTAGGCAATACATCTATTCTTTCTAGTTTTAATGATGCTATAATACCTAACCAAACACCATAGTTTTCTCCAAAGGTAAAAGCACCTCTTTCGTAAGGTCTAGCCCACACTCTTTCTATGTATACTTTAGGTTTTTTACGACCTATAGCATTTCTAATGACTTTAACCATATCTTCAGGGTCCCTGGAAGTAGGACAATTGGTAGTGAATTGGAGGTTCGTTGAGTCGAAGAAAGCAACTGCCCCACTCCATCCAGGGTCTATAGTTATAATTTTCATTTATTCATCATTCTAATTGCTTCATTTCGGTCAAAGTATACGCTACATTTATCTCCATTAAAGCCCATATTATAAGAGCCTAATTGTCCATATCTAGCTTTCTGACATATTACTTCAATCTCATACCTATCATTGTCTCTATTATCTACCGCATAAGGATAGTATACAAAGAACGCCGCTTCAGCAGTTTGTTCAATTACACCACTTTCCGCAAAGTCTGATAACTTAGGTCTAGGGTCTAACCTTCTTTCAATTTCTCTATTTAATTGTGATACTAATATAGCACTACACTTAATTTTCTTACAAATCCACTTATAGTCAAGCATTATATCTTCTATTTCAAACCTTCTGTCCTTATTACCTCCATCTGTACGAATAAGTTGGATATAATCATCAAGGACTACATCTGGTTTTTCTTTGCTTATCTCTTTCATGGCATCTGCGAGCGTTTTACAATCATCTAACATAATTAAGTTCTTGTATTTTTCACCAAGAGCTTCTTTCTTTAAATTGATTTGTGTAATCTCTTTGCTAATATCAGATGCTTTTCTAATTCGTTCATAACTAAACTCTTGAAATTCCATTACTAAAATCTTTTTCATCATTTCAACATTAGTCATCTCACGATTAAATAACATAACTTTCTTACCTTGTTCAAGTAATCGTTTAACAATATTAATAATCATAGTAGTTTTACCATGTCCTGGTCTACCACCTACAACTGTAATTTCGCCTCTAGTCATACCACCTGCTGCATTATCTAGTTGTTCAATACCAAAAGGTATTAAGTTTGTGCCTTCTTTTAATGCTTCTACTGTATTACTTAATATATCTTTTGTTTCAACTACTTTACTAGGAGCAATATCTTTTAAGTCTTGTATAATCTTTTCATGTTGATGTAAGACTTCTACAATATCATCCGTATTTTGTAAAGTTAAGTTATATAATACTTGGGAACTTTTTACCGCTTTACGTTGTATAAACTTATACCAAATGTTCTTAGCGTAAGTTTCAGCGTTCGCAGTAGTAGGAACTCCATTAGCCAATCCAGTTAAATAATAAGTAGTTAAGTTATGGTCTTTAGTATTATCTTTTAAATCTCCATATACTGTAACAGTATCTATTGGCACATTATTCTTATACAGCCTATGAAATGATTTCCACAACTCTTGATGCTTTGTAGTATAAAAACATTTAGGTTCTTTAATAATTGATTTAGCTTTTTCAAATACTTCATCGCCTTTTAGTAAAATACTACCTAATAAAGCTATTTCTGCTTCTTCATTCTTAGGCATAGGTTCCATCTCATTCATCTGTTTAAGTTTTCTTTTGTCTGTAATCTCTTTCATTACACCTCCGATTCTGTAAATAAACTAATTTGTTTTTCTTTTGGAATATAGTTTGTAATAACTAATTCATTTTTCTTTTCATTACTATGTAATTGACCAGCATATTTAATTGGTATTACATCTATGAAGTAAAACCTATACATTTGCCATATTTCAGGTCTATCATCATAAGACACCATAAACTTTCCCCCGCCTGCATCAATTTCATCGCAAACTTCTTTTAAGCCTAAGTGGTCGTCTTCTGTAAATGAATGTATATAGTAATCATTTCTATCTGTAGCTGCAAAGTAAGGAGGGTCTAAATACCACATATCTCCTTCTTTTGGCTCATATTTTTCAATTAACTTTCTAAAATCCATGTTTTCAATAAACACATTGTTTAGTTTTTTTCTACTTGGTTCTAAATCAACCAGAATATCATCATTCCATTTAGCAGCGTTACTAATTGGTAAGAAAGGGTTTTTGTTAAACGCCGTTTTCAATACAAAGAAATACATTGCTGCTCTTTTATAATCTGGTATGTCTACTTTTGAATTACTATGTATTAGTTTTCTATAGTCTTCGTGAAGAGTTCTAGACAATAGTATATGCTTACAATAATGTCTAAACTTATCGAAATCCTCCGCTACTGAAATATACAAATTTATTATATCATTATGCAAGTCATTTAATATGTTTATTTGTGCTTTTTCTTTTCTAAAAAACATACTTCCCCCACCAAGAAATACTTCAATATAACGTTTATGGCTATGAAGCTTAGGAACAAGTTTTCTGGATAAACTATATTTGCCTCCATAGTAAGGGAATATAGTTGGACAATCATTCTTCATTCTTTTTTCTTCCAGTACCGTATGTTTTCCAGAATACTAAATCATGTGCTGAATCGTAATATTCAAACACAAATTTATCTATAACACCACCAGCATAATCTGGATGAAACTTTTTCTTTATAGCCATATCAGCCATCATTTGATAATGTATAGCTGTATAAAACATTCTTTCATCGTGACTTTCAGCTGTAGTCCACCAAGGGTATTCTCCGTATGATAAATCTAATAGTTCTTCAAATGTATATTTTTTAACCATTTTCGACTCCATATTTACCTCTTAATTTTTTCCACATTTCTTTATATGATTTACTGCTTTCTACGCCTACTGGTAAACAAGAAGAACATAATTTTTCTTTCCTGAACTCTTCTCTACGTTTTTCATCCATACCAGTATGTAATGCACCTGGACCATTACCTTCATCATCCATTCCTACAAAGAATACATCGCCTTTGTCTGTTTGAAAACAAAACCCAGTACCTTCATCTGGATAATCTTCATCCCACTCTTGCCACCATACACGTTCAATTGTTCTATTTACAAGCAATTTTGTTGCTGAATCGTACCACATTTTAGTTCTTTTATATTTTTTTTCTAAAGTTTCTTTCACTTAACCCTCCATATGTTTAATTTTTAAATGCTCGTCTCTTATATGATTTAACTCAGACAAATCATCTTCTATTTCACCTAATTTCTTTTCAAATTCTCTTTGAATTTCATCTGTATCTAATATATAACCCACTTCTTCATCTAAATACCAATATACAGGTATAGTTAAATGATGTTTAGAATGTGGTAAATTTGATATTTTTACATCTTCACTCATTTTTTTCTCTTTCTTCTTATTGAGCTTATTTGGTTATAATACATATATTCAAACCCAAGCTCATTTAGTTTATCTATTAGCTTTGCTATTTTTTCTTGTAAATCAAATGCTTTTTCAGCGTCACTCATCTTTATGCTCCTTCAATTTATCATCAACTTTTTTTATCTTTTGGTAAAGTTTTTGATATTTATTAGTATGGAAGATTATATTATTTTTATTCAAGTGTCCTTCGTGTTTAATACTCCACGCAGTATCTTCACTTGGTTGCACAGGAACGTCTACATTGTCTTCAAAGTCTTCTGCTTCTCTTAACTTATAGTTATCCATACGTTCTATTTCTAGTTTCTTGAAATATCCCATTACATTCTACTCCCATCCATAATTTTATCATATTTATCTTTGTTGCCTCCACATTCTTCAGCAATCTTTTCTTTAAATTCAAAATATGATATTGGACTTACTTCATCATTACAACAATTACACCAGAAATTAGTATAATCATCTGGTTCTGTAATCATACCAGTATTCATATTAACCCATGCTTTTTCATCTACTTCTTCTGTTCCGCAATAATCGCATACCCACATATCATCCATATTATTTTTACTCATTTGTTTCTCCATTTATAACTCTAAATTGTTCTATCCATTGGTCTTTATATTTTGCTATTACTGATACTCCAGAAAATACCCACCAACCTCTACCGTGTTTTTTTGCTAACTCTTCACTAATCCTATCATGTTCTTCTGTGTAAGCATATAAAGTTTTATGTTTGCTAAGTCTTTCTTTAAAGTTGCTTTCAAACTTAAAAGGATTGTTATTTTTATCATGTAAACTTAAACTCATTTTTTCTCCTTTTTTTTTCAGAACTGAGATAACAACGCCTCAGGATTTCACTGAGATTAATGGTTGTTACCTCACTATGTTCTGCATATAGAAAGATTTGCTTTAAAAGCTCAAACTCTGTCCCCAACCGATTATATTAAAGGTATCGCCCTAGGGTTCGGTCCGTCATTGAGTTTTACAATATGGTATTTCTCCATATTAACTTTCTAATTCTTTAGGCGGTTTATAAACTCTAGAGTCTACTGGCTAATCCATCACCGCCCAATTTTACTACAGAATAGGGCAAAACCTTGTGTACCTGGTATTAAATAGTTATCGGCTTCAACTATCACAAGGAATAATTACATGTGCGTCTTCTGTAGTTTTATCAGCAAGAGAATAGACTTTGTAGAAAGGGTCGTGCTACACTTCTATACGACTTCGGTTAACGTAGCCAGTCTCTATCAAGTGGTCTATATCTCAGGGACCTTTATTAAGAAGCTATCTTATTCTCAGGAACCTACGCTCTTGCTAATCTTGTTATTGTTGGATAAATCTGATTCTCCATAATATGAATAGATTCTCTATCTCTATGCGCAATGTGTGTTGCTACATAAGTACAAGCATTTAATAAATCCCAATATGTTTTCATATTATTATTTAAACAATATCTTGTAAAATCTTCCATATATTGTTGTGGAATCAGTTTAGCCATATCAACTAAATGTTTACCTCTTAACTTAGTCTTTGTTAGTCTTGGAAATTCTGTTTCAAACATTTGAACTAACATAGCAACTGTATCAGTAATAGTACTATCTATTTGATTAATGCTAGTATTATTATTTTTATGTACAGCTTTCTTTTTAGTTAAGACATTACCAATTGTCAATCCATTTAAGCATACAAGCCTAAATGCACCACCCATAACGTTAACAGATGTGCTACCATCGTAACTATTTGCTACTATTAATTGTGGATTTATTAAATCACCTTTTTCAACCTTTACTTTGGTTTTAGGGAAATTCCATTTCCAAATAGCTTTTGAACCATTGGAAAATGTTCTAGCTTCTGATAACTCAGCACCAGAACCTTTTAATACTTTTTGAACTTTGTCAACAACTGATTTGTTGTCAACTACTTTGTATTCATCAGTCATACAAGACAATACATTTCCTGTATCTTCTCTTATGATGAATTTATGACCTGTACCAGCTACTAAAGTTCTTTTTTTACCTTCAGCTTTCATAAATGTTGCTGGGACTTCTTTAACTGGAAATAGAGTCTCCTCCATTGCTACTATAGACATTTTTATACTCTCCTCTTTCTACTTTGATTTTCTTTGGTGTTCTACCAAACTTTCTTATTTCATTTTCTAGCATTTTATCTTCATTTTCATATCCAGACATAATCATTTGCTTTAAATACGCAAATCCTTTACCTTGATATACATGTTCATCCATATTGTATTGATGAATTATTCTTTCTACAGTTATATCAGGTATCTTAGATATAGCTTGCAGAAAATAAAATGTTTTTTGATTATTTTTGTCGGAACTAATATTGCTACGAATTAATTTTATAACTCGTTGAAGCCTTCTTTGACAAATTTGGTCTCTTTCTTCCAATAGCGAAATGATACGCCTTGTTGGATTGTACTTTCTTCCTGTTTCGTGTCCGCAAGCCTCGCATTTCATTGTTCCTCCACTAATGTACCAGCTGACCAAGTATGCTTTCCTTTATAATAACTTTCATTGCTATTATAATGTTGGCTATCTGGTATACTGTACACCATTACTTCTGCATTAATACCAACACTTAATAATACACCTTCTGTACCATTCTTCTCAAATCTTGTGCCTGGTTTTAATGTTCTTAGTTCTACTTTTTTACCCAATCGTTACCTCTCTACTTTCAACTAGTTTTTTCATTCTTCTTTTAGCTGCTACATTTTCCATTATACCTTCAAAATCTCCTTGCAATCTAGCTAAAGGTTCTTTCATAGTACCGTTTAATGTAGTATTTCTTAGTGTTTCAATCATAAGATTCAGTTCACTATCTGTTATTTTTAATGTAATTACTGCTTCATTCATTTTCTTTTTCCCATTCATCTTTCACAATATAATCTATCATATCTTTTTCGCTGGAACCTATTTCTAGGTTGATTTTTATACGTTGTATAATTTTATTCCAGACAGTATTAATACGCAACAATTCTTGTGCTTGTTTAAGTTTATCCAAAGTTCCTCCTTATATATGCGGACTTAGTAGCCAACCTTTCTACGTTGATTTTCCATGGAATATCCTGGACCACAACATAAAACAAGTCCGCACATAATATACGATTTTATGATTAGAAAACAAAGAGAATTAGCTTTATCTTCTAATTTTTTGAGGATTAGCTATCCCATCGACTCTATATAGCTTCGTTGCAAATGGAATCCTCAAATCTATAAGCTGAGTGCCTACTTTATGGACCTAGTAGATAACCGATAGTTAGACTAGGTGAGGCACCGCCGCTTGGTTAATTACCATTTAGAATGGTAAGTCATCAACTTCTACTTCTTCTTCAGATAGTCTATCGCCATCATCCCATTTGTGAACATTAGTCACTTTAAGAGAGGTTCTTTCTTTACCTTCTGAATTAGTAAATGAAGTTTCTTTTAATTCAATTAAGCAAGGAAATCCGATTACATCCTTTTCTTCTACTTCAGCTAGTGTAGTATCTCCAGCATCATTGCTTGGAAATTGTACACCTAAACCTTCAAAGAACTCTTTGTATCTTCTGTTTTTCCATCCTTCACCCTCTGCTGGGCTAGGAGTCAACCAAACACCTTTATCTACACGATATGTGTTTCCTGATACAAAACCAGCACTAACAACATCTCCTGTAGGTACATAATTACCATTAGAGTCTTTAGTTAGTTTTGGTATTTCTATTTCCTTTGCTTCTTCTGCAACTTTAAAAGTAAGATTAAATACAATGCTACCATTATATTCATTTGATTCAAACTTGCTTACGTGTGCAGGATAAGTTCCTTCTGCTACTGGTACAAATCCATCTTCTTTTTCGTTGTATGTTGCTTTAGTTTCTTTCATTTAGTTTTCCCTTCAGTATACTTTTCAATTACTTGGTTAACTTCCATTTTAAGCTTAGTCATCTTTTCAGAATACTTAGCTCCTTTTAATCCCGCAAAATATAACATAGGTGATACCCAAGTGTTATCTCCTGTTTTAACATATCTACGAGTTGTGCCTCTACCTGCACTTATTAGACCATCAGTTTGCATTTTCTCAAGGTCTTCTTGTGTAAAGACACCATCTTTTACAAGCTCTTCTGCTTGCTTAAGTGTAAGTTTACCCATTATCATCCTCCATAGGTTCTTCAATACTATAGGACAAATAACTTTGATTAATATTTAAATTAATATGTTCATTGTCTGTTTTCATAACAAATGTTAGCATTGGTTTTCCATGATATAATTTAGTTCCTGTAAATATTGCATTACGAAACTCTTTACCGTCATTTACTCCAATAGTATAACTATTATTTGTTTGATATAGTTCGTCTCTATAGTTTTCTTTTGGTTTATTTATTTCACTTAGTTTCATTTAGACGCTCTCTTTTCATCTAGTTCGTCTATAGCTTTCTTTACTTTATCCGCTTTACGCTTCAATTTATTAAAAGCCGCTTTATAGTTAGCATCATTAATTGTTTCATCTCCAATTTGTGCAACTATTTTAGCCTCAAACTCTTTATCGCCAATAATAGCAAGTAAATCTAACATTGATTTGTATTGCTCTTTATTTAACGCATCTGGAGCTTGTGGTAAATCTTCACCAGCATAGATATACAGCCCTAATCCATGTAATGCTATTGCTTTTGCTAAACAACGTTGTATTGAATTGTTTATTTGAAAAGCATTAGGTTCAATTACAGTTTTATTCATGTGGTCTAATACTGGATGTACTTGTGTTCTTTTTACTGAATCTATATTTACTGTTACTTGTACAAATGCTCCAGCTGGTGTTTGCATATAAGGTTGATTTGTAAAACCATTACCCAAACCATCATCATATTCATGAACTATCCAAGTTGCTTCTGGAAAATGTTCTAGTAATGTTCTTACTGCCCAAGCCCAAGAAAGATATGTAAATTTACCCTTCTTTTCTGTATGCTCACTTACATCTATTTTACTTAATACACTAAACGCACTCATTTAAGTCCCCCCATTTATCATACAAATCGTCAAAGTTACTCATAATTTGTTTCCAAGTATCTTTGTCTATACTAGCACTATTTCTAGCTTCAGGACTAAACATATTATGTTGTCCATCTTGTCTAACTTCAAGAAATGCTATCCATTCATCTTTGTATATTTTGTTTATTGGATTATTATTTTTTCCGTCTCCAATTATTGCATAATTATTTTCATTTGTAATTTTTAACATATACTAAATCCTCCTGATTGTTCTGCAAACTCAGCAAATCTTTCTATATTATCTCTGTTAATAGGATAACTAGATGCCCAGTTTCTTTCTTCAAGCAATTCATCAAACTGTTTCTTTAACTCTTTAGGATAATTCATTGGAATAATGTCTTTATCTCCTGTCATAGTTATAGCTATTTTATTTAATGCATCTTTTTGTTCATTGAGCTTTTCATTTTCTTTCTTTGCTTGCTCCATTTCTCTTTTATGTTCATCAAGATATTCTTTAGTTTCAGGATTTTCTAAAGCTTCCTTTAACCTTTCAGCTATTGCCAATGCTTTATCTTCAGTAATAACATGTCCGTCATTCCAAGTTCCAGCATTCATATCTTTTTCTGTTAAAATATCTTCACAATGGTCGCAAGTAAATCCCCATAAAGGTCTCCACCACCAAACATTATTTCTAAAATAAGTTCCTGGATTTTGATTTTCCCATTCACTATTTAATTCCCAATACTCATCGTTAAGTCCTTGTTTTTCTCTATCTTTGTAAGACATAGCACATAACTCTTCATATCGTTCACTTTTCTTATCTGAAAAGCCTTTTACTACTTTTGGATTTTCTCCATATAAATCGAATCCCATTTGTTATTCCTCCAACTTTCTTTGTTTAACTTGTTTTACTATCATTTCACTAACTTGTCTACCTTTATCTGCAAACATTAATCTTATTCTTGTAGGCAAGACTATATCGAAATTACAGACTGCACAACATCTACCATCATTGATAGGTTCTGCATTGTGTCCATAAGGGTCGTCATGCTCCTGTCCACATATACTACATTCTAATTTCATATTATCTCCAATTAGTTATCAGCCGTACTTTTAGGCGTTACCTAGGTGTGTACAGCATACCATACGATTAGGTGTCCAATGCCTATTTTGGATGTTCTTCAGACTTCATCGTTCGTTATCCCTCTCTTTAAACTTATTTAAGCATAGGCTGCACTTTATCCACTTTGGGATAAGCTAAGTTTAAATTTCTTAAGGTCCCTAAATTCCTGTTTTCATTAGTGTTCCTCCATGTTATATAGTTTAGATACTATACAGACCA
>CENL01053237.1_pt1 | contig 24262 bp, 24 predicted proteins | sample 530221 | NCBI WGS metagenome assembly CENL01 (sample SAMEA2619791, study PRJEB7988) | marine metagenome | isolation source: saline water (ENVO:00002010), including
CCTCCCCGCGGGGCGCGGGGAGGGACAAGATTACTTGGAACAGATCTGAGCTTGTCCTCGGGTGCCACGGGTTGCTCAGCCGCAGGCTGACAACCCGTGCCGTGTCAGCGCCTTGGTTGGCACGCCAAGGTTCTACCAAACACAACTTCTGTCTCTACCCGTGATCCGCCTATTGCGGACGAGGCAGGTGTCACGCGCATGCGTTAAGGAGGCGTCTTAAACGAGGGCAAGTGTTCGTAAGACACCCCTCCGACCCCGGTTACGCCGGGCCCACCTCCCCGCGGGGCGCGGGAAGGGGCAGGATCACGCGAAACAGATCTGCACCCGGGCCTCAAGCGCTTCGGCGTGGGGTCGGCGGGGGATGGTGTGCGGTCGGTTGGCCGGCGGAGTGTCTGAGGGCGTTGGCCTTGGTGTCTGTAGCGGGTGGCGGCGATTGCTGATATTCGTGTGGTGTGGAACTGGCGGGCGTTGGGTGAGGAGTGGCTTGGTCTTGCGTGAGATCGGTGGGCGCTGGGCTTGATGGGTGGTTGGGCTGCGGGCTTTGGTCTGGGTCTTTATCTGGGTCTGGTTCGGGTGCATGTTCCTGTGGGAGCGACTCGGCTGGCGCGGTGATGCGCAGGTAGTGTGCGGCGGCCTTGCGGATTGACTCGGCGTGGGCAGGGCCAGATGGCTGCTGGAGCATGATTGCTTCGAGCGTGTTGATTGCGCGGCGGCGGAAAATCGGGGTTCGCAGGCGGTCGATGGTGTTGAGTTCGGAGACGATGGCCGCGAACTCATCGGACTCGACGAGTTCGCGGAGCTGGGTAAGGTTGATCTCGTGCCTGGCGCAGATATCGAGTGTTGGAATTGGTTCGACGATGAGATCGTGGACGAGTTCGGCGGTCAGCTGTGTCATGTCACGAATGTATGCGGATCTTGGTGTGTATCAAGAACGGATCGCGGTAGTGACAGAAGTCTGCGCACAGATCGTGAGATGCGCATCAAAAAGTTGAGATTTGGTACGGCCAACAACGATCGGACGGCTGTCTTCGACGCAATCGTGTTTTCAGAACTTCCCAAGAGCACTACTGCGCGGCAAGCCGCGAGTAGTGGCACCAGGATCACGGCGCATGAAAAAGGGCTCCGATTTGGAGCCCTCCGTGGTTCATCAACCGATCGTCTTACTGATCCTGCTTCTCGATCTGGCGGTCGTAGACCTTGCGGCCAACAGGGTGGAAGAAGGTGCTCCACTCCGCGTCGTGGTGCTCGTACTCGTGCAGGTCGCGGTACTCTTCCTGGTTCTTCAGCGCGAGCTTCGGCGAGGGCTTGCGCATCTCCTTGTCGGTATACGCGGCCATGAAGTCCTCGTCCTCGGGGTACAGGTCGAGGAAACGGTCCCAGTAACGGTCCATCTCGGTGCGGTGCCAAGTCATCCGCTGGAGGTTCGCCAGGCACCACTCGATGTCGTCGCTGAACTCAGCGAGGTCGGAAGCGAGTTCCTGTGCCTCGAGCAGCGTGTCCGGGTCCACCGTGCCCGCGTCACGCAGGGCCTTGGCGTAGCGGTCGGCTCGGTAGGCGAGGTTGTTGGCCTCGTTGTAGGTCAGGACCAGACGCTTGAACGCGGGGCCGCGCATTGCGGTGTGCGGGCGGCGCTCCGTGCGGTCGATCTCGCGGACCGTGCCGCATCCGCTGAGGACAACAGCAACGAGCGAGCAGGCAATCAGTGATTTCATCATCTTCGGCATCTTCTATCTCCACCACGGTTCGGGGGGTATCTCTATGCAGTATACGGCGAAACCGGGGTTCCTTGTTCAGAAATCCGCATCGATCCCGCTCGTCTGCATCAGCGTTTTAAAGCTCTCGCTGAAGACGAAGTTCTCTTCCGGGTACTGCACACCCCCCATGTTGTTGTCCAGATGGGAGAAAAGCAGATCGATATGCCCGATAACTTCCGCTTCGCCACAACCATCTGCCGCCGGCTCGATCAGCTCAACCACGCCCTTGGTCGATGCGCCGACCGGTGTGAACTGCTCGATCGTCGCCGTATACCGCAGCGTGCACCCCGGCGTCGCATCACGCGTGACCTGGGCCTTGGACACCTTGGCGAGCACAACCTTTTCCTTGAACCCCTCCGCGTGCCCAACAAGCACGCCCGCGGTCTGGGCCATGCCCTCGACGATCAGCGACATCGGCATGATCGGCATCGCTTTGCGGCGCGATGTGCTCGGGAAGTGGTCGTGCAGATGTTCCTCGGCCATCGAGACATGCTTGATGGCAACCATGCGTTCACGCGGCACAAGCTCCACGATGCGATCGATCCACATCCAACGCATGAGCATTCCCCCAATCGGTTGGAAATCAGATTCAGGCCGTCTGCAGCTTCTGCTCGCAGAAGGTCACGAGCGCATCGACCGTGAAGATCTTGGAGACATTCTCGACGCTGGGGTCGTTTTCAAGCTGGGTGAAATCAAAGTGAGGCACGCGCTCCTTGAGCGTCGCGAGCCCCTTCTCTGTCACCTTGCCGTCCTGCACATACTCCGGATCCTGCGTCACACCCTCGGGGAACAGCTCGCCCTGTGCGATCTTGAAGCCGAACTCCTGCTCAAGCTTGAAGGAGATATCCAGGATGTCGATCGACTCGGCCCCCAGATCCCCGATCAGCTTGGCTTCGGGCGTGACCTCGTCATCATCCACCGCGAGGGCGTCGACAAGGATTTCCTGGATCTTCTCAAAGATTTCGCTTCGTTCCATAGAGCGGCTGCCTGTCCTCAGGGGGTGCGAGCGTGGATTCGTGATACAGGGGCAAGTATAGCGGCCCAGCACACCAGTGAACACCTCCGACCACGGTTCGATTCCAACGGAAATCAGCGATCAATCGCCCTAAAGACTCGCCAGTCGCCGGGCAGTCTCCTGCTCGATCAGCGCGTCGAACATCGGACCGAGATCCGCTTCGTCGACGATCTTGCTCTTGTTGAACTTCTGATCGAGGCGTTGATCCGCCACGATGTTGTCCTGATACCGATAGACCCGGATCTTCTCCGAACGAGCACCCGAACCGATCTGGGCGTTGCGATCCTTCGCCCGCTCGGCCTCGATCTTCTGTCGTTCGATCTCATAGACCCGTGCGATCAGCAGGCGGCGGGCCTTTTCCCGGTTCTGCGCCTGCGACTTGGTCTCCTGCATCCGCACCTCGACCCCGGTGGGCTTGTGGATCAGGTGCACCGCCGTCGCGACCTTGTTGACATTCTGCCCGCCGGGCCCTTGGGCGGTCGTGATGTGCTCCTCGACATCGTTGCCCCAATCGATCGCGACCTCGACCTCCTCGGGCTCGGGCAGCACCGCGACGGTGCAGGTGCTCGTGTGCACCCGCCCCTGGGTCTCGGTCTCCGGAACGCGTTTGACGGAATGCACGCCGGACTCGAAGTTGAGCTGATGCCAGACGCCCTCGCCCTTGAAGTTCAAGACCGCGTGCTTGATGCCGCCGAGACTCGGATCCGTCGTCATGTCGAGTTCCTCGACGCTCCAGCCCTTGGTGCTCGCGTATCGGGTGTAGACGCTGAGCAGGTCCCGGGCCCACAGCGCGGCTTCGTCGCCGCCGGTCCCGGCGCGGATCTCCAGAATCACCGACCCGATCGCGAGATCATCGCTCGTGACGAGGGTCTGCTTGATTCGCTCGATCATCTCGCTGGCGCGATCGACCACCGTCTGCAGCTCATCGCGTGCGAACTCCGCCAGTTCCGCGTCATCGCCGTTGATCGCCTGCTCCAGCTCATCGGCCTCGGTGGCGAGGTCCATATACCCGCGGTACCCCTCCACGACCGGCTCGATCGCTGCCCGCTTGATCGAGAGCGACGCGACCTGTCGATGGTCCGCGAGGACCGCGGGGTCCTCAAGCCGCCTGGTCAGCTCGGCATAGCTCTCATCGAGTTCTTCGAGTTTGGTGCGGAGGTTGGGATCGATCTCAGCGAGTGCCATGACACCAAGCGTATGCGTCAATCCTGCCCGGCTGCAACCTTCGTCGCGGGTTCCCCAATACAAGGTGCATACACTCGTGCTCACGAATCACTACAGGGGTTTCCATGTCTCAAGCTGTCTCGATGCAAGGCGTCCGGAAGACCTTCGGATCCAAGGTGGCCGTCGAAGGGATCGATCTCTCGATCCCCGAGGGCGCGATCTATGGGTTCATCGGTCCCAACGGCGCGGGCAAGACCACCACCATCCGCATGATCATGTCGATCCTCTTCCCCGACCGCGGCGAGCTGTCCGTGCTGGGCAAGAAATCGGCCGTCGAGTCCAAGGACCGGATCGGGTACCTGCCCGAGGAACGCGGGATCTATAAGAAGATGAAGGTCGGCGCCTTCCTGATGCACATGGGACGGCTCAAGGGTCTCGATCGCCACGGGCTCAAGCCCCGCGTGATGGAATGGCTCGATCGCGTCGATCTCGCGGATGTGCACAAGAAGAAGTGCGAGGAGCTCTCTAAGGGGATGCAGCAGAAGGTGCAGTTCATCGCGTCCGTGCTGCACGACCCCGATCTGATCATCCTCGATGAACCCTTCTCCGGGCTCGACCCGGTGAATATGCGTCTGCTTCGCAATCTGATCGATGATGAGAACAAGCGTGGAAAGACCGTGATCTTCTCGACCCATGTCATGCATCAGGCCGAGCAGAACTGCGACCATGTTGTCATGATCCATCAGGGCAAGAAGGTCCTTGACGACACGCTCGACGACATCCGCAAGCGGTTCGATCCGAGGGCGCTGCATGTCGATCCGATCGGGGGCGTCGGTCGATCGCACGATGTCTCGGTGGTTCCGGGTGTCGCGCATGTTACCCCGATCGATGGGTCGCTCGAGGTTGTTCTTGACGAGGGCATCGATCCGCAGCAGGCGATGAAGTCGCTGCTCGACGCGATGCCGATGAATCGGGTGGAGATCAAGCGTCCGACGCTGGAAGATGTGTTCATCGAGATCGTGACCGGCGGCAAGCGCGGTGCGGACGCGGAACAACTCCGAGCAGAGCTGCTCGCGGGGAACACGGACGACGAGGAGGTCGAGTCATGAATATTTCAAAGATCTCCCGTGTCGCGGGGCGTGAGTTCGCGTCGACCGCGATCACCAAGGGGTTCATCATCGGCGCGTTGGTTCTCCCGGCGGTGATTGCGGCGATCATGCCGCTCGTGATCCTGCTGACGATGAGCGCTCAGCCACCGGCTGATACCGGAACGGTGTACATACTGGATCGCTCCGCGGATGTCTCCGAGACCCTTGTGGATCGCCTTGCACCCGAAGCGGTCGAAGCCCGCTGGAAAGAACGGTTCGATGATGTCAAGGAGTTCGCGAAGAACGCGATCCCGATGGCCGACGATCAGAAGGATCAGATCGATCAGCGCATCGATCAGGCGTCCAAGACCATCCGGTACCCCGAGTTCCGGGTGATCCCCGCGGGCCCGGATGCGAGCATCGAAGAACTCAAAGCGGAGATGCAGGATCAGGTCGCGTCCGGTGCGAAGGGCAAGGGCGATCTGGAGACCATTCTCGCGATCGTGGACATCGACACGGATTCCACCCGCAAGGTCAACGAGGAGGAAGGGTACGGCGGGTTCCAGGTGTTCCTCCGCCCCAAGCTCAACGACGAGACCGTCTCAGAGATCAAAGACGGCGTCCGCTGGTCCATTCGTCAGCGCCGATACGAGAACGCGGGTATTAATCGCACGCAGGTGCTCGAGATCTCCGATGTCGACGAACGCGCGAGCCAGGAAATTACTGAGGAAGGCGAGAAGAAGGCCTCCACCGGGATCACGACCTTCATCATACCCGTTGTCTCGATGATCCTGCTTCTCATCGCATCGATGACGGGCGGGCAGTACCTCCTTACGACCACGATCGAGGAGAAATCGAACCGAGTCGTCGAGGTCCTGCTTTCCGCGTGTTCGCCGATGGAACTGATGACGGGCAAGATCATCGGTCAGATGTGCGTCGGGCTTTCGCTGCTCATCGTGTACAGCTGGCTGGGCATCTTTGCGCTCTTCTTCATGGAGCGCATGGACCTGATCGATTGGACGACCATCGTCCTGATCTTCGTGTTCTTCATCCTCGCCTACTTCATGTTCGCGTCGCTCATGGCCGCGATCGGTTCCGCGGTCAACGACATGCGTGAAGCCCAATCGCTCATGACACCCGTGATCATGATGATGATGCTCCCCTACTTCTTCTTCACGCCGGTGATCCGTGCCCCGAACTCGATGCTCTCAACGATCACGAGTTTCATCCCGCCGATCTCGCCGTTCATCATGATTATGCGGGTCGCGTCCAACGACCCGCCGCCGGTCTGGCAGACGGGGCTGGTGATCCTTGTGAACGCGGTCGCCGTGGTGGTCTTCCTGTGGTTCGCCGCGAAGGTGTTCCGTGTCGGGTTGCTGATGTTCGGCAAGCCGCCGAATCTTCGTACACTGATTAAATGGGTCCGCATGGCCTGACTAAAATTGGGGTATACTCCGCACATGGACCAACAAGCACCACAAACACCCGGCCCTCAGTACACCCCGCAGCAGCAATCGAGCGGCAAGGCGATCACTTCCATGGTCACCGGCATCTGCTCGCTCGTGTTGTGTTTCTCTTACGGTATCCTCGGCTTACCGTGTGCCATCGTCGCGATCGTGTTCGCGAAGAAGGCGCGTAACGCGGTTGCCGCCGGAGATGCTCCTGAGTCGTCACTTGGCATGGCCAAGGCCGGGGCGGTGTGCGGATGGGTTGGGATTGTGCTCAACTCGCTCGCGCTGATCTACCTTATCTTTATGATCCTAATCGCGGTTGGTGTGGTCGCGGCCGGTGCCGCTGGTGCCGCGAGCAACCCGACGCTGCTTCCGTTTGGTCTTCTGCCGTTCTGAGCATGGATTACAACAAGCACGATCTGTATGAGCTGTCCGTGCAGTCCCCCAAGGACCTGGTGCCGCTGCTCCGCGCGATCCACGGCGATCATCCGAAGGTGCTCGGCGAGGACTTCGCGGGGACCGCTGCCGTCTCGCACCTCTGGGTTGAACGGGACGGGTGCCGCGCCGTGGCGGTGGACTTCGACGAGGAAACCCTCGCGCGACGCGGTGAGCACGAACGCATCACCAAGCACCTCTGTGATGTGCGCGAGATCGATGACCCGTGCGATCTGGTATTCGTCGGGAACTTCTCGATCGGGTACCTGCACACCCGCGCGGAGCTTGTCGAGTATCTGATGCATGTCCGCGAGCGACTCGAAACATCAAAGGGCGTCTTCGTCTGCGACACCTACGGCGGCGAGTCGGCCTACACCCTCGGCGGCGTGCACCGCGCCCACCCGATGCTCGGCGGCAAGCTGTGCCGCTACACCTGGGAGCAGCACGCGGCCGACCCCACCACCGGGATGGTCACGAACCTGATCCATTTCCGCGTTGAGCGGGCGGGCGTGATCGAGTTCGAGCTTGAGGACGCGTTCGTGTATGAGTGGCGTCTGTGGTCGATCCCGGAGCTGCGCGACGCGATGGAAGACGCTGGGTTCAGCGAAACGCTGGTGTACACCAAGCTCGCCGATGCGGTGGATGACGAAGGCAACGCGTATGTGATGCCCGTTGATGATGGCGAAGAGGAGCTCGAAGAGAGCTTCATCGTCTTAGTAGCCGGGCGTATGTGATTCCCAAGGTTGACTGGGTATACAGCGAATTGAGCACTACGATCTAAGCATGACCACCCTCAATACCCCCACCGCGACCGACACCCTCAACTCCTACAACCCCTCCACCGGCGATCTGGTCGGCTCCGTTCCCGTCACACCCGCCGATCAGGTCGATGCCGTCATCGCCAAGGCCCGGGCGGCGCAGCCCGCGTGGGCGGCGCTGAGTGCACAGGAGCGAGCCGACATGCTCAAGCCGGCTGGCGAGGCGCTGGTGGCCAAGGCAGAAGAACTCGGACGCATCCTGTCGCTGGAGCAGGGCAAGCCGCTGGCGGAGGGGGTCGGTGAGGTCAATGCGTGCGGCGCGGGGATGGCGGAGACCGCGGACGAGGTGGCGCAGGCCGTGCAGCCCGAGGTGTTGACTGGTGACGGGGCGAAGTCGATCCTGAACTATGACCCGTTCGGGGTGTGCGCGGCGATCACGCCGTGGAACTTCCCGATCCTGATGCCGCACTGGGCGGTGGTGCCGGCGCTGGTTGCGGGGAACACCTGCGTGCTCAAGCCGAGCGAACAGACGCCGCTGATCGCGGACGCGTATGTGAAGGTGCTCAACGAGTTCCTGCCCGAGGGCGTGCTGCAGATCATCCACGGCGAGGACGACCAGGGCAAGGCGCTGGTCGCGGGCGATGTGGACATGATCGCGTTTACCGGGTCGAAGAACGCCGGGCAGCACATCATGGCGGCCGCGGCTCCGGGGCTGAAGCGGCTGATCCTTGAGCTGGGCTCGAAGGACCCGTGCATCGTGCTTGAGGGGGCGGACCTGGAGCAGGCGGCGGCGTTTGCGGCGCGGAACTCGTTCCGTAACTGTGGGCAGGTGTGTGTCTCGACCGAGCGCATCTATGTGCAGGATTCGATCAAGGACCAGTTCATGGACAAGCTGCTGGAGCAGACGAAGGAGTTCACGATCGGTGACTGCCTCGATGAGAACGCGAACATCGGGCCGATGGTCATGCGTGAGCAGAAGGAGCATGTGCTGCGGCAGGTCGAGGACGCGAAGACCAAGGGCGCGAAGGTGCTCTTCGGCGGCGGCGAGCACGAGGGTAACTTTGTTGAGCCCACGATCCTGGATGGTGTGAACCACGACATGGACATCATGGTCACCGAGACCTTTGGCCCGATCGCCTGTGTTGCCACGGTGAAGGACGCCGACGAGGCGGTCGAGCTGGCGAATGACACGGAGTATGGGCTCGGGGCGGTGGTCTTCGGCGAAGAAGAGGTCGCACGCAAGGTCGGGCGACGATTGACCGCGGGCATGATCGGTGTGAATCGCTCGATGGGCGGGACGGGTGGCGCGCCGTGGGTTGGGGCGCGCAAGTCCGGTATCGGGTACCATTCGGGCCCGCTGGGGCACCGTCAGTTCTGTCAGCTGCGGGTGGTGACGACCAACGAGCCGAGTGATTCCGAGTAAATGACCATGAGTGATGAACGCCCTTATGATGAGCACATCCCACGCGATCCGGATCGTGATGAATCGCACAATTCCGGAGAGTCTGAGGCGGCGGGCATACAGCTTGAGCGTTCGGCTCCGCACGCGTTCTGTGGGCGTTGTGGCCATAGCCGCGACGGGCTCGAGATAAGCACGCCTTGCTTGAAGTGTGGTGCATTGCCCAATGATCCCAAATGTACTTTTTGCGGGTACATCCTCACGGGGCTGAGCGTCAACGAAAAGTGTCCGGAGTGCGGCAAGCCCATCTGGGATTCGAACATCAACCCGCCGACCTCGGGGCTCTCGATCGCCTCGATGGTTCTGGGGATTGTTTCGCTGATCAGTTGTGTGATGTACGGCTTGCCCGGGATTGTGCTGGGCCCACTGGCGATCATTTTCGGGGAGTTGTCTATTCGTCAGTTCAAGCGGGGTGAGCGTGCGGGGAGCACCCGCGGGTTCTCGATGACGGGTCGCATCTGCGGATGGATCAGCTTTTCCGTGAGTCTCACGGTGATCGGGATCATCGTCTGGTTCATGATGACTTCATGACGCGGTCGGGTCCTCTGGGACTCTGAAGGCGATGGTGTACTGGAAGCCAAAGACCGGGTACTGCACCCGCAGGCGATAGACGCGGATTGAATCGATCGATCGTCGGTTTTTCTCACAGAGGTAGCGGACCATATCGACATACTTGGGGAACTCGTTGATTTCGAGTTCTACGAGCCCGCTGCCGAGTTCTACGAGTTCTTCTGAAACGGGGACCCGGTCGATATCGCGTTTTCTGTCTTCGACATCTGCGCCGCCGCGGGGCATGGTGTTGTAGACAAAGAGTTCGGGTTCGATGCCTTCGAAGATGTCGTCGCACAGGATGACATCGCTCACGAGTGTCACAACGGGGATATCCGGGATGACGGTGGTGCCTCGCTTCGAGCGTCCGTCTTTGGCGTACTTGTAGGAGCCCTTGGGGATGTAGACCTCTGAGAACATGTCGTAGAGGGCGTCCTTGCCGACCTGATCGGGTGAGAAGGTGTTGATGATCTGTCCGTTCTCTTCCTCGACCGTGATCGGCGCGGGCTCATGGAGCATGAACGAGCTGACATCGAATGATTCGCGTTTCGGTGATTGGCGGTGGTCTTCGTATTCCGGGGGGATCCCGTATACGAAGCGGACGGGTGTGTCGGGTCGCAGTCTGCGGAGTCCGGATGTGCCGTGGATCGTGGAGACATCGACCCCCTTCGGGTCGTCCTTGTTTTCTGTGAGCATCATTGCGGTCAGCCAGAGGGAACTCTGTGCCCCCACGATCTGACTCATGCCCTTGAAGACCTGGTAGCGGCTGGACTGTTCGAACTTTTCGAGTGTCTGCTCGTTGGCGCTGCTGAGCGCGGCGTTCATGGCCGTGCGGGTTCCGTATTGATCACGGATGAGGTTGTCGAACTCGTCGATGCTGATGAGCGCGTCCTGGATTTCAGCTCTGGATACGCCGAACTTCGATGCGGCTCTGACGATGGATCGCAGTGTTTCGGGACCTGGGATGCGGGTGAGGGTCTCGATCGGGTTTGGTTTTCGGATCGCGTTAAGCAGCCTTGAGACCATGACGCGGGAGACATCGAGATGCCTTGCGATATCGGTTGGTCGTTGTGTGCAGCCGTCGATGTGTTTGAGCACGGCACCGAGCGTGAGCTGCAGGCGTGCTCCAAGCGCTTCCGGCTTTTCGCACTGACTCGTTATCTCCGCCGTTTGATTCATCTTTGTGATTCCCCTCAAAGCCACAGCATAAAGAGTAGCACAGAATAATGATTGATTCTGGTGTATTTTTCGAGATTTGTTATTTATTACAGATCAATCAGTTGGTATCCTCTATGCTCGTGATTGATCTCTGATCACCGAATATGGAATACAGGAGCGATGAAGATGAATACTTGCACCCGACACACATGCGCGATCGCCTCGGCGGCTTTGTGCACATTGAGCTTTGGCGCGAACGCGCAATGGAGTGATGACTCGACCCAGCACCAGGTTGTTGCGCACGGCCCGGGCGAGCAGGTTCAGCCCAAGATCGTGGCGACGGATGACGGAGGCTGCTACATCAGTTGGTACACCAGCATCGATGGGTACGATGTGCGGCTACAGCGTCTGGATTCGTTGGGGAATCCGATGTGGGCCGACAACGGGATTCTGATCGCGGATCGTGGCTATTCCTCGACGCAGGATTACGACCTTGATGTTGATTCGAGCGGCTACGCTGTTCTGGCGTTCCGGGATGATCGTTTCGGCGCTGATCAGATTACGGCGCAGCGTGTTTCGCCTGATGGCACGCCTCAGTGGGGCGTTGACGGGTTGCAGTTTGGGAGTGAAACCGCGTTTCTGGCCACGCCTGATGTTGCGACGACGACCGACGGCGGTGCGGTGATCGCCTGGGGCAGTGACAGCAGCACCCAGATGGTGAAGCTTGATTCCAGCGGGGCGGTCCAGTGGTCCCACGCGATCGAAGAGGACGGGCTGACGACGCTCGTGGCGTCGATGCACGGCACGGAGAATGGCTCTGTTGTTCTCTCCTGGATCCAGTACGCGTTCTTCCTCGGGCAGAAGACGCTGCACGCGCAGAAGATCGATGTGAACGGGAACGAGTCCTGGGCAAGCCGGGTCGCGGTGTATGACGGTGGTTCGCTGCAGTTTGGCAACTTCCCTGAGTTCCATGCTTCGGCGGATGGCTCGACGACCTTCTCGTGGTACGACACCCAGAACAGTTTGAATGTGTATGCCCAGCGGCTCGCTGCGGATGGTACAGAGCTGTTCCCGCACAATGGTGTGGCTGCTTCGGATCAGTTGGGAGAGCGGGTTTCGCCGACGGCTACCTATGACCCGATCACGGGGAATACCTATGTCGGCTGGGTTGAGCTTGCGAACAATCAGGGCTTTCAGGGTGTCTCGACGCAAGCGCTCGATGCATCGGGCAACAAGCTCTGGGGCAGCAGCGGGATGTCGCTGACCGCGCCGGATGCGAACACATCGGCAACGATCAATATGCAGGTTCTCGATGGTGAGCTTGTGACGATGTGGATCGAGGGCGGGGGCAGCATCGGCAACGATGTGATCCATGCGGTTCGACAGGGCACGGACGGGATGAGCGTTTGGAGCACCATGCTCGCGTCTGACCCGGCGTACCGCTCCCGGATGGTGTCCACGGTCTCGGGCGATCAGATCGTCGCGGCGTGGCAGGTCGGCGACTTCGGTGACGCGGATATTGAATCGCACAACCTGAACGCGGACGGGTCGCTTGGTGGGAGCGCGTCTTGCCCGGCAGACCTGACGGGCGATGGTGTGATCAACTTCTTTGATGTGAGCGCATTCCTGAACGCGTACAACGCCGGCGATCCGATCGCGGACTTCACGGGTGATGGCGTATTTGATTTCTTCGATGTGAGCGCCTTCCTCAGCGCATACAACGCGGGTTGCCCGTAACACAGATCCTCTTTTTCCAGACCTGGTCTCAATCCCTCTGAGACCACGCACCCGGCACGACCCCTCGTCGCCGGGTGCACTTTTTTTGTTGTTTGCTCAACAAAGAGCCGCACCCCCCAGAGTGATCCCTGGGGGGTGCGATCTTGCGGCTGGACGCAGCTGCTAAGCCGAGTTCTGTCCAGGTCGTGGTTTCCGATCAGCTCCATTGACGGGGGCTCGCGATCGGACCTTCGCCCTTGGGCGGCTATTTCTCTGCCCGTGTTGTTGCCAACACGGTGAGGAGCGAATGCTCCCAGCACCCGACCCGAGCTCATTGTGCGGACCGCACGAGCTCTGCTTGGGCTTGCACGCGATGGGGTTTACCGTGCCCCGTTTGTCGCCAAACGGGCGGTGCGCTCTTACCGCACCTTTTCACCCTTACCTGTGCCCAGCGAGCCGGGCCATCGGCGGTTTGTTCTCTGTGGCACTGTCCCTCGCCCCCAGCCGGACCTTTCGGTGTGTTGGGGCGGGTGGGCGTTACCCACCATCGTGTCCTTTCGTGCTCGGACTTTCCTCCCATGAGCTCGTAGCTCATGAGCAGCCGCCTTGCTGCGTCTTGCTTGAATAGTACGCTCGGCATCTTCGTCGGGATCGATCAAGCAGAATCCGTTGAGATCCCATAGAATGCGTGCGTATGACGCAGCCGAGATGTGTTTTATGGACGAACCCCGATCAAGCGTCTTCGCTTGCTGGAGTTCTTGGCGGGGCGGGTATCGAGTTGATCGGTGCCGGGTGCCCGGATTCCGCGCGCACCGGGCAGGTCGCGACCGAGATCGGGTGTGATCCTGTGGACGATCTTCGGCAGGCGCTGACGACGCTGGATACGGACATGATCCTGCTGGGGGGCGCGGGTGCCTTTGGCGAGGAGCCCAATGACGCGGATCTGGATGCGCTGCGGGCGGCGCACGCACGCAATGTGTGCGTTGCGACACTCGATCCGATCCCTGCGACGGCTTCGGGGATCGCGGGGACGAACTTTGCGGAGGTGCTGCATCAGGGCGTGCTCGGGTCCTTTGCCAGCTTTGTTCCATTGATTCGCTATCGCCCGATCGTTGCGGAACTCACGAGCGTGCTGGAAACTTATGCGCCTGTTCGTTCGGCGATGCTTCGTTTTACGGGGCCGTCGGATCTGGGATCGCTCGGTGCTCGTTTGTTTAACATGCTGGACCTGACGCGTTGGCTGATCGGGGTTCCGAGTGTGATTGAGGCGGCGTATGTGTCGCCGCGGGCTGGTCGCGGGATGCACCCGTTGCCCGGCGAGACCCTGCGGAACCTGCACGGCGAGATCACGATGAACCTGCGTTTTTCGGACGGGCGTTGTGCCTCGGTATATCTTTCGGATCAGTTCCACATGAGCGAAGTTGAGATGACGCTTGCGAGCGCCGAGGGTCATATATCGCTCGATCAGCACGGTTTCCGCTGGCTCAACCCGACGGGCAACCAGGTGGATTCGCATGAGTCGCCAAACGCGGAGCTCAATACGGACGCGGGTGCGCTGGAGTCTGGTCTTGCGGAGCTGTGCGCGGGGGTCGCGCCGTCGCGTCCACCGATTGATTATTCGAGCGTGCTGTCAATGACGCACGCGGCGCTGCTGAGCACGCGGACAGGGCAGGGCGAGTCGCCGCATGATGTTGAGCAGTTGATGTTGTCGATGTGAATTAGAATCAGCAATACGAGCCGCGACCGTGAGGGAGCGGTAGTCCTCGTTCAAGAAGAAACCGCTCCCTCACGGTCGCGGCTCGTTGGGGCTCATGACCATTTGGTCATGTGCCACTTCTTTTTGCCGCGTCGGATGGCGATGAATGAGCCATGGAGCAGGTGCGACGCGTTGATGCGGGTGTCGGCGTCGATCTTCTGGCCGTTGATGGAGACGGAGTTGCCGGAGAGGAACTCGCGGGCCTCGCGTTTGGATGAGGCCAGGTCGCAGGCGATGAGCAGGTCGACGGGGTCTGCGCCTTCGCCTTCGAGATCGGACTTGCTGTGCTCGGTGGTGGGCACGCTGGCGAAGACTTCGACGAGGGTTTCCTGATCGAGGGTCCCCACTTCGCCCGAGAAGAGCGCCTTGCCGGCGGCTTCGGCGTTTTCCATGGCGTCGGTGCCGTGGAGGATCTGGGTGGCGTGCTGGGCGAGGGTGCGCTGGAGTTCGCGCTTGCCGGGGTTTTCTTCGTGGCGGGCGATGAGGGCTTCGATCTCGGCTTGGGGGAGGAAGGTGAAGACCTTGATCCAGTTCTTGGCGTCCTCGTCAGTGGCGTTGAGCCAGAACTGGTAGTAGGCGAAGGGCGAGGTGCGCGCGGCGGTGAGCCAGATGGCGCCGGATTCAGTTTTGCCGAACTTGCCGCCGTCGGCTTTTTGGACGAGGGGGGCGGTGAGGCCGAAGGTTTCACCTTGCGCCGCCCACGACATGCCATGAATCAAACCGTTCATATGGGCAACAAGGTCGTGGTAGTCTTTGCCCTTCTTTTTAAGTATGTCTCTGATCTGTACCGTGTATTCAAGTACACCCGTGACTGATTGAAGTAGCTGAGAGTCGTGCTGAACAGGGTAAAGAAGATCTTTAATCGCTATTGCTACTGACTGCTCCAATTTAAAATCATGAGCCTCAGGCATCCCAAACCCTTTTGCCAGCAAGAGTACTAGCTCTTGAGCAACTGCTACAAGGTGAGCTCTCTTTCTGCGAATAAGATCCCCACCTGCAACGATGTTCCCGTACTGATCGCTTCCGCCGAACTGGACGGTGATTCCATCGTTCTCGTAGAGGTAGGCGAAGTCGTAGGCCTGGAGAATCATGTAGGAGAACTCGGTGTAGGAGATGCCCTGTTCGCGGTTGTTGAGGCGTTCCTTGACGGACTCCTTCTGCATCATCATGTTGACGGAGAAGTGCTTGCCGATGTCGCGGAGGGCTTCGATGTAGGAGATGCCGCCGAGCCAATCGAGGTTGTTTTTGATGAGGTGTTCGGGGCCTTCGATCTGGCCGAGGACATTCTCGAAGATGGGGCGTTGGCAGTTGACATGATGCTCGACGGTTTCGGTGGTCATCATCTGTCGCTCGGCGGACTTGCCTGAGGGGTCGCCGATGAGGCCGGTGCCGCCGCCCATGACGACGACGGGAGTGTGGCCGGCGCGTTTGACATGGGCGAGCATCATGATGGGGACGAGGTTGCCGATGGTGAGCGAGTCGGCGGTGGGATCGAAGCCGCAGTAGACCTTGCGGGGGGTGCCCTTTGGATCGGCAAGGTGGTCGCGCAGTGCTTCCTTGTCGGTGGCGTCCTTGACGAGACCGCGCCACTCGAGTTCGGCGACGAGGTCGGGGATCTGTGCGGTTTTGGTGTTCTCGCTCATAGACCTAGAGGATAGGTCGGCGATCTGGTCAGGGCAGGTTGGGTTCCAGCTGCCACTCTGGGTCAGTGGCCTTGTCGGACCAACGCCGCATGTCGTTGAACTCGTCCCATCCCCACTGTTCCGCGTGCCCGTCGAGCATCCCGGCGATGCCTTTGCCGTTGTATCGCAAACTGATGCGACCGGAGTTCTGGTCAGGGGTCTCGGCGTAATCGTCGTAGCTGTTGGACCACTGACGGCCGGAGGTGGAGTAGAGGTATGGCGGCTTGATGATGAACGAGCCTTGAACGGTGCCGTAGCCGGGGAGGATGCTGGGCTCGGCCCTGTCGCGTGCGCTGGAAAAGACCATTTGATTGCTGGGGCGGTTAATGGCGTAGAACTTGGTGGCGTAGTACTGGCCAAAGAGTCGCAGCCCGCTCTCGGAGAATGGGATGGAATCGCCGGGTGCGCCGCCGCCCATGAAGTAGGAGTTGAGCCCGAAGGATGGGTAGAGGCTAATGACATACTTCATGGCCTCGTTGGCGCCAGAGGCGACCGGGGCGTTGACACCTTCGGAGAGCTGTTCGACGACTCGCTGATCCTGATAGAGGCCCTCGAAGTTACCATCGAAGTAGGAGATGAGTCGCCAGGGGTAGCGAGAGCCGATGGTTCGGCCGAGTGTTTCGCCGTTGAAATCAGTTGGCTCATCGCCGCGCTGGACCATGCGGTTCCAAAGCTGCTGATCCGGAAATCCGATGAGGAGATTGCCGCGATTATCATCGCTGTACATGGTGTAGGCGAGCATGGCCTGTCGCATACCTGACTGCTCTTTGACGGCGGCGGCGGTGGTCTTGGCCTTGCCGAGTGCGGGGAGCAGGATGCCTACGAGCAGCGCGATGATCGCGATGACGACGAGCAGTTCGATGAGCGTGAATGCGGACGACCTTGTCCTGTTCTGGTTTGGGTGGTGCGTCATGCTGGGCCTCGGTCTTGGGGCTCTGAAATCCCGCTGAATGAGATTCTATCTTGCAGAACTAAAAATGTCTGCAACTGAGACTCGATCTCATCGAATCGATGGGGTATTGTTTTCCTGCTGCGACTGAATCTCAACAAGGTCCGGCTGAATTTATCCACCCTGCTCCACCATGGGAGATCGAGAATATGAATCGCGCAACTTCTGCCTCACTTGCCATCGCTGTGCTCGCTGGTTGTGTTATGGCTCAATCGGAAACGATTACGGTTGAGTATGACGCACCCTCGCTTGATCGCTGGAACTACCCGTTCAACGGCTCGCCGGGCACGCGTCTGTCTGCGTCGACCTTCGGTGCGATTGAGCTCGACGGGTTTGATGATCACGACGCGCAGTTCGTCGTTGGGTTCGAGACGCTCGCGGATATCGCGGATGGGCTCGACGCATCGGAGTATCAGGTCCTCAGCGCTCGCGTGATTATCACGAACTCCAACGGCGATGAGTTCCGGTACGACCCGACCTACGACACGCATGACACCTACCTGTTCCTTGACGATTCGCTCGACACGGACGACGGGCGCCCGGTGCACCTGTGGGCGATCGGGTATCAGGAAGGGTTCGATCAGACGAACTGGGGCGAGTACTCGGCGTTTGGCGGCATCGCGGAGGTTGATCCGACGCAGGGTTCGCGTTACGCGTACGCGGCCTATTTCCCCTTCGAGGGCAGTGAGCCGGTCAACATCTCCAACAACCTCAAGGAAGAGTTTGATGCGACCCCGATGGCGATCGCGCACACCGACGCGGTCCTTCCGGGCGAGTTCGTCCCCGTGGACACGGACTTCAGCTTTGATGTTGATTTGTGCCAGCCTGGCATCCGCAACTACCTCGCGGAGGGGCTCTCGCTGGGCGAGGTCCGGTTCGCGATCACTTCGTTGCATGCTGCGAACGGCGGCGACGGCGGAGGGACCGGCGATGTCACCTACCCGTTCTGGTACACGAAGGAAAACCCGATCGCGTCGCTCTTCGGGTTTGCCCCACGACTGGAACTCACCGTTCGTGTCGGGAACCCGGGCGACTTCAACTCCGACGGCGAGTTTAACTTTTTCGATGTATCCGAGTTTCTGACCGCGTTCAACGCTGGTGATATCAGCGCTGATCTGAACGGCGACTGCACCCTGAACTTCTTTGATGTTTCCGCGTTCCTTTCGGCTTACAGCGCCGGCTGAACAGACAAACCCCACCACTCACTCTGAGGAGAGTATCGAGATGAGCATCCGCACCATCACCGCGATCGCACTGACCGCAGGGATCGCTAACGCAGGCGTTTCCTCCTTCACCGAGACCTTCGAAACCGGCGCCAACGGGTGGCTGCAGGGCAGCTTCAGCGCACCCACCTACAACGCAACGGGCGCACTCGACGGCAGCGCCTTCATTACCTCGACCGCGGATCTGAACAGCGCTGGCCCTTTCGGGCTGACGATCTTCCGTGGGCAGGATGACTTCGACGCGTCGGGTGATGCGTTCGTCGGCGACTACCTCGCGAGCGGCATCGATCGTATCAGCTTTGATTTCCGCCACAACGCGGGTCAGGATCTGGGGATCGCGTTGCGTGTTGCGAGTTCGAACAACTTCCCCGCGTTCGCTGTTGAGCTTGACGGCCCGGTCGCTTCGGGCGAGTGGGTCACCCTCTCGTTCGATCTGAGCTTCTTCAACCCGCTCCTCACAATCGAGGGTGCGCCGACTCCTGAAGCGTTTAACGCGATCATGCAGAGCGTTGGCAACATCCAGGTCTCCGCGGATCGTCCTGACGGGCTGACCACGCCGCTGGTTGTTGACTTTGATCTCGACAATGTCGCGATCACGCCTGCCCCCGGTGCTCTGGCACTTCTCGGCCTGGGTGGTCTGGCCGCGGCTCGGCGTCGTCGCTAAACGGCGGCTCTGATACCACAACTTGCCCCCTCTCACACTGGCCCCGCCGACCTATGCGTCGTGCGGGGCCGGTGTCTTTTTGAGTCGGTCCATCGTGATCTCGCAGGCGTCGGGGTTCTGATCGAAACCGATTGCGTATCGGTTCAGATTCTTGGCCGCGACGAGGGTCGTTCCTGATCCGCAGCATGGATCGAGCACGGTGCCGCCCGGCGGGCAGCAAGCGCCGATCAGGAGTTGGAGCAGGGCGAGGGGTTTCTGGGTGGGGTAGCCGACGCGTTCGGACGCCATGTTGTTGAGGGTCGGGATGTCGAGGACATCGGTGGCCTTCTTCATCTGTCCCTTCATGCGGTTGCTTGTTGCGGGGACCATTGGCGCTTCGAAGTGGTATGTGTCCGGGTCGATGCAGTAGAACAGGATGTCGTCGTGCTTGCGTGCGAAGCGGCGCGGGGAGGAACCGCCGAGGCCATACTTCCAGATGAGGTGGTTGACGAAGCGGTCCTCGCCGAGGAGTTCATCGAGGAGCAGCCGGACATGGTGGGTTGTTCGCCAATCGGTGTGGATGAGCAGCGATGCGGTGGGCTTGAGCTTGGGTAGTGTGCGTTCGAATCTGGGACGAAACCAGCCGAGCCATTCTTCCGTTGTCGCCCAGGCGTCATCGTATTCGCCGGCAATTGCGGACTGGGTCTTGCCGGTGTTGAACGGTGGATCGACATAGATCAGGTCGATCGATGCATCATCGATGTTCGAAATGGCATCGATCCAATCGTGTTGGATGACTCGGTGTGGATCATGCATGCTCGGCACCTATGCGATCTGCGTTCCAAGCGGCGTTGCATTCGGGGCAGACGACGCAGCCGTCGTTTTCGGTGGGTAGATCCCTGAGCTCGTAGCCACAACCTGCGCAGTGTCCGTGCTTGAGGTGGATTCCTGCAATCTTTGAGAACTTGCGTTGTCGTACCCAGGTGAGGGTGATGAACCAGATGAGCGTTGAGATGACGATCGAGAACACGAACGGGATCAGGAGATGCCCCAGCAGCGTGTTCTGCAGACTGGTGAATGGCATGATTACGGCGGTCCACAGGATCCAGCCGAGCACGCCACCGAGCAGCGCGATGCCGATTTCGGTGTTGAGGGTGACCTGTTGTTCCTGCTTGACGAGCTCGTCCTTGGTCAGGGACTTGATGCCGATGGATCGCCACGCGAGTTGACGACTGGTCAGTCTCGCGACGGCGCATGGTCGATCGCGGTCGTCCTTTGGAATCGGCATGACCCCATGGTATACGAGAACTGATCAGGCGGGTTTCACCGGTGCCCGGCCAACGGAGTAATAGTGGAATCCGAGTTGGCCGAGGTGCTGGCGGCGGTAGAGGTTGCGGCCGTCGAAGATGACCTTGCCCTTCATGACCTCGGCGAGCTTCTCGAAGTTTGGTGATTTGAACTCTGCCCAGTCGGTGGAGATGACGAGCGCGTCGGCGTCCTTTGCGCACTCGTACATGTCGTTGATGAGTTCGACGGTGGAGCCCATTTCATTGGCGATATTCTCCGCTGCGACGGGGTCGAAGCCGGTGCAGCTTGCTCCGCAGCCGAGGGCCTTGCGGATGAGCGTGAGCGCTGGCGCCTTGCGGATGTCGTCTGTACGGGGCTTGAATGCGAGCCCCCAGAAGGCGAGCTTCTTGCCCTGGAGCCCGGATTCACCGCCGAAGTGCGAGGTGATCTTGTTGAAGAACAGGTTGCGCTGGCGTTCGTTTGTGCCGTGGACCGCGTTGGAGACCTGCATGGTGACGCCTGCCTTGTCGCCCATCATGATGCATGCGAGCGTGTCCTTTGGGAAGCAGGAGCCGCCGTATCCGAGGCCCGGGTGCAGGAACGCGTGCCCGATGCGTGAGTCTGAGCACATGCCCTCGCGGACTCGGTTGATGTTGGCGCCGTAGGCCTCGCAGAGGTTGGCCATCTCGTTGATGAAGGAAATTTTGGTGGCCAGGAAGTTGTTGGAGGCGTATTTGACCATTTCTGCGGAGAGGACATCCATGACGAAGATTGGGTGTCCGTTGCGAACGAAGGGGTCGTAGAGGTCTCGGAACATCTCGCCGACGGTGTCGTTCTCGACGCCGACGACGACGCGATCTGGCTTGTTGAAGTCGTTGACCGCATCGCCTTCTTTGAGGAACTCGGGGTTGTCTGCGACATAGAAGGTGATGTCATCGCCGACGATTTCGCGTATTCGATCTCGGACGCGGAAAGTGGTGCCGACTGGGACGGTGGATTTCACGACGACAACCTTCGGCTTCTGGCCCGGGCCGAGTTGCTTGATCGCATGGCCGATGTCGTCGGCGGCCCCGTCGACATAGGTCATGTCGGTGTGGCCCTTGTCGTCTGATGGGGTGCCGACACAGATGAAGATCATGTCAGCGGCTTGATATGCCTTCTCTTTGTCGAGGGTGTAGGTCAGTCTCCCCGCCTTGCGGTTTTTGACCATCAGTTCTGTGAGCCCCGGCTCATAGATCGGGCATATGTCATTTTCGAGTTTTTCGATCTTGTCGGGGCTGACATCCAGACAGATGACATCGTTGCCCGAGTTTGCGAGACAGACGCCGGTGACAAGCCCGACATACCCAGTTCCTACCATGGTCAAACGCATCGTTGCAACTCCTCTATTGAGAATCCGAGTGTATGCATCGAAGCCACTTGGAACCGAGTTCATCACGCCCTGAAACGGATTGCATCCTCCGGATGCACTATTATTGAGTTCACGGTGAAGGACCGGGGGACGGGCGTCCCTCAACACATCAGGAAATGGATCTTTAACCCATGAGTACGCAGACCATGTCCCATAAGTCCGGACGCAGCAAGAAGCTCGAAGAGAAGGCTGCCAAGCGGGCGGCCAAGACGGGGGCGTTCACGGCCGCGACTGCGAATAAGCACGAGTTGTATCAGCTCTCCGTCCAGAATGTGGAAGCGGAGATTGACTTCGTCGATGAAACCTTTCAGGAGATCCGAGGGCGTGATGCGGTTACGCTCCGTGAAGATTTTTGTGGCACAGGCAACACGAGCGCGGAGTGGGTCCGGCGACGGGCGTCGAACCGGGCGATCGGGCTCGATATCGATCAGCCCACGATCGATTGGGGCCTGCAGACCCATGTGTTGGAGCTGGATGAGGACGCACAATCTCGGATCAGCCTGCTGAATCGCAATGTGCTTGAGCCGGGTGATGCGACGGGTATGGACATCGTTCTCGCGATGAACTTCAGCTACTGGCTCTTCAAGACGCGCGAGGAGCTTTGCAACTACTTCAAGGCGGTTCGTGCGAGTCTCGGAGAGGACGGGGTCTTCTTCCTCGACCACTACGGTGGGTCCGAGGCGATGACGGAGACGAGGGAATCCAAGAAGATCGATGATGGTCCGGGTCGGAAGTTCACCTATGTCTGGGAGCAGAAGAGCTACAACCCGATCACGAATGACATGGAGTGCCGTATCCACTTCAAGTTCCCAGATAAAACTCGTATGAATGATGCGTTTGTCTACCACTGGCGGCTTTGGTCGCTTGTGGAGATTCGTGAGCTTCTCTCGGAGGCAGGCTTCTCGGAGGTCCATGTCTACTGGGAGGGCGAGGACGATGAGGGCGAGGGCAGCGGCGAGTACGAACGAACGCTTGAGGGCGAAGCCGACCCCGCGTTTATCAACTACATCGTGGCCTACGACTGAGGTGGTGTTTCACTTGCAAGGTGTGCTCGATATCCCGTCCGAACTCGAAGGCGTCCAGGGGGTCATCGCGAATGCGTTCCCCGGTGTGATCGAGATATTTGAGGCACAGCTCGTCTCCGATCTTCCGCCGGTCGATGAGATGTGTCGATATGTTGAGCGTTATCGCGGGAAGATGCTCCGCCCGACGCTCGTGCTGCTTTGCGGGATCGCGAGCAACGCCGAGCATAATGCGTTGATCGAAACCGGGGACGACGGCTCGATCTGCTCGCGTGCGCACCAGGTGTGCGGGGCGGTATGCGAGATGGTCCATATGGCTACCCTCGTGCACGACGATGTCCTCGACGAGGCAGAGATCCGCCGACGCGGGCAGACGCTCAATATGCTCCACGGGAACGAGACTTCGGTGATCCTTGGGGACTACCTGATTGCTTCGGCGTACGAGCTTTGCTCGTCGCTCGACTCGCCCGTTCCTTCGCGGATCGTCGGCAACGCGTCGGCGGTGATGTGCACGGGCGAGTTGTTGCAACTACATCATCGCAACAACCACTCGCTCGACGAGGCGACCTATCTTGAAATTCTTGATCGGAAGACCGCGGCACTTATCGGCGCGGCGTGCGAGCTGGGGGCGCTGTGCACGCTTGGGTTTGATCAGCGCGAGCATCCGGTTGTCCAAGCGTTGCTGCGTTATGGCAAGGCGATGGGGATCGCGTTTCAGATTCAGGACGATGTGCTTGATCTCATGGGGTCCGAAGAGCAGGTCGGTAAGTCCGTGGGCAAGGATCTTGAGAAGGGCAAGCTGACCTATCCGCTCATCCACCACCTCGCTCATGCGGGCGACGAGCAGACGCTGGGTACGCTTGAGCTCATTCGGCTGGCGGAGAACCGTGATCGATCCGGTGTGCCCGAGTTGATCGACGCGATCCGAGCTACTGACTCGATCGAGGCGACCCAGTCGCTCGCGGCTTCGTATGTTGAGAAGGCGAGGGGGGCGTTGATCGAGCTTCCTGATTCTCCCGGGCGGCGGATGCTGGAACTCATGGCCGACGCGGTCATCCGCCGATCCTACTAATCACGAAAACAGAGGACGGCCCATGCCCCGACGCGTATTCAAGTTCTACCAACGCAAGCGGGTCGTCAATATCAACATCAATATCCTTGCCGCCGGTTTCCTCGCGATCGCGCTTGCGAAGTTCCCGGTGAAGTTTATTGGGGATTGGATCGGGCCTGAGCACAAGCTCATCATCGCTGTGATCGCGTACATTGTGGACACGATCTTTGATGTGATGGTGTATTACGCGCTGCATTGGATCGCGAATCATTGGAACCCGCAGGGGCATCTTCCCAAGCACGACGACCGCCCCAAGAGCCGCCGGTTTGTGCACGACGCGACGCGGATCCAGGCGGAACGCATGGCGCTCGTCCCGATCTTCATCCTGATTGGCCCGGGGGGGATGTGGGCGTTGCAGCGGTTCGCGAACATCACACACTCCTGGGCGTTCGTCATCGCGTTTGTTGCGGCGATCATCACTACACGGATCATCCACACGATTTGGGGGATTCGTTCTGGGACCTTTAAGGACACCGTGGACTTTGTGATCGATGATGACATCCAGATCGGGCGTAATCTGAGCGCCGAAGCTGAATCTGAGGCGAGGGCTCAGGAGCCCACCGAGCCCAAGCCAACACCCAAGCCGACGAAGACGGACGAGGTTGCTCCCTGATGTGCGGCATCGCGGGTG
>CENL01001353.1_pt1 | contig 23779 bp, 15 predicted proteins | sample 530221 | NCBI WGS metagenome assembly CENL01 (sample SAMEA2619791, study PRJEB7988) | marine metagenome | isolation source: saline water (ENVO:00002010), including
CAAGAACCACCCTGATTGGTTTACAGAGTGGCTTACACCACAAGAAACTAAGAGATACTGTTGGGTTGGGGACGAAATGAACCTAAACCCAGAGCTAGAAAATAAAATTGATCCCTTGACAGGGATAACATACATGAACGTACAAGACCGAGTTGACTCTAAGATGATTTCGTACTCACTAGCTAGGCAGGAGTATTTGAATGAAGCTGTTGCTGATGTGGCTAACTCTGTGTATGGATATGAGATGGTCAAGCTAGAAGCTGATAGCAAGATAGGAGACATTGACCCTGCTAATATGCCTGTATACACCTTTTGGGATTTAGGCATGGACGACCCTACTGCTATTGTTTTTGCAAAAATACAACACAAACAGGCTACGATTATTGATTACTATGAGAACACTGGACACGACATAAAACATTACATAGATGTAATAAACGAAAAAGGATATACCTATGCCGGACACTACATGCCCCATGACGCTAAGAAAAGAAATAACACTACCGGCCACAACATTCTGGACTTTTGCCGTACTGAGTTTGGCTTTGAGGTACGTCCGATTCCCAAAACGAATTCAGTCCGTGATGACATCGAAATTGTCAGACGTAACCTACCTGATATAAGAATCAATGAACGATGTGTTCGATTACTTGAATGCCTCAAGAACTACCAATGGAATCCCAATACTGGAAAAATCTTGCACAACGAATACTCACACGGAGCAGACGCAGCCAGAATGATGTTTATGGCTATGCATAACGGAATGGTGCAAGAGTATTTAATTAAAAGCAATCGCCCACCTAGACAAGAATACTACGAAGATTTGGATTTTATTGTATGAGACCATATGATCGAGCTAAGTTGCTATACGATGACCCTAAAGACTTTTATACAGTAGTAGATTATTGTGGCACTTATGGGATAATTATTTCAAATGATGATGTGTTTGTTTGTGGTTATAAAATACATTCTGACTATATACTTAAAAAGTCTTACAATAATCTTGACAAACCGAATACATGGTTCGTATATTTGCTCGCAGGTAACCCTAAATCTTTGTTTAGTTTAGTAGAACCCACAGAATTTATTTGTTTTGAACGATTTGATAAAAATTACAGATTAATAGAATTTAATAAAATTAAAAGACGTTATTAGGAGATATAATGGGATCACCACCAAAGCCGCCGCCACCACCTCCACCACCACCACCACCTGCGCCACCAGTGCAACGTAGAGATGTGTCTGCTCAAGTTACAATGGCCAAGAAAGCTGCTGGACAGCGCCAAGGATACCAGTCAACTATTCTTACAGAAAGACCACTTGGCGGCTCTGGCAACCAGACTTTAGGCTAATGGACGCTAAATTTATAATTAAAAAGTACGATGCTATGAATGCTAATGTTCATGGCAATTGGATGAATCTATGGCAGGAGTGCGCTGATTGGTGTTACCAGACTAATGACAACATCAACCGCATTCGTATCGGTGGGCAAGAAAAGCCACCACAGCGTTTAATTGACACTTGCATTGAGGCAAACTACAACTTTGCCGCCGGGTTCTTTTCTCATATGTTCCCGCCAAACACAGTGTGGGCTAAATACCGTCACCCTAGTCCTATGATGATGGCTAACGAAAACGTAGCTAATTACTTTGAGGAAGTAAGTCGAATCATACACCAGGTTTTAATTGGCTCTAACTTTTCTCAAGAATCGTTTCAAGCGTTACTATCACTTGGTTGTTTTGGAACTAACTGCTTATCACTAGAAGAAGATGATAAGAACATTATTCGTTTTAAAAATGTTGTTGTTTCAAATATTCGTATTGAAGAAAACCATTTGGGAGAGGTAGACACTGTAGCTCGTGAATACAAGTTAACTTTACGACAAGCTATTCAGAAGTTTGGTTTAGAAGCATTAAAAGAGGCAGACTTTCAAAACATAGAAGGGTTAATGCAAAACAACCCTGATAAAAAATACACATTTATTCAATGCGTACAGCCTCGACAAGACTACAATCCTAAAGGTAAAAAGGCTACAGAACTACCATTTGCATCTTACCATGTATGCCGTGACACAGGAACGATGGTAAAAGAAAGTGGTTTTGATTTTAATCCTTATAAAGTATCACGCTTTATGGTTGGCAACGAAGAAATATATGGTCGTTCGCCTATGAGTATGGTTTTAGGCACAGCTAGGCGTACCAATGTAATATACCGATCAATGGTCGCATCTGCTGAACAACACGCTAACCCTCAGTGGTTGATTCCAGATGACGACAGCGTTTCTGGTATGTCTAGCCGTGCCGGTTCTTTTATTCGGTGGAGAGCTACTAACCCTAATGGCAAACCAGAACGCCTTGCTCCTAATGGTGATCCTGGTATAGCTTTAGAAATGTTTAAGTTACATGACGAGCAAATCAAGCGCATGTTCTTTAACCATTTGTTTAGACCTTTAGATGCGTATCGCAACATGACGGCTACAGAAGTTCAAGAGCGTATGACTACAGACCTAATGCAGCTTGCTCCGTTTGTAGCTCGATATGTCGAAGAACATGTTACGCCTGTAATGAACCATGTGTATTACATATTAGCTAAGAAGAAACTTTTACCCCCGATACCTCCAGAGTTAGCAGACAACCCAGAGTACGAGGTTGATTATGTTGGCCGACTCTCAATGGCAACGAAATCATTTGAGACTATGGGGGCTGTTACTACTTTGCGTATGTTTGGTGAATTAGCGCAACTTGATCCTAATATGTTGCAGTCGTTAGACAATGTTGACCCAGATAAGTTATTCCGTGAGATATGGTATGCTAACAGTTCTAGCATGAACGCTCTTAATGACCCGGAAGATGTAGAGGTTGAGCGTGAGGCTAAGGCTGCCGCAATGGCAGAACAACAAGCGGCCCAACAGCTACCTGCACTTGCAGATGCAACGCAGAAGTTAAGCGGAGCAGTTGACCCAAGTAGTATTGTTGCACAACAGTTAGGAGAGTAATGTCACACGAACTATCTAACTTAATATCAGCATACAAACGTGTGTTTAAAACGCCAGAAGGTTCTGAGGTATTAGATGATCTTAGAGATTTTTGCAACATCGATGCTCAAGCGGGGTCTGATCTTACTCATGCTGACTGCGCCTATCGTAACGGAATGCAAGACTTGTATAGATATGTCGAGGCGATTATATCAGACGATGAATGAAGAACAGTTTATAAGAAAAGTAAAAGCAATGGTTCGGAAACATGAAGGTTATCGGAACTATGTTTATAAAGATAGCCGTGGATACCTAACCATGGGTACTGGTCACAGGCTAACTGATCAAGAAAAAACTAAATATAAAGAAGGAGATCGTGTAAATGAAAGCTACCTTGAAGGACTTTTTGAAAAAGATTTCAAATTACATTACGCAAGGGCTAAAGAAATTAAAGGGTTTGATACGTTAACAGCCCAACAAAGAGCGGCCTTAATTGATTTAACATTTAATATGGGAGTTAACTGGACTGCAAAGTTTCCCAACCTAATTAAAAATATAAAGAAAGCGTCTGAGCAAACAAACCCTGTTTTAAAGAAAATTTATATGCGTAAAGCGGCAGGTGAGTTAAAGTTTGTAAATGCTGAAAAGTCTGACTTCACCGAAAGTAAGTATTTTGGGCAAGTAGGCTATCGAGCAGAAGATAATTACGAGCGTTTAATGAATGATAATGATGAGTGGGATTTAGAAGAAGTAAGTTATCAGCAAGAATATGGAGGTATAGATGAGCCAGAGGCGAACTTTACTTTCTAGAAAAAAAGAAAAAGCCATACCTAAAACAACTAAAGGTAAGGGCCGTAACTATCGGTCTACTAAAGAAGGTGCGGGTATGACAGCTAAGGGGGTTGCAGCTCATCGTAGAGCTAACCCAGGCAGTAAACTTAAAACTGCTGTTACTGGTAAAGTAAAGCCTGGTAGCAAAGCAGCTAAAAGACGTAAATCATTTTGCGCTAGGTCTAAAAGTTGGACTGGCAAAAGAGGTAAAGCCGCAAGGCGAAGATGGAGATGTTAGTATGAAAAAAGGATTGTATGCAAATATACACGCTAAACGTAAGCGTATAAAAGCAGGATCAGGTGAGAAGATGCGTAAACCCGGAACGAAAGGCGCACCTACTTTATTAAATTTTAAGAAATCCGCCAAAACGGCTAAAAAGAAATACTAACAGAAGGAAAAATAATGGAAGAACAGACACCTGTAGAAGCACCCTCAGTTGAGGAAACTGCAACACAGCCTGTAGAAATACTCACAAGTGAAGGCAAGTTTAATGAATCATGGCGTGAGTCCTTGCCAGAAGAACTGGGAAACCATTCTATCTGGTCAAAATATGACAATCCTGTTGACCTAGTAAAAGGTGCTATTAACGCACAAAGTTTAGCAGGTCGAAAGGCAGAAGAGTTCTGGACATCTGAAGATGCCAACGATGTTTCAAAACGTAATGAACTCATGGGGATTGGGTCATCTGTTGATGATTATGAAATAGCATACGAAGCTCCAGAAGGCATAGAAGTCGATGAAAATAGAATAAACGATTTTAAGCAATTTGCTTATGAGAATGGTTTATCTAAAGAAGCGGCACAAGCTCTAGTAAACTGGGAGCTAGAAAAAGTTGGTCAATCGATAGGCGATGATGATCGTGCATACGAACAGTCTTTGCAAGAGGCTGAATCTGAACTTCGTGGCGAATGGAAAGGCGACCAGTACGAATACAACTTAGCTAAAGTTGCTAATTCATTAGATTATTTAGGCATGGGTGATTTTAAAGAAGACCCAATTATTGCTAACAATCCTGAGTTTGTAAAAGCATGGTTTGAAAAAGTAGTTCCTCTTCTTGATAACGACAAAATTATTGAGCAACGAAATTTAGACAATGCACATACAATTGAAGATCAGCTTATAGAGTTAGAAAGTAAAATGTACTCTCACGAGAATACTAATGATTTAACTTATCAACAGTTAACAAAACAGTATGGAGATTTACTTAGCAAGAAGGCTGAGTTGCAGAATAGTAATTATTAATATTAACTTGACAAGATTGTAACTTTTTTATATAAGGCGTGTAGATTTGAAACGGATACCTCGCAAGAGCCTGAAGAAGAATCAAAGGTGAGAACCTAATATTAGGCTAGACCCACATGGTGTGGACACTCATGGCCGACTAAAACTAATTAATTAATAACATAACGGAGAATTATTATGGCGGGAAATCTGCTTAATACTTATGTAATTGGTTTTGACCGGGCTATTCGTGAGACGGTTGAAGTCAAAGGCGGTAAACTTCGTCCTTACGTTCAACTCGCAACAGGCGACTTGTTTCGTAAAGAAGGCGTTTATCAACGTACTACTGGTGGTGGTCTTCCTCAGAAGGTAACCAATCGTTTCGGTGACTCACCTGTATCAGACATTGATTACAGTCGTAGACGGACATCTCGGGTTTCATACCAAGATGGACAGTTCATGGACTGGGCTGATGTTTCTAAGATGGGTGTTGATCCTCGCAATGCTAAACTTCAAGTTATGAAGAACAAGTTTCTTCGTCAGGAAGACATCATCCTCGACCAGGCTCTTTTGGGTTCTGCTCAAGGTGGAGTTGAAGGCAACACAGGAACAACTTTGCCTGACGCTAACTTTGTTGACGTTGACGCTACTACTACAGGAACTGCCGAAGGTTTTTCTTATAAGAAGTTTTTGGCTTCTTTAGAAAAATTCGGAAGCAACAATGTAGACATTGACTCACAAGCTCCTATCTTCAAGGTTTCTTGGAAGCAATGGAAAGACATGATGCGTGATGATAACTTCATCAACTTCGACTACACTTCTCAACGTCCAGTTGATCAGTCTGTAGGAACTATCTACGACTACATGGGTGCGAAGTTCTGCATTAGCAACATCCTTCCTTACTTCGATGAGGACAAGCATACTGCGTATACTCAAGCTGACTTCAATATTGATGACAGCGACATTAACACAACTACTGGTACTTGGAGTAACACAAACACTACAAATACTCGTACTGCGTATGCGTTTATGCCTGATGCAGCATTGTTGGAAATCAACCCTGATCTAACCTCTAAGATTAGTGAACGGGCTGATAAATCGTTCAACTACTACGCTTACATGAAGGCAGAGTTCGGTGCTGTCCGCATGGAAGAAGAAAAAGTTGTTGTCATTCCTTGTCTAGAATCTTAATCATAAGGAGTATATAAAATGGCTAAAACAAGCGAAATTACAGCGTTAGACGCAGGTTTAGTTACTAAGTCTAATTATCGTGGCAATGTTCAAGTTATTACTGTAACAGAAGCTACAGGAACAGCAGGTACTTCTTATGAAGCTACAGGCGTTCTTCCGCAAGAAGCTAAATTAATCGCATCTATGATTAATGGCGCAGGTGCTTCTGATATTGGAACGACTGCAGATGGCTCTACTAGCATTCAAGCTAATCAGGTAGATAATACACTTACTATTAACAACGCAGATGTTGGTGGTAAAGTTATTACTGTTAATCCTGATTCGACAGGTGCTATTAGCGGTTTCTTGTTAATTGCAACAAACGAGTAACACATTGGGGAGGGCAACCTCCCCTTACCCTTTTTTAATTTGGAGATAACATGGCTCTATCAAAAGTCGTACTTACAAACCTAGCACTTTCTAAAATTGGTAGCGACCGTCTTCAAATTACCAACTTTGACACAGATGCAACATTAGCAGGCACACAGGCCAGGTTGCATTACGACCAAACCCTTGAAGAGCTTGCACGAATGCACTCTTGGAACTGTTGTAAAAAACGAACTCAAGTTGGTGCGTTTGAAATCAACTTAACTCCTAGTGCTACAACATTAACAAACGGTGGATTTAGTGGGAACTTGACTGCTACATCTACAGATTCTAATGGAAGACCTGTATACACTACAGGCATAAGTGGTGAAAATGGTTATATTAATTTAGCATTTAATGACACTGCGGGCAAGTGGTCTATTACGTATGGAGCTAACGGAAACAATAATGTTGCTAACGCTTATGGTGATGGTGCTACATATACTGGTCACAACCCGTGGACACAATATGCAGGAGTTTACACTCTGGTTATAGTAAAACCAAAATTTGAATACGACTACTCATACAGAATACCTGCAGATGCTGAACGCTCTTTTTACGTTACAGATAGTTCTGCTGTATATAATTATATTAAACCAAGAGTTGATTGGCATCGTGAAGGAAACTCAATTTTAACAAACGAATCTAAACTGTTCTTATGTTATGATGCAATCCCTGAGCCTGCTGATATGGATTCTTTGTTTGCAAAAACATTTTACACAATGTTAGCGATGAAATTATCCGTTCCAATTACAGGAGATCGTGACCTTGAAGTTAGTTTATTAGAAGAAATAAATAGTGTTGTACTCCCGGAAGCAAGACGAGTTAATGGATTTGAGAGACAAGACCCTCCTACGCTTGATAGTGAGTGGCTAGAGGCTACGGTAATATCGCCAAGTTCATTATCAAACTCATGGCCTCCTTTTTCTCAAACCTCATATGGCTCGTTTGAATAATGGCAAAGTTAACAATAAATAACTTTAATGGTGGCGAGGTTTCTCCATACTTATATGCTCGTGAAGATGTAGATGGTATTTACAACAAGAGCTGCTTAAAAATGGAAAACTTTATTCCACTTCCTTATGGTGGAGCATCTAAACGACCTGCTACTAAATATCTTGGAAACTCTCATAGCGGTAAAGTTAGGCTTATACCGTTCACATTTAGTGTTAGCGAAAACTACCTATTAGAGTTTGGTAACCTGTATGTCCGTGTATGGAAAAATGACTCTCCACATGTTACAGCACAACAATCACAAATCATACTTGATACGCCATACACAATTAATGATTTAAATGATTTAAAATTTGCACAATCTGCTGATATTTTGTTTATAACAGATCAAAGCCACCCTCCACAGCAGATTAAAAGATTAAGCGATACTAATTGGTCTGTTAGTGAGTTAGAGTGGACTTTTCCGCCCATGATGGAAGAGAATGCTGATGTAACACATTTTATTACAACAACAGCTTCCACAGGCGAAACGATTCTTACATCTAATATTAATTTATTCCAACCAGAACACGTCGGGGGTTATTTTCAATTTAGAGTAGCTAGAACTAATAGTAATTTAAACTTAGAAAAAAAAGTTACTACTAGTCATGTTTCAGACTCAATAAATGTTTCTAACTCAAATTGGGATTTTGAAACTGGTTCTACTTGGAGCGGTCGTGTTACCATTGATAGAAGCCTCGATGGTGGCGTTTCTTTTCAAGAATATATTACTGTAGCAGACACTAGCTCAATAACCACAGCAACTGAACTTAAAAACTTTTCGGTTAGTTCTCCTAGTAAAGAAGGCTCAAACACTTTTCTTCGTGTTCAATACGAAAAAGGTTCAGCTAGTTCTAATTCATTTCAATATTATCTAACTCCTACAGATCCATATATAACATCTTTAGTTAAAATTACTGCGTACACTAGTGCGACACAAGTAACAGCTAATATTATAAGTAATTTTCAACATTCTATAGGAGACTTTAGTAGCAACTGGACTTTTAATCAAGAGTATACCCCTGGCAATAAAGTAAAATCTTCATCGGGTTTAGAGTACGGAAGTATAAGCCGTGATTTGTCCGGAATTATTGGTGTATTAGCAACTGTAGACCAGAGTAGCGGTAATGATTCAAGTAGAACAGCTGGCACTTATGATTTCGTAGATGGAACTACAAATGGAATAAGTAACGCAGGTTCTGGTTCTGGTGCTAGAATAAGAGTAGTAGTAGCTTCCGGGGGTGGCACAACCATATCGGTTATAGCTCCATCTGGTAAAAGCTACGCTGTAAACGATACATTTACTATTACTGACGCTGCTCTAGGTGGTGGCGGTGCGGCTAACTTAACATTTGATGTTGCCTCGGTTACTGATTGCTCTGGCTTAGATAATACTCGTGGTGGCACATGGGGCGATGGAAAATACTTTGCTATTGATAATGCGCTCAAAGTTCATGTTTTTACTAAAGATGGTTCTGACAACTTTACACCATACGACCAATGGACTGCTTCTGGGTTTGCTACTTACACATCAGTTAAAGATGGTATTGACATAGGTTATTATTCAAATCACTTGTATGTATTTGGTGGGTATGGTTCAGAAAGAACAATTTCAGGGGCGGGTGGTTTATCGGCAGCTCCAGAGTTAAGAATATACAAGTATAATTTAGATGGTTCAAATGCTTCATTATTTAAAACGATACAAGAAAGTGGGATTTCTTTTTCGCCTATGGCAAGTGCGACCATGAACACTCTTACTCATGTCCCTCAATCTATAGGAATTAAAGACGGTAAGTTTTATTGTTCATATAAAATTTATGGCAGGTTCGGCACAACGCCTCACGGGCCTGACCCGTCTTATCATTTAAAACAAATTAAAACGGTTAGATTAAGTAGTGCTGGTTCTCTTGAAGAAACTAATTACGCTTACGATTATAAAACTGTTTTAAGCCGTGAAAGCAAAGCTAATAATGTATCAGTTGGAACTAAAGATATTGTTTTTTATGTTGATAGTGCTTCATTATATGATGGTGAAATTACATTAGATTTAGGTTCTGGGTTATATTGGAATAGTGATACTAACTATAGAAATACAGCAAGATTTTTTAATGTAGGCGATTCAATAACTGTGAGCTTAGGTGATGGTTCAACAACTACTAATCCAGATGGAACATATACTGTAACAGAAGTTACTGGAACTACAATTAAATACGCAAAAACTGGCGGGGATGAAACATACTCTCCGAATACTGATACTGCTAAAGTAACACTAAATAATATTGATAATTTTACAGATGCAGTTGGTATTGATGACCCTTCTGTAAATAGAGTTTATTTTGTAAATGAATACACTAAAGCAATTGATTTTAAAACAGATGACTTTGTAGGAGCAGGAACATTTTCTTTAACCACAGAGTTTCCATCAACAACTCCTACTGCGTCATTTTATGATGATTCAATTAACGATGGAGATTTATATTGGGTTGCTGATACAGCAGGAAATATTAAAAAATATAATTTTTCTACTAAGGCCACATATTACGAAAATATATTAACAACAGGTAATAACCCTGGTACAACTTTAGCACAACAAGTTGCTTTGGGTATGTGGTATGAAGTTAACCCAGAAATGGAGCATTGGGCAGAAGGAGCATTTTCTGATTATAGAGGATACCCTAACTCATTAGCATTTTTTGAAGGCAGGTTGGTATTTGCAGGAACTACAAATCAACCTAATACAGTATGGTTGAGCGAAATAGATAATTTCTTTGCTTTTGACCCAGGTTCCTTAGACACAGACCCCATTCGGTTTACAATTAACTCTGGGACTATTGATGGCATACAATGGCTTGTGCCTCACCGCCAGTTGATTATTGGAACATCAGGAAGCGAGTGGTCTTTAGGTTCAGAATCTGACAATAAACCTGTAACGCCAACATCGTTTGATTTAAAGCGAAGAACAACATACGGTTCTAGCTCTATAGCAGGATTACTCGTAAACTCTGCTGTATTATTTTTTATGAGGCAGGGAAAAAAATTGCGGGAATGGATATTTAACGATAACTCGCAAGACTATGTAGCACCAGATTTAACACTTGTCGCAGAGCATATTTCAGGAACAGGGTTTAAAACTATAGCATTACAGCAGCAACCAGATAATATTGTGTGGACTATCAACAGTAATGACGAACTCGTGGGGATGACATATGAGCGTGACCAAAAAGTAATTGGTTGGCATAGACATAAGTGTACTGGTGCGTTTGAAAGTGTTATGGTGCTGCCAAATGCTAGTAGCGCAGACTCTGTTTATGTATCAATTAAAGTAACAGTTAGCAGAATTAGAAATGATTTAGTTATAAATGAAGACACAGAAGTTAATAATGATAGAGTAGAGGTTCGTTACATTTGCAAACTCGATGACAGAGAGTGGGGAACAAACTATACTACTCAGTACAACGGATTAGATTATTATAAAGTAGCTACAAATGTATCAACAGGAACTATATCTGGATACAATTACGGAATAGGTGAAACATACACAATTGTTGCAAATGGGAATACTACTTTATCTGGTGTAGTAGATTCAGATGGTGATTTAAACATCGGCACTGCGACTGAACTTGTTATTAGTAGTGCGTCATTAGAAGCTAGTCATTTAGTTCTTAATTTTAGTGAACCTCATGGTTTAGCTGTTGGTGACACAATTAATGTGTCTGGATTAAGTACAGGCTCTACTGATCCTAACGGAAAATATCTTTTAGAAGATGGAAGCATTACAGATGCTGACACCATTACAACCGATTTAACTGGTAGCAATCAATCGTACACTACGTCTGGCAGCAGTAAAGTTACCGCTTATATTCTTAGCGCAATTAGAAATGATTCAGTTATAAATGAAGACACAGAAGTTAATAATGATAGACTGGGGCCATTTGCTAGATTAGTTATTGGCAAGTTATATACAGGAACACTTGCTCCATTGTACCTCAATTATCAAAGTAGAAATGGAAGCACAGGTGGCTCTAAACTAAACGCTTCAAAAGCTACGTTACGCTTTAAAGATACAGTTACCGCAAAAGTAGGGCAAACCGAATTATCTTCTGATTTACAAATAGTTAAATTTAAAAAACCAGAAAATGAAGAAATGGTTTCCGAGACAGCAGAAGCATATATGTCTAACGCACCAGAGTATTTACAAACTGTATATGTTGTAAGCGATGAACCACAACCGTGTACTGTTCTTTCTATGACACCACACGTTGACACCGGGAGTATAAGATAATGTTTGGGGCAATAGTAGGAGCAATAACAGGAATAGCTAGTGCAGGCGTTCAAGCTAGAGCAGCTAGAGCGCAGGGTCAAGCATCGAAACGGGAGGCAGAATACAACGCTAAGTTAATGGAAAACAAAGCATTAGCGATTGAGTATGCGTCAAGAGCTGAAACAGACCGAATGCGTAGAAGTCAACGAAGAATGGCGGCTACACAAAGAGCAGGTTTTTCTAAAGCTAACGTAGTAATTTCAGAAGATACCCCACTGGAAGTAATGTTAGAACAAATTGAAGAGATGTCATTAGATGTAAACAACTTCCGTAGAAACAAAATGATTGAGGCTCAACACGCTAGAGCTGGAAAAGAAATGACTTTATACCAAGGGGAAAACGCTGTTTACTTGTCTAAACAAAAAGCAAGAGCTACTATGTTGTCAGGAATATTATCTGGTGTAGGTAAAATAGCATCAGCGTATACTCCAACTGACCCTGCAGCTCAATTTAACCCATTACTAGCAGAAGCACCTTTTGCTGAGATTGTTCCTGCCCCTATTCCAAACTTAGCTTGGAGAAGTGATTTTATGCAAGGAAGACTATAAAATGCCAAAGATACCTTTATATCAACAACAAGTAGGAATAAGTGATCAAGCACCTGGCGTAATGTATGATGCATCTGCTGAGATACAAGCTATAGGTCAAATTGCTAATGACATTGCAGGAGGCGTAGAAAACCTTGGAGCAGGTGTTCAAAAGGGTATTGAAAAGTTTAAGACATTAGAAGATGAATCATCTATATCTGATGCTAATAGACGTATGGTAGAGTTTCAGAACGATATGATATTAGAGAAACAAAAGGCTCTTGAAGACCCAAATATTGGTTATCAGAATTACGAAGAAAAAGTATTACAGCCTAAGATTAATGAGTTTCGTAACAGTCTTTTAAACCAAGGATATTCTAAGCGTGTTGCAGGTCGTATTATTGAGACTGCTGATATGGACTTTAGCAACATGATTAAGATGGAGCGTGTTGATCGAGTTAAGAAGGCTACTGAAAATCATGTGGCAAACATACAGCAAGAAGCTGGCCTTATGATTATGACTGAAAACAAATACGAAGATGGCGTTCAGCGTATTAATGATATGGTTACTAATGGCTATATTACAAAAACTGCTGCTGATAACTTTATAACTGAAAGCAATAAGGCGTATTTTACATCAAAAGCAGAAGCTATAACAGATGAGTCACAGGTTATTGATTTAATGCAAACCCCTAGATTTAAACAAATGAGCGAAAACGATCAAGGGGTTGTGCTTCAAAAGGCAAACCAAGCCGCTCAAAAATATTATAACGACACTACTGCTAGAATTATTGATGAATCAAGGACATTACTACGTGCAGGTGCGCTTGACGCTGATCAAATTAATGCATTAGACATTCCGAAAGATCTTAAAAGAGGTATGCTTCAAGAGCAGGCCAAACAAATAAGAACTTTAAGAAAAGATTTTGAAGATGACGAAGAAGCGTCAATACAAGACTTAGAGGGTTTTGATAGAAGAATTGAAAACTTATTTTTAGGAAAAACTAAAAACCCTGCTAAAGAATTTAATTCTATATTTGAAGATGTTATAACTAGCAATATGGATGAACAGTTTAAAAATAGTTATATTGAGGTTTTAGTTGACCGAATGAAAACACCACAAGGGTTTGATGTTTTTGTTCGCAATGAAGAAAAAGGCGTTTACGATTCGGATGACGCTTGGGCGTGGGAAATATATTGGAAACAATATGACGATGCTACTACTCACATGCCTTCAGACCTTAAAAAGCGTGACTTGGTAACACGAAAGAATGACTTTCTTAACTATATTAAAAATGCACGACAAATGAACAAACCAGTTCCAGAGGTTACTGAAGCACGAGGCCCTTCAAGAATGCCACAAGTTCAAGCTAGAAATGAGATTTTGCAAGCAGGTAAAATGTTTGAACAATTAGGCGGGATTAAACCTTTGGAATTTGATGCTAACGGAAATCTTAAAAGAAACTCTAAGAACGAACGTGCTGTATACGATTTTATTAACACTCAATTTGATGACTATCTCGAATATAAAACTCGTTTATACCATAACAAAGCTATGGGTATTCTAAGTCCTCAGTCAAGGTCTACATTATTTGAAGAATATTATATGCCGCCAGACCCTGTAACTGGTGATCCCGGAATACGCAGAATTGACCCTGTTGAAGAATTAACTCGTCAAGGTTTAATCGAAGGATAACATGATTGAAAATAAAAGAACTGAGCCTCGTATTGCTGATACTATTCATACGGACTCATTTAAGGCTTTAGGCTTTAACCCTATTAGACAAGTAACTGACAGGTCTGATATAGAGCTATATAGCAGTGACATGGGTATGGCTATGGCTGATCGTGTTGCAGTTAGAGACTTTTATCGATTGCGTTATGGTAATGGCTTTAGAGCGCAATATGGTCGTGATATGAACGATGGCGAAGTTGATGGAGCAATACGGAGAACCTATGGGATTGATTCAGAAGATATTGACTATACCGCTATCAAGCAAAAACAGGAAAAAGAGTTACAGTTTTACACAGGTGATTACGAAAACCTAGAAGCTAAAGAATGGTTGAATGGTACATTAGGTGTTATTTTAGAAGCGGGAGAAGGGGTTACTGAAGAATTTTTAAGAGGGTTTAGTCTTTTACAAGAAGGACTTGAAACCGCACTTATGCCTGAGTATGCAAAAGAAATTAAAGAAGAATACTCAGTTAGACGATCTAAGATAGATGAATTTATTAATCTTGTGCCAGAAGAAATGAGAGGCGATATTGAAGAACTTAGGGCGAGAGCAGGAGACTCTGACGCTTTATCAGTATCAGCAATGTTTGCGGCATTTTTAACTAATGCTCCTAACTTTGCGGGAGGATTTATGCCCGCTTGGGCAGGCATGTCTTTTATGTATGCACAGGAAAAGAAACATTCTCTAGAAGCATTTGAAGATATTTTTGATGTTCCTAGAATGTTACCTAAAAGAAAAGAATTTAGCGGGAACGATGAAGAGTATAACGAGTTGCTTACTCGATATGACTTAGCCCAAACATACGCAAGTTTATATGCCGCTGTGTCAGGTGGTATTGAATACTTTCAGACTAAAAGTTTTAAAAAGTTAGCAGGTCTAAAAGGGCAAAGTATTCAGCGTGAATACACCCGAACAATGTTAAGTCAGATAAAAAAAGTTTTTCCTGAGGCAGCATTTAATGTTGGTGAAGAGTTAAGCCAACAGCTTGTATACAACCAAGTATTTAATGCGGCTATTAAAAAAGCAAAAGACTTTGGTATAGAGAAAGAAAAGGTAGCATGGAACGATGGCTTGTATGATTCAGCATTGGGTTCGGCTCGTATATCTGCTATTTTAGCACCTGTAGGCGTATCAATTCGTGGAGTACAAGCTAGGAATTATGTTAGACAAACAGAACAAGGTTTAATAGATTCCGGGTTTAGTAAGGCTATGGCAAGAGAGTACGCTCGTAAAATGGCTGATGCCGCGGGTGACCCAGAACAGTTTAGAGCTATAACTGAAGAAATTAATGGTGTTTATGAAACTATAGATATAGCCAGTAAAGCTAAGATAGAAGAAAAGAAAGCTGCGCAGATATATGACGAAACTGGTCGTATAACAATGGGAGGTGAAATTCTAACAGATGCAGACTTTGACCAAATGGCTACTATATACAACGAACAAGAACTTCGTGATTTAATTCGCAACGCAACAGAAAAAGACCTTTTTGTTGAAGCTGTATATGGTAACACAGAAGCCAGGCGTGACTATAACAAGCTGATACTTGATGTTGTTGATGAAGCACTAGAAACAGAATTTCCTGACGAAGAAGAGCCTGATGAGCAAGTAGATCGTAAACCTTTTACAGTAGCGGGTGTAGAGCTTGACCAAGAGTACGATATTAATGCAGACACAGAAACTGTTATTAATAATATTATAAATGGTGAATTTGATGGTTCTCTTGAGGTTGCAGAAGGACAAACTATTGAAGAAGCTCGTAAAGCTGCTGTTAAACAAACTATAGAACAATACGGAACACCTATAGAGCAAAAAGTAAATGAAGCTACAGATGATGTAGACCAAACAGCAGAGACTGAAGAACGTAAACCTAAGGTTAATAAAAACAAAAAGCGTAGGCTTGCAAAAGAACGCAAAAAGATGGTCGAGCGAACAGAACGAGCGTTGGGTGTAGTCGCCCCTGGTGTAGAAGTAGTTTTAATAGATAACAACGATGACTTTATAAAACGCACTGGTGCATTTGGCAATGGTTACTATGATATGAAGAATACTATTTTTCTTAATGGTGACTCTGCAACACAAGGTACTGTAGCACACGAAGTTGTACACGCTGTATTTCATCAAAAATTTAAGAACACTGAAAATATAAGAGTTGCGGCAGATCGAATTTTAAATCAAATGCTCAAACATTCTTTAAGTGAAAAAACAAAATCAGAGATTAAAGCGTTTCAGCAAATGTACATTGATTTATCAGCTAGATTGCTTGAAGAAGGAGATGCTGCATCATCAGAGCGAGTTCTTAAAGAATTAGACGAAGAAGGTATAGCTCAACTTGCTAGTATACTTCTTAATAACTACGATGCATTAAAGCCTACTTTGCGTTCACAGATACAAGACTTCCTAGCGACTATCTTTAAAGGCATTGTATCCTTCTCTGATGAAGGAAGAGCCATTGAGATGCTCCGAGTATTAGCTTATAAGACAACTGCAGGAGAACGCATCCTAGAGGACGATTTAGCCCTATTAGACGAAATGGCAGCCGAAATGCCAGAAGGCTACGAATCTCAAGGCGAGACTAGCTTTAGAGCAGATAAGTTTCAATTAAGCTACTACGATGAAGATAGCAACCTATCTTACTACTACGATATGGATAGCCAACAGTGGGATGAGCTTGAGGCAAAAGGATTTATTACAAGAGACAGAAGCATTAGAAACTTTAATGGCATGACTATTATGTTGCATCAGCCAGACTCCGCTTTTTCTGGTAGCATCGAACGTAATGGTAGAGTTTTAGTTAAAGGAAAAGGGGGTGTGTTTTATCCTCTTAAATTTAATGAGCAAGGGTATTTTTGGGCAAGCACACAATCAGGAGCTGTATCGCTTGTTACTAATCTTAACGAAGTAGCAAGAGCAAATGGTGGCATTATTCTTATGGGTTTAACATCTGCTCCAAGAACTAAAGTGTTAGGCTCAAGTGTAGGATCAAACGCAATATTAGATGTTTTTTCTGATATGGCAAACGACCCAGATTTTTCATTTACTCAGTCAGAATTTGAAACAATAGTTAAACGTGCAGCCAAGCCCCTTAAAATTAAAGAAACTGCCCCTAAAGGTTTTTCTCAAGAGTTGTCTATGTTTTATATTCAACAAGCATTAGGGGCTACTGAATCTTCATTTAAAGCCAGAACTGCGTTTGTTAACGATTTAATTAATGAAGTTGGATTGTTAGCAGAAAAAAAACCTAGATTCGCAAAACAACTTTTAAAATATTACAGCAGTATAAAAATATATAACACAGAAATTAGAAAAGAAGCATCTGCCGCTAAACTTGTTCAAAAACCTGGTGGTTACGGAAGAGTAGGTATTCGTCACTTGTCAGAAATGCTTGCTGAACCAGTTCTTAAAAATGCTATTGAAAGCGAGTTAGCTATCGATAGACAAAAGGGAGGTCAATTATATGCTGTTTTAGAAATAAAAGGCCCTCTTAAATTAATTAAAACTGACTCACACCCATCTTATCCGTTTGCGGTTGCGTCTGTAGATGGCGACAAACCTGTTATACACATGTTAAAAGATCGTTATATGTGGGATACAGCAGTTATTAACCCTAATACTGGGAAACAAATTACAGGAAAAGCCAAGGGGAAATTGTTTCCACCTTCTTCTGGAGTATCTAAACCGTTTACTGTACATACTCAAGGCAAGGCTCAGTTGTCGTCAGATTATATGCTTAACTTTGATCGCATACCTCAGGTGGTACAAGCTATTAAGCGTTACTTTGCGGGTGAGATTACATACGAGCAGTTTGTAGAGATACAGCAGAAGTTTGATCCCATTCGTAGATTTGATATACTGCCAGAACTACCAACCATCAAGCAGATGAAAGATGTTTTAAAGAAAGACCAAGCACCTAAGGTAAATAAAAGACCAAAAGAAGGTGATATAGTAAAGTTACGGTTAGATATTCCTGCTTACATGAAACAAGACAAGCAAGGCAATCGTGTAGGTAAATATGTAGTAACAATTCATGAAGGTAAAGGTACTGATGTTATTTCATACCAAGCAACAGCTAGAGCCAAAAATGTAGAAATGCTAGCCCCAACATTAAGAGGAGCTAAAATTGCTGTAGGTTTAGATAAAAAGGGGCCTGTTTCCACGATTCGAGGTGAGTATGTAGACTCTACAGATCAAGAAAACTATGAGTTAGGTCAACAATTAATGAATGATCCTGACTGGACTCAGGTCGGATTTAACCCCTTTAGACGTTCGTTTTTCTACGTTAGAGAGGGCGATAAGGTTGGCATGCCTGTGCTTAGTGCGGAAGAGGTTGTACAGATTGGTGGTTTAGTATTTGCTAAGAACCCAGAAATAGTAACGCTAGATCATCCTAAGTTTCGTTTACAGAAAAAAGCACAGAAAGAAGCATTAGGAATTTTGCGAGATGATGGCAAGTTTCAGTTAGCAGAAGAAGACACTCCTAAGAAAAAGATTAAGATTGCTACATTCTTCTCTGGGTTGGGTACAGTAGAGTTAGCCCTTCTAGATGCAATGGGATTTGAAGTTGTATCTACTGCTGAAATTGAACAAAGCCTTATTGATACATACAACCTTACTCATGGCACTGCTGAAATACCTACAGATGTTTTAAAACTAAAAGTCCAAGAGCTAATTGATAAAGGTGTGCAGTTTATACATATGTCACCGCCTTGCCAGGCTTTTAGTGCTGCTAGAGAAAAAGGCAAAGTAACTGAAGAAGATTTTAAGCTAGAAATGAAGATTGCTCGTAAACTAGCTAAGATTATTACAGAGGTACAACCAGATAACATAACTATTGAGAATGCACCTGCATATCAAGACTCAGCGCAGTATGCCGTTATTCGCAAAGCTCTAGGCAAAGCGGGTTACTACGTTGAAGAATCAACACCAGACGCACAGAACTATGGTGGTAACTCAATGCGTACACGTTTAATCGTTAGAGCATCTAAAACACCATTGCCAGATATGCCTAAAGAACATAGAGATGGCGACTGGTATCCCGCTATAGCTAAGTTTATACCTGAAGCACCTGTAGATGAAGCAATACAGTTTGAAGGTAGAAGCGGTAAAAATATGAAGATTGTACAAGACCTTCTAGGAAGAATATACGATCACAACTTTAACCCTAACGTAGCATACATTGCACCGGGTGGTGATGGTTTCTTTAAGCCGCAGGGGGGAGCAGGTCATGCGTTAACAGCTAACTTTGTTTATGATGAAAAGAAACGAAAAGCCGGAATAAAAGAAAAGAAAAAGTTAGAAGATGGCTCTTTGTATGGCTCATCTGCGGTTATGCGTATTGCACTTCCTGTTCGTAAAATGGTACAAGAAAAAGGACTAAAGTATACCGCTAAATACTACGGAGCTACTGTTAAGCAAGTAAAAGATGCGTATGATAATATAGGGTTTCTTGTTAAGCGTGGTACTACCGAAATGTACTTAGCATATATGAATTTACCTACAGACGCTACTATGTCTGATAACGTACAACTTAATCGAGCAATGCTTGGCAACGGAATACAAGGCGTTATTACTAGAGAATTTATTGCTCCTATGATTGGTAAAGCACAGTTACCAGATGACTTCTTAGAGCGTCAAATAGAGATTGCTAGACAGGAAAGAGAAGCAGCTGAACGTCAACAACTTGAACGAGAGCGTGAGGCAGCAGAAGAGCCAGAAGATTTTGATGATGAGGTTGATGTTGATTTAGATGACCCAGATGAATTTTATGATGAGTTCGTTGATGAAGATCAATTGTTCCCTGATGAAACGATTGAAGGTGCTACTAAGTTAACTAAGAAAGAAATAAAAATATTATTAATGAATATGGGTGAAGTTTTATCTAGCCCTAGAGGCAAGCGGTTTGCCACATTAATAGCCAATGCCGCTAAGAACTGCAACCCTATCGATGTTAAAAACTTAGCTCTACAGGCACTTGAAGAAGATTTAATACTAAGCGACCAACAACACGCAATGTTTGTTTATCGTGTTACACAGTTGCGTAATGAGATTGAAGAGCTTCGTGACGCAATGGAAAACGCACAATATGGAAACACATCGGTTGACCTATCTCGCAAGTATGAGGACAAGTTAGCTGAAATGAGTTTGTTAGTAAAAGCTGATGCTAAGTCTGGTTCTGCTACAGGCCGTGCTTTAAATGCTAGACGGATTGCACTTAACAACGATTACTCACTAGCAAGCTGTATAAGACGAGCTTCTGCTGCTAAGAGTCGTTTAGGTAACTCAGGAGACTTAACTCCAGAAGAACAAAAAAACATAGCGGACGCACAAGCTAAGTGGGAAAAAACTCAATCTAAGATTATTGATTATCAAAACAAGCAATACACAACTGTTCGTGACACAGATATAAAAGCAGGTAACTTGTTTATTAAAAAAGCCCAATCAGATCGAGGGACTAAGGCTGCTAAAAAATCATTAAACCAAAAAGATAAGCTAATAAAGCGTCTTAAAAATAAAGGTTACAATATTGAAGGATTTGGTAAAACCCAGTTGTTTAATATATCACCATCTCTAGCAATTGACATCCGTGAAATGGCTAAAGTTCTAGTATACGAAGGTTACAATGATCTTGATTCTGTTGTAAATGAAATCAAAGGCGTGTTACCTGATACGTTAGAGTACGACATATATGGTGCTATATCGGGCCGAGTACAGCGTATCCCTAAAACAGAAACTGAAGCTCGCAAAATACTCAAGGCTTTAACTTTACAGTCTGATCTTATTGTACAAATCAACAACGCAATGGATAACTTGTTTGACCCAGATCGTGTGCAAGCCCCTAAGTCTGTTGAGGTGCAAGCGTTAAGAGCTAAACTAGAAGAGCTAAAGAAAGCATCAAGAGAAAGCGCAAGAGAGGATGCTGCCGCTGCTCGTATGTTGGCAGAGATTAACAACATTGAGTTGATGATAGAAGGTTTGTACCGACCAGTTAGAAAACCTAGTAAGAAACAATCAGAGCGCATAAGTGATATGGCAGACCGTCTGTTTACCAAACGTGCTGAACTCCGGGCGCAAGACAAGTTGATTTTGCTTCGCACTATTATTGATTATGGTGAGCCACCTAAGTTTGCTAGAACAAAACGTAACCCTCAGTCACAAAGACTAGAACAGTATCGTGCAGAGATAGCATTACTTGAAGGTCAAATAAAAGAAACCAGACGCATTAAGGCTGACGAAGCTCGTAAGGCAAGACTAGAAGCAGAACAGAAAGCTAGACTAGATGAGTTAACTAGCCAGGTTGCAGGTTGGTATCGAGCTAATGTAGCGCCTAAACAGCAAGCTAAACTTAATGATGTACAGGTTAGTATTAAGGAAAAACAAAGACTTCTTAAACAGCAAGACCGTATCGCAGAGCTGACTGAGATACTTGAAACCGGCCGGTTACCTGAAAGAGATGCTCCTCAAATAAAAACAGAAACTGAATACACTGAAACAATTAATGAGTTACAAGAGCAGATACGTCAGCAAGAGTGGTATCAGCAAATGCAACAGATTAAATTTGAAGAGAAGCGTAAAGCAAATGTGTTGGCTAAGATTGAAGAGCAAGAGCGTATCGTGCGAGAAAAAGACTTTGCGACATATTTAACGCCTAAAGAAAAGAAAGAGATACTTGATCCAGAGTTAAAAGATTTACTTATTGTACAAAGAGAAAATGAACGATTGATTCGTAGAGCTATCAACGACTTAAAGCCTAAGACTACGTTAGAGCGTGTTGCTGATTATATATCATTACCTCGTGCATTTATGGCTACTGCTGATATGTCTGCTGTATTTAGACAGGCTTTCTTATTAGGCGTTCGTCATCCTGTAAAATTTGCTAAAGCTGTTAGAACGTCTGCAAAAGCTATGTTTGACCCTCAGTTTGCATCGCAAGTAATGACTATTCTTGATAATGATGAAATGAGTCTTATACGACAAGGAGCAGGGCTATTTTTCTCTTCTCTTGATACAGGGTTGTTAACTTCAGAAGAAGCATTTAGTTCTGCGGCACTAGAACAGGTGTACAAAATACCTGGTGTTGGTAGACCTATTTCTGCTGTAATGGGCGCATCAGAGCGTCACATGGTTATAATGCTTAACGTTATGAGAGCCGCATCATTCGATGCATTTGTAGAAGCTAACCCTAATGCTACTGAGTTAGAGTTAAAGTCTATGGCTCACTACATTAACACAGCGTCTGGTCGTGGTGATTTATATGCATTAGAGGGAGCGTCTACAGCACTATCAGCGTTTTTCTTCTCGCCTCGATTTGCAATGTCACGACTTATGGTTGGCTTAGAGGGTGGGGCTAAACTAAGTAAAGGATTTTTAAAAGGTGAAGAACGTATAGTTGCAGAAGAAATTGCTAGACAATGGGGAGCAGCATTAACGACATGGGCTATTGTAGGGACTCTTGCGGTGTTAGCAGGTGCAGAGATCGGAGATGACCCAGAAGAATCTGACTTTGGATTAATTAAAATGGGCAGAACAAGATTAGACTTTTTTGCAGGTATGGGGCCTATGATGCGTTTACTATCTAAGTTTGGTGATTCTGCAATTAAAAGAATATCTGGCGAGGAAGTAAAAGTTGATTTATCTACTCAAGTTCTTAACACATTCTTTAAATACAAAGCATCACCATGGATAGGGACTACTATTGAGTTGTTTACTGGTAAGCGATATGTAACCAGGCAAGATGTATTACCTCTAACAACCATAGTAGAAAAAGCATTTCCAATATCATTGGTTAATTTATATCAAGGAATACAAGAAGAGCATTCATTCCAAGAGATTGCTACTGAGTTTTCAGGCGAGTTTGTTGGGTTAGGAGTGCAAACTAGAAAGCCTAAAAAGAAGAAAAAGAGTAAAAACAGAAAAAGAGTCACTTATTAAGAGTATAATCTTGACAAGAATGTATTTTTTTTATAATAAAATTGACAACACAGGAGAAATAGTATGGGAATCCCGGCACAACAATTTGGCGGAAAAGGAACAACAATTCAGGTAGCAGGATTAAGCGGTGGCCTAACAGGTACAACTGCAATTGCGGCATCAGGAATTATTGAGGTAGCAGATGTTACAGGGTCAGGTGCATGGATCGCATTTGGAGCTAGTGGAATGGGAGTTCCGTCAGCAGATGCGTCTAACGCTTACTTTATTCCACCATATGGGGTAACTCGCCCTTTCGTTATGTCTAGCAGCTACACTCATGTTAGAGGTAGTGCAAAGATTAATGTTCGCAGTTTAGATGTGGCGTAGGTTATGTCTCTTTGGTTAAACTTAGGACAGCTTGCTACACGGGCAGGTGGGTTATTGCCCACTATAGACCATCTTATTTCGTGGCTTACACGGCCCACAGCAGATGGCAAAACCCTTGCTAACTCTAAGGGTGTGGATGCCACGCTTACCGCTGTTAACTGCCTCGACTTTGATGGGTCTGGTGATTATGTAAAAGTTGATTCATCGGGTGGTGTAGATTTAACAACAGATGCAGGAAATAATTTTGGCTCTTGTGTTATTACAGCAACCTTTAAACAGGAAGTAGCA
>CENL01025846.1_pt1 | contig 23475 bp, 20 predicted proteins | sample 530221 | NCBI WGS metagenome assembly CENL01 (sample SAMEA2619791, study PRJEB7988) | marine metagenome | isolation source: saline water (ENVO:00002010), including
TTGGCCAACATCGACAGCCACAGGTCCGATTGCGACCCGCCGCCAATGGCCAGCAACCGACGCAGTTCGGTCCCACTGGCGCGGAACGCATCGGCGCATTCGCGGATGGCAAAGGCCACGCCCTGCATCACCGCCTGTGTCATCGCCGCATCATCATGTTGATGCGCCAGCCCAAAGAACCCGCCGCGGATTTTGGCATCCGAGCGCGGCGACCAGCAGCCATCGAGAAAGGGCACAAAGGTCAGATCCGTGGCCGGGCGTGGCGTATGGCCCAAAGCTTGGACCAATTCTGCCGGGCTGGCTTTGAGCCGGGCGGACAGCCAGGTCAGGCACGAGGTGGCCGAAAGCACCACCGACATTTGATGCCAACGATCGGGCACAGCATGGCACAGCGATTCAATCGCGTGATCTCCGGCCAATCTCGGGATGTCATTGGCGACAAACAGCACGCCGGATGTGCCCAGGGACACGGTGCCATCGCCGTCCTCGATTACGCCGGTGCCACAGGCGCCACAGGCATTGTCACCACCGCCACCCGCCACAACCGGGCAACGCACCATGCCCCAACGCGCCGCAAGTTCTGAGCGCAACCGCCCGGACACGGCGGTGCCTTCGACCAGTCGCGGCATCTGGCGTTGATCCAAACCGCAGGCCGCCAGCATTGTATCGGACCAATCGCGTGTGTGCAGATCGACCCACATCGTGCCGCTCGCGTCGGCCAGATCGCTGACCTTTTCACCGGTCAGCAACAGCCGCACATAATCTTTCGGCAATAACACGGTACGGATGGCTTTATAGGTTTCCGGCTCATGACGGCGCAGCCACAGGAGTTTGGTCGCGGTCACACCCGGCGTCGGCTTGCGCCCGACATGATGCATCAAATCGGGCACCGCCTCTGACAGCTCCTCGCATTCAGGCGTGCTGCGCGTGTCGTTCCACAGGATCGCCGGACGCAGCGGCTTGTCTGCGTCATCCAAAACGGTGGCGCCATACATCTGACCCGACAGGCCGATGCCTTCGACCGCCGCCATGGCTGTGCCATGATTGGCGCGCAACGCATCAAGAGCCTCACCCACTGCGTCCCACCATAAGGCGGGGTCTTGTTCAGACCATCCAGGGCGTGCGCGCGTCACCTCAAGCGGTCGCGAGGATGCCTCGGCAACCAGCTGTTGATCCGCATCCATCAGGATACACTTTACCCCGGACGTTCCGAGATCTATGCCCAGAAACATCGGCTTCTCCTCCCTAATTTCACCGCCTCCTCAAGCGGCTGTGCCTGCGACCTCTGCGCCACGGGCTCCTCTTCCCGTGTGAGCCTGAACTCAGGCGCTTTGTCGCGTCGTCTGTGACCCTTCCATGTAGTGTTCAATGGCGTCAATTTGCGACGGGCTTAACCGCAGCCCTAACTTGCTGCGATGAAACAGAATATCCTGCGCCGTATGGGCCCATTCGTGGTGGCGCATGTAGTCGATTTCGCACGCCGTCAAACCGGCGCCAAAATCAGCCCCCAGATCGGATCGTTTTTTTGCCAGACCCAGCATATTCGGCGCGCGGGTGCCGTAAAACCGAACCAACCGCCGCGCTTCGTTTATTGAGAGAAAGCCATAGCGAGACTGTAGTTTTCGAACCTCCGCCTCAAACGCCGGGGGATCGAACTCCCCGCCCGGCAGTGATGTTGTTCCAGTCCAGCCGGGCGCAAGTTTTGCACCGTTTTGCGGGGCCTTCAAACAGGAGTCGATCCTTTCCATGGCTGATTCTGCAAGCCGTCTATAAGTCGTGATTTTTCCGCCAAAGACCGACAGAATCGGGGCTTTTTCGCTGGTGTCGACTTCCAGAACATAGTCCCGTGTTGCCTTTTGCGCGTCTGAACTGCCGTCATCATAGAGCGGGCGCACGCCGCTATAGGTCCAGACCACATCGCTGACTGAGACCGGACGTTTGAAATACCCGGACACCAGTTTGCACAGATACGAAATCTCTTCTGGTGAGGCGGCCACATCGGCGGGATCACCGGGATAGTCGCGATCCGTGGTGCCGATCAACGTGAATTTTTCCTCATAGGGGATGGTGAACACGATCCGGCCATCATCATTTTGAAAGATGAAACAGCGGTCGTGATCATAGAGTTTCGGAACCACGATATGCGAACCCTGGACCTGACGCACCCGGCCTTTTGGCGGGCGCTGCGCAACGGTGCGGGCCACGTCATTGGCCCAAGGTCCGGCGGCATTGATCACCATGCGCGCACGGATCACCTCGTCTCGCCCCGTGTCCAGATCGCGGGTGGTCACGGTCCAGCCACCTTCGGGATGGGGTTTGGCGCTTGTGCAGCGGTGGCGGGCACGAATGGTGGCACCGCGTTCCTCGGCATCCATCGCATTGAGAATGACCAAGCGATTGTCCTCGACCCAGCAATCGGAATACTCGAATCCAAGTTTCAAATCTGCCCGCAGACCCACACCAATCGGTCCGGTTTTCAAATTGACCCGCGTGGTGCCCGGCAAGAGTTTGCGCCCGCCCAAATGATCATAAATGAACAAGCCAAGGCGCAAGAGCCACGCCGGACGCATCCCTTTGGAATGCGGCAAGACAAAGCGCAGCGGGCGCACGATATGGGGTGCGATGTTCCACAGGACTTCGCGTTCGATCAGTGCCTCACGCACCAGCCGGAATTCGTAATGCTCCAAATAGCGCAAGCCGCCGTGCAACAGCTTGGTTGAGGAGGACGAGGTGGCCCCGCCCATATCGCCCTGTTCGCACAGATAGGTGGAATAACCCCGCCCGACCGCATCGCGCGCAATGCCACAGCCGTTGATGCCGCCGCCGATGATGGCAAGATCGTAAAGGTGATCAGACGCGCGATCAGACATGAGCCGCCTCCCGCGCCGGGACGGGGTGCGCGCTCAGAATGCGTTCTGCAATCTCGACAAAGCCTGCTCCGCCCTCGGACGGGGCGACAAAGGCCGGGGGGGCAAAGCTGCCCGGTTCAAAATCGCGTACATTGGCCACACCGCAGGAATTTGGGAAAAACTCAAACATCGGCCCGTCATTCGGGCTATCACCGGCAAAGATAATCCGCGCACGATCCGCATCCAGATCCATCCCAAGGATGTCCTTGGCAAAGATGCGGCTCATCGACAGTTTGTCATAATTGCCAAACCAGCCGTTCACATGGATTGAGGACAGTTTGGCGACCGCGCCGGCCTCTTTGAACATATCAAGGATCAGTTGCACCTGATCTTCGGGCAGCGCGGGTACATCTTCGCAGAAATCAATCGCCAGATCGGCTTCGCGGTACAGTTGGTCCGAGGCGATCCCGGCACCGGGCACTTTTGCCAAAATGTCCTGACGCAACACGTCGAGGCGGAATCGGTTTTTACGCCGCTCTTCTGCGGTGGCAAAAAACTTTTGCCGCATCACCCGCTTTTCGCGGTCATAGGAAAAATAGAACGCACCGTTTTCGCCCACGATCCCGGCCACGGGCCAAAGCCGCGCAATCATATCGCACCATCCGGCGGGGCGTCCGGTGATCGGCACCACGGCAAGCCCCGCATCGGCCAACCGTTCCAAAGCGGCATAGGCGGTGGCGGGCAATTGGCCGTCCGTCGTCAGCGTGTCGTCAATGTCGGTCAAAACCGCCACACAATTGACCAGTCGGCCGTCGTCAAGTTCACTCAGCGGACGCATCAGACCCACTCCTCAATAAAACTGTCCAGAATGCCCATGTCATCGGCGAGATCGAGCATGGAGTAGCGGTCGCGCATCTCGCGGCAATGGCGCAGGGCGTCGATATAAAGGCCGCGTTCAAGGCCGATTTCGTCATAGGTGGCGCCGCCGCCAGAGGCGCGCAGATGTCGCGCCATGTCGTCCGGGGCCAGCATCATCGCGCGCAATGTTGTGCGCAGCTCAGGCCAGATTTCGGCCAATTGACGGTTGAAGGTCTCTGTGGCCTGCACATCCATCGCTTTGGCGCGGGAGGCCTTGAGACAATCCTCGACCGCCGCCGCCGGATAGCGCGCGCGGATCGCGGCCTCATCGGGTTGCCAGCCGCGAATGCGCGGGGCCTCCTCCAGTGAGAGGATGTGATCTTGCAGTCGTGCCATGGTGATGGACGCCACACCGACCTGTTGACCATGAACGGTGCCGGGATGGCGGTCACCGGCAAAGCTGTCGATCCAATGGGAAATCTGGTGTTCGCCCATCGAACCGGGATGGCTCATGCCAACCACAGCGATCCCCAACCCGCCAAGGGTCAACAGCCGTTGCAAGTAACCGATGGCATCATGTTCGCTCTGACCCAAATCGGCGGAACGGCGCAGCACTTCGGCTTCGTCGTCTTCTTGCAAAAGATAGGGCGCGGTCGCATAGCGCGTGCCCAACATCACATGGGAAAAATACCAATCGACCTGTGCCGTGGGCCGACACAGGGAATCGCCCAAGCCCGCGCCGATCAAATATTGCGGCGCTTTTGAGGACACGTCGATGTCGATAAAAACGCCTTTGGCCGCATGGGCATTTTGCGTGGTTTTCAGGCCGGACTCGAGGGTGATCGATGCGGTCGAAGAGGTGTAGCCATTCATCGAAGGCGCCGTGCCGAACACACTATAGGCGCGCCCGTCGAGATAGGTGGCGTATTTGCACAGATCGTTAATCGTGCCAGAGCCGACCGCAATCAACGCGTCATGATTGCGGGTCAGTTTTTGCAGATCACGCACCTGCCTTTCGTCGGCATGTGGATGATTTAAAATGATGATCTCTGCCTTGCCCTGCATGTTGCGCACAATGTCTGCGCCCATCACTTCGGCCGTGTCCGCATCACACACCACCGCATAGCTTTGCGCCGGCATCACCGCATTCACCATGTCGCGGGCGGCGTCGGCAAAGCCGTCTCCGATCTCGATGTGATTGAAAGGAACATCAACGGCCAGCCCCGTGTCGGGATCGCACCACCTGCCCTGAGTGACCTCGGTGATGAGGGCATTCCAGCCAGGTGTCGCGCGCTCTTTGATTGAAAGCGGCATGGTCATTTGCTCCTCCCTCGCAAGTTTCTCACTTGATTTGAAAGTTGCCAGATAGTTGTGGCATATGTCAATAACATTATTCAGATCAACGTGACATATGTCAAAGCGCTTGATTTCCAGTGGTTTCAGGTTGATTGTCAGTCTGAATTTCGTAAAAGCATCACTTTAAGGAGCACACATGCCGGGCAAACACGACAAAACCGACGAGGACTCACGCCACGCCACCCGGCGCGCCGTACCGTCGCGGTTTGGCATGGATGAAGTGCTTTGGGCGGCATGGCTTTATTATGAAGAGGGTCAAAAGCAGGACAAAATCGCCGATCAGTTGGGGATTTCACGCGCCTCTGTGTTTAACCTGTTGCAAAAGGCGCGCGATGAGGGGATCGTCAATATCTCCATCGACCCCTCGCGCATCGCGCGGGCGGATGTAGCGCTTGAACTCTGTGAATTGAGCGGCTTGTCGGAATGCTATGTGCTACCCACACCGCAAGACCCCGCCACATTGGCCAATGAAATAAGCCATCTGGGAGCGCGGGTCCTAGAAGCGCGACTACATGCCGATGATACGATTGGCGTCGCCTGGGGTCGCACCGTGCTGTCGCTGTCAGAACATCTGACGAGTGTGCGCCACCCCAACATCACAGTTGCACAAATCACCGGCAGTGCCGTCGCGACCTTTGATTTTTCACCCGTCCTGTGCACCACAAATATTGCAGATCGCCTGTCTGCGCGCTGTGTGAACCTTCACGCACCGGGGGTTGTGTCCACAGCTCAGGTCAAAGACATTTTGTTAAACGAGCCCGAAATCCGCAATCACTTTACGCTGTTGCAACAATGCACAAAGATCATCTTTGGCGTGACGCAACTGGTTGGCGAAACGCTCTTGGAGCAAAGCGGTTTCATGTCCGACGCTGCCTTACAGGTCTACCGCGACCTTGGCGCTGTGGGTTTTGCTGCCGGGTATTTCTTTGATGCTGAGGGTCAAATTGTGCGCAGTGAATTCGACGAGCGCCATATCACGATGGCGCTGGATGATTTGCTCAACGTACCCGAACGGATTTGCATTGGCGGCGCGCCGCAAAAAGTTGGCGCGATTTATGGGATGTTGCAGGCACGAATAGCCAATGTACTGGTCACGGATGAGACCACAGCGCAAAGCCTGATTGACCACTATAAATAGCGCACCTGAGATCAGGAACGGCGTTCGTTACCTTGGGACCGCGCGCAAGGCGAGAGTGCCAACCGTTTCACTGATCCATTGGCGCGATTGGACGAGGTTTCGGCTGCCCCGTTCGACCCAGAACAGATTGCGGAAGCGGATTTGGCCATTGCGGCAGGTTTCGTAAAAAAGATCCGTGTCGGCAGTATAGGGTCCCAGATCGACATCGGCCTGCCTTTGACGTTCAACTTCGCAGCGGAAGGCCAGAGTTTCCGCCTGGCTTTCGCCATTGAGCAATGTGACAAAACGTTCGGTAACCTCATTACGCCCGGCTTTCAGAGCAGCAAGAGTCTGTGAGGGATCGCCCGCAAGCTGATCTCCCCCCATGCCGCGGGTGGCAATGATCATGCCATTCTTCATGCCAAGCGATAGCTTATCGAGAGAAATCCAGGTTTCCTCACCTTTGGCATTCGTGGTTTGACGCACAAAGACTGTGTAGGCTTTGTCTTTCGCTTCAAGCGACACGAGATAAGCGGGGGCGCCCGCCTGTTGGTAGGCGAGGAAAGTGGGATCGGGTTCTGCCTCGTCAGATTTGTTGACGAGGCCTTCCAGCATATTGGGTCTGTTGGGATCAGATGAACAGGCGCTCAAACCAGCAAGGAGCGCGAACATGAAACCAAGTGGGCGCAAGACGGTCATATAGGTCATCTCCAGAATTTCCCCCAACGGTCTTCCAACTCACTTGTATGGCTGTTTCTCACAACATCATACAGCCGGTTGCGCACATCAAGCCGCGCGCCACCATCACGGACGACAGGACGAATGGTCGTTCCATAGCCGCCTTGGGTCGCGACCCCGGTCAGCCAATCAACAGGAACGGAGAAGCGGATGCCCTTGTCAAAGGAGCCTTCACCGAAGTCGTCAAAGGACACATCGGTGAGCGTAAAAAACGCCCCGACACGGAAACCATTGTCAAATTCGCGGTCCACAGAGAAGGTCGCGCCATAGTCACCCGCAAGATAGCGCCCGACATCCAACTGACCAAGATAGCCTCCGCCAAAATCGTAATAGGCAGAGGCGTGACCTGTCACAATGTCATAGTCTTGAAAGCCAAACATTTGGTCGAAATCACGTTTTTTAACGTAGTTGAGTTCGGCACCAAGGGCCAGCGGACCATTGACGGGTTTCCAAAGCACTTCGCCGGAGACACCACCGTACATTGTCTCAAGATACCCAACCGTGGCACGGCCATAAAGATTTTTACCGGGACGAAAGAAATACTCAGCCGTCAGATATTTGATCTCCAAATCCGATTGCTTGGCATATTCCGCACTGTCGGTGCGAACATGTGGCAAAACGGAATTTGAGGGGCGTGTGCTGGTATCAAGGTTCCCAGCGACCGGCTGACGCACCGCCGCCGAAAAGACAAGCCCGCGCGCGGGTTCTAACGAGGCCGCAGCTTGGACGCCAAAATCGGCGCGCACGGGGTTGTCCGGGTCAAAAAGGGAGGGATCAAGGTAGGGCGTGATCCGCCAGTTGAATTTGGGGTAAATGCCCGCAATTGGGGCCGCTTCACTGTGGGCGGCATCTTCAAAATCCGCGCGGGCAAAGCTGCGCCAGCTTCCGTCCAGATCGTATTCAAGCGATTCGAGATCGCTGCGGCGCAGGGTTGTGCGTGAGGTTGTGACCCCATTTGCCATCGCTTCCAAACGGAACGTGGTGATGTCAGCCGGCAATTGGTTTGCCAAAACACGCGCGGCCCGGCCAAGCGCCTGTGCTTCTGCCGGGTAGCGACCATTGACGAAACGCACCGTGGCTGTGTCGCCCTCGATTGTGATGCCTTCAAGCGTGAGGCCCTGATCTTTGAGAGCCATGGACAGAGAGCTGTCTTTTTGGCGGACACTGTTCGCATCCCATGATAACGCCGCTTGGGTTTGACGTGGCATAAGGGTTGGCGGGGCTTCTTCGATGCCGCTCGGGTACTTGGGCTTTTGCGGGGTGATCAGAATAGACCCCATGATACCGATTTCTGAGCCGTGAAGGGCATAGACGGACACTTCAGCCCCATTTTTAAACCCGTAGGAGAGGGCAGCATTGAACGGGGTTTTGTGATCAAACCCTGCATTCGCACTTTCAATCGAGTAGGCGTCCGAAGAGTATTCTGCTTTGAATGTCAGACGAGGATTGATTTGATAGGCTAGCCCGCCAAACAAGGCTGCGTCGCCATGGAACCATTGGCTGAAATCAAGTTGCCCTGTCCCTCCACTCGCTCCGTAATTGCCTTCGGTCCGTGTTTTGAAACTGTCTGATACGAGCCCTAAAGGATTAGAAAATCCACCATAACTGCCAAGTCGGCCCCAGCCTAAACCGCCAGTGATAGACAAGCGATCTTTTATGAAGTGTTTGGTTGCTGCGAGATATTCTGAACCATAAACTCCCGTCCCGCCAAAATCGCGCAGACCAATGACAATGGAGGGACTGTAATCTGTTTCATCAACCAATTGGTACCCAAAATCAAAGCTGCGGTCGTAACGTGCACCGAAAACTCCTCCGCCTCCGTCATAATTCTCGATGATGGCATATCGGAACGTTCCAAACGCACGAGGAGTGATTTGAAATGTTAAGTTATACCGCTGAGTGCCGACATAGTTTGTTGCTGAGAGCTGTAGAGTGCCATCTTGAAAGACTTCGCCGGTGGGCATATCGATCAGACCAGGCGTCCCGAATGTAGACACGGGAAAGCGCAACTCAATGGGATCAGCTGAAGCCGATCCTGCTACAAAAAACACGCCAATGCTAAGTCCTGTACGTACGCACCGCTTGATCACGCCAATAAGCTCCTATTTTCGCTTAAAATAGAGAATATGAGGAAATGCAGAAGCGATTCAGGCCTTGGGATAAAAAGAAATAGCTCTTTGTGTCTTTAGCGCAAACTTTAGATGCCGAAGAGCGGCGGGCTGGATGTGCTTTAGGCAGTTGGCAAACAAAAGGCAATTGAACGAGGGAGGGGTAAAGGTAGCTGAGCTGACTTCATGCTGCGCTCTATTGGTTCAAGGTTTGGTAAACCAATTTGTTTAGCTCTTTTGACGATTAAGACGTGGGCAAACAGACCTCCGTCGTCTCAGAAAAAAGGACACGACCATGACAGACCCGTTTAAAAATCGCACCCCGAGCTTAAATGGCCCAGCGACTGACTTGTTACCGATTTCACCATCTGATGTGACTGATCTGCCAACTGTAGCTGTCGCTCTTTACATTGAGGTAGCCGGTACGTTGAGTTTCGTGTCACAAGCGGGGTCGATAAGGACTGTTGAGGTGGCTCATCAGTCCATTTTACCAGTTGGAACACGCCGGGTGAATGCGACGGGAACGACAGCGTCGGGCATCCATGCTTTTGTTGTGGGATAAGATATGTTTGGATTAGATTTTAGTCTCACAGTGTCAGCCACCAAAAAGCCTCGAAGTGTTACCTTTTTACCGACAGATTTGGCGGATTTGCTTGGGTGGTATGACCCAAGTGATCTCACGACTTTGTACCAAGATGCGGCGATGACGATTCCGGTTGCTTCCAGTGGTGATCCCGTTGGTGCTATGCTTGATAAAAGCGGCAATGGATTCCACCTTGTGGCTCTATCGGAGGCTGCTCGACCAACCCTTGTGGACGTTTCGGGCTCCGCAGCTCTGTCTTTTGACGGCATAGATGACAATCTCTCGGCGATTGCTCCTTTTTTAAGCCCTCAGCCCAATACGATCGCTTGCAAACTGATGATGAGAGGGATTGGATCTAAATTATATAACGACATCATTTTAGGTTCTGCTGACAATGGCATTACAACTTTGGAAGCCACTGATATTCTGGGAATTTATGCGGGACAAAAAATTTCGTCCAGCAACTTTCCTTTATTGGTCAACCAACCCTTTGATGTCGTTGGTGTATATAATGCCGCGAGCTCAAATATTTATGCCGAGGGCGCGCTTGTTGCATCAGGAAACGTAGGAACCGCTGGCTTGGGAACGTTACAATTGGGGGGCATTCTATCTGCATCACGGTATGCGCAGTTCGATTTTTTTGGTGGCGCAATAGTTGGAGGTTTACTCACCGAAGCTGAACGCAACAGTTTGAGAGCGGTTATATAATTAAGCAACAGATGGTACTCCGAGGAATTAAACTTGTCCTCAGGAGCCATCTGTTGTTCATTGTTTTCAGAAGCGATGAACGTAAGAGGTGTCCTATTGGGCAGTGTAAATCTAGCCCCTTCTGGTGCCCCTAGTTTTTCGATCAAGAATCGTATTATGCGGGTCATTTGGGGTGTCGTTTGGTTGGTGTTGGCGCGCTGGACACCAAAATCCTTCCGTCGATTAAGAATTGGTCTCCTAAGGTGTTTTGGAGCTGAAATTGGTGCAAAATGTGATGTCCGCGGCAGCGTGCGCGTTTGGTATCCGCCAAATCTTACTATGGAAAACAGAACCATTTTGGCAGAGGGCGTAAACTGCTACAATATGGCTCACATCACCATTCGAGAACAAACGATTGTTTCCCAAGGTGCATTTTTGTGTGGTGGCACACATGATTTTGCCGATAGAGCATATCCCCTCATCACAAAACCTATCGAGATTGGCCCGTTTGCTTGGGTGGCAGCCGAAGCTTTCGTCGGGCCTGGTTGCAGGGTGTCTGAGGGTTGTGTTGTTGGTGCGCGAGCGGTTGTTTTCGGTGAATTAACGCCTTGGAGTGTTTATGCCGGAAACCCTGCCACTCGTGTAAAATCACGCAGCTTTCAAAATTAGGAATTTATCATGCTTGTTTCTGTCATAACTGTCACATTTCGTAATTTGGAAGGTCTTCAAGCAACGCAAGCTTCTATCCCTTTTGAGAACACGCCCGATATCGAATGGATTGTGGTCGATGGTGGATCCGATGATGGAACACCTGAGTATCTCGCGGGCCTCGACATCCCGCAGTTGAAGTATTGTTCTGAAAAGGACAACGGTATTTTCGATGCCATGAACAAGGGCATTACCATGGCGTCAGGGGATTTTGTGATCTTCATGAATGCTGGAGACTGCTTTGCAGAAGAGGACGTTTTGCCGAAGGTCATAGCTCAACTTGAGGCCAACCCTTGCGATTTACTCTATGGCGACAGCTATGAGATGGACGGGAACAACGCACTCTCTAAATCAGCTCGAAGTCCCAAGTGGAATATTTATTCGATGTTCACGCACCACCAATCAATATTTTATAAAAGAGAATTGATTGGTGACGGGTATGATCTGTCCTACAAATTATCTGGGGACTGGGCACTAACCTCGCGCCTTTTGGCCCAGAAAAATGCCGTTGCGAAACGCTTTCCTGGATACGTATGCCGCTTTGAACAAGGAGGTGTTTCCCAAAGTGGAGCGCATCGGGATGTGTTCAATTCAGAGCATTGGCGCATATTGCGCGAGGAGGCCTGCTTGCCTTGGCCCCTCGCGGCGCTGTCTTATAGCCTTAAAAGAAGTGCAAACGGGCTGCGGAATGTGGCGCCTAAGCTTTATGAGAAAATGCGGTTTCAAAAAGTATCTGACTGATTATCGACGCGCGAACTTTGTATTTCCGTTGCGCCCAGATTTGGTTTTAAGGGCGTAAGGTTCTAGGCGGTGGTAAAGAGGTGTGCCAGAGATTAGGAAGGCGTCGCTCCAATGCCGATCTCCTTTGTGCGAGAGGCCTGCTAAGAGTTCGTTTTTATCATAGCCCATGAATGCTAAATCTTCCTCTCCAATATACTCAAGGTAGGCGTGCGCCCACTTGCGACGCGGGCCACTTCCAAACGCTTTCTGCCAAGACAGTACAGAGTCGGAGCTCGTTCCTGAGTATTTCACTTGCCCAGTTTGGTCTCCCATTGTTGAGAGCATTTTTCGCGGTTTGTTGACGAAATCGGCTTTGTATGTCGCCCCAAAATGGTCAAAAATTTCTGGCCAGATGGCATCTGGGCTTGAAACCAAGTCTTCATATCGAACACATTTGACATTCGGGAGGCTCGCATATTTTCGGGCACTATCAATCATCGCCTTCAAACCAACGCGAAGGTCATAATCATAGAAATATGCCTTCCACTTTCCGCCCCCCCAAGTCCGATTAATTGATGCGACGACAGACAGTGGATTGCGCCATAAGAACAATACGGGTGCATTTGGAAAGCTTTCTATCAAGTCAGCGCTGAAAGCCGCATTGCGTGGAGTTTTCTCTAAAAACAGCTGACCTTCATCAACAAATGGTGAAAAAAAACTCTCCGCAAAATGACGTATGGCGTCGCGCCATACGGCTTCTCCATCATCCATCAAATTAACAACATCTGTGAGGCCAGCGCGCACATGATCGTAAGCAAATTCTGCGATAGGAGCGTCACCTTTACGTATGCCGTACAATGCTGGAAAGAGCCACGTTTCAGGTGTTGTAATGACGTCGGGAGAAGACGATAGAACGCGCTGGCTGTACGTCGATCCTGCGCGTGGCAGAGAAAAGAGAAACCCAATTTTCATATGTATTTCCTTTTAAGGATGCTGCTTAACGCGAGGTTCTAAAATCCCATTTTTACATAATTTATCATACGCTGAAATACCTTCAGCAGACGCCTGCTTTTCGAGTTCAAAAAGCTTGGCTTCAACCAGAGTGCGATACCAAAAGGCTTGAAGGAAGTGGAAGAAAAATCCCTCTTTGCCGTCGAGAAAACCCCGCCCGATGACGTAGCGATAGAAGAAATAGAAACCCGCGCGCAGAGTTGTTGGCAATCGAGAATAGAGGTTCTCTTTAAGCCAACGTTTGCGTGCTGCTTGACCGGTCATATCCTCCATACCTGAGTCTTTGTGGGTATTTTCGCGTTCCAGAATTTCAACCATGTCGTAAACTTCACGGGTAGCATACCCGTTGTGCTTGCTCACCCACCACCCTAGATCATTGAGGTTATGATCCACGAGATCTCCGCCTTCGATTGTCGCGCTTTGCACGTTCTCAACGATCACGTGCTCGTCCATCCAGCGTTGTTCGATCCGACCTTGCCCCGTTTTCCATAGGCGCAGCATCATGGCGGGATAGAAAAACCCATGTGTTATTGGTCGTTCTAAAAACACCATTTTGCGGCGTAAGTATACTGCATTAATATGCTCTGGTGGTGACGCGAGCCAATTTTGCATTGCGTCTCGCAGTCCAGATTCAAGATACTCATCCGCATCAATCCGCATGGTCCACTCGGTTGTGATGTCACAGTTATCTAAACCGAATTGAAATTGAGTGGCATAGTTTTTCCACGGGTTCACAAGCACTGTGGCGCCAAGCCCCTTGGCAATCTCCACCGTGCGGTCAGTCGATAAGCTATCAATGACACAGACCCGTTCCACCACACCTTCAAGCGATCGAATGCAGCGCTCAATGTGTTGTTCTTCATTGAAGGTCAGAATGAGCGCGGTGATCGACTGGGGCATTATTGCCTCTTAGGTGTGGCAAGAGTTTCTTTTAAAACAGCTTCTAAATCGCGAGCAGCGGCCTCAACAGAAAATCGTTGCTCATAGCAGGCCCGAGTTTGTGCTGACATTTGTGTACGTGCCCGTGCTGGTAGATTGAGAAAATCCGAGAGCATCCGTGTGGTATCCTGTACGGTATCTTCGCACGCTATACCCGCGCCATCTTCTATAATTTCGCGCCAAATGTTAACTTTTCTGGAAATGAGAACAGGAGTGCCGACAGAAAGCGCCTCAGCAACGACAATCCCAAAATTTTCTTGGTGGGATGGAAGAACAAAAGCAGTGGCCCCAGAAAAGGCTGCAACCTTTTCCGGCCCAACGATCATGCCTACCCAATGAATGCGCTCTGCAACACCTAGGCTTTTCGCAAGATCTTCTAGTTCAGCTTGCCATCCTACTTGGTCGGGGCCCGCAAAAACTAGATCGACCCCAGCCTCTTTTTTAGCAATTTGTGCAAAGGCCCGAATTAGATTGTCGCACGCTTTTTTGGGATGTATCCGGGACAGAAAAAGGAGGTATGGGCGTTGTGCAAGCTTTGGGACATATTGGTGGAATTTTTTTACACCGGTGGTGTATGTCTCACTTACGCTGTTTAGGTCTGCAGCACAAAATGCCACAGTTTTTGGTTTGTATGTCTGATGTCCCATAAATGCCCTCTTTGCCAAGAGCTTCTCTTCCTCACAGGTAAAGAGAACAGCATGAGCGCCACTGAGCAATCGCCCTTGCCAAATTGTCCAAAAAACTTGTTTGATCAAATGCTTGACGGGTTTGATTTTTCTAAAATACGGATCGAGCATTCCGTGGGTAAATATTACCCACGGGACATTGGCGCGATTGAGTCCAGTGTAGCCTGCGATTGTTGCTGCATTCCACAACCCATGGATTACGGCGACATCGAACGATCCGGCTAGTTTTGCTACGGCCTGTTCATATGCTCTTTTTTTCCCAAAAAAACTAGATGCACCGCCACAAGCATAAAGATCAAATTCATAATCTGAGATCCAACCCTCATTAGGGCGGTCCAAAGTGACAAAGGACGATTCATGTCCGTTCTTTGCATGGTTTCTGGCCATGACCTGTGCATATTCTACTGGGCCGCCACCTTCAGGATTTACGGATGCGATGATGTGGAGGATTTTCATAAAACTTCCATTTGGCTAAATTCTGAGCAGTGTTGTTGTGATAATTCGAGATTTTATCCACAAAGTGAGCTTGCCTTCTCATTGCAGCACGCTCTAGTTTCAATTGCTCTGCATCTCACTTTTGAACGATCTGCGCAAAACACGCGTTTGTAAGTTACGTAGAAACAAGGATGGATCTGCAATTGCACGAGTTATCTTTGAATTCAAATGCAAAGCCGCTCGGTTAATAGCTGGGTTATGGCTTTCATCCAAATCGGCTCTCAGTCGGCTGTAATCCTCTTTGAGTTTTTGCGTGAGCACACCAGATCCAGTGAGAGATTCATCATAAATGCGAAAGGCTCCGATGCTTTCAAATGTGCGATGTATCTGATATCCTTGCTTCATCATCGAATATAGGATTTCTCCATCCCAGCTCGCTTTGTTTTCGCGGTTGAAGCCATTGACCTCAGCGTAAGCCTGTTGACGGTAGAATGTTGATTGGTGAATTGCGACAGAATAATTGAGCGCATACCGGCGTGGAGAGAAAATCCCAGAGTAGCAGGGTTTGACTACCTTACCTGCCTTGTCCACGATCACTCCCGCCCCAGTCCACGCCCCAGCCGCTGGATGGTTCGATATAACTTTTTCGGCTCGTTTGAGGCCGCCCGGTAAATAGAAGTCGTCTGAATTCATGCAAGCATAGATGTCACCCGTGGCATGCTTAAAGCCCTTATTCAATCCGTCGATCGGACCTTTGTCCGGCTCAAACACGATGTGATCGATGTGTTGGCTGTACTTTTCAATGATCTCGCGGCTACCATCTGTCGACCCAGGGTCCACAATAATATACTCAACGTCGACATCTTGCTCGAGGACTGAACGGATCGCCTTTTCGATAAAAGGGGCCTGATTAAATGAAATTGTCACGACAGAGAATTTCATTCCTGTCCCCTTTCTTGATTAATTTTCAATGGGTCGTTTGCCTGGATCAGCGCGATAGAGATAGCTAAAAAGATTACCTCATAACACCGTCGAGTTGCTCCGAACGGGGAAAAAAAAATGTCCCAGATAAGATTTAAAACGGCGAGCATCTCAATTGTAGATGCAGATTGGCGTCCAAGCGCGCCAGCGACAAGAGCACGTAACGCAATGGAAAGAATATAGAGCCAGAAGATGGCGCCGGCAGCCCCATGTTCGACGGCGGCCCCTAAGAGCATGGAGTGAGATGGAATAAGGCTTTGTTGAGCAAAATCACTATCCCATCTAACCTCATTTCCGTTCTGCTCTTTCAGCTTGAGATATAATAGCACGTAATCTCGGTTTTCGGCCCACGAACCATGACCGAGAAGCGGCTTGTCTGCAATCGCAATGGTAGATACCAAGCTTTCTGCCCTTGCGCCAAACAAAACACTTTCACCGTTAGCAGTTTGTGAGAGATGCTTCTCAAGCGCTTCTTGGCCAAACACGCCACTTTTGACAATGCTATCATAGATAGTTTGTCCTGCGCCTATGCCAGCCCCTAAGAACAGAAAAAATATGAGACTTAAGTAAAGTCGGCTATTTGCGCTTTTGACCGGGATGCGGAACATGGAGATACCGCTCGACAGAGCTAAAATTAAGAATTGTGACCTCGCACCTAAGAAAAGGTGCATGGGGGAAAGCATCAAGAGTAGGAGACTGATTGCGCGAGGTTTCATGCCAAAATGCTTCAAGGCTGTATGAAGCACAATCACCACTCCAAGTCCCATCCCAAATTTCCACGTCGTTCGAAAGGCTGACTCATTTCCAAAATCTGCTGATATATCTGTTTTGAGAATCAGGGAAATGCCCAGCCCGACCATCGCAAGGGCGGCACGCTTTCGTGAGCCGCGAACGAGGTTTAGGATCACGGTGATATAGAAGCCAAACAAAACAAGCTTTGCCCAGCCCCTCATAAGGTTTTTGACTGATGATCCGTTCATTAAATCTGACAGGATTGCTGCTGCGAACCATAGAGCCAATAGAGCAAGAATCGCGCGTAGATAGGGTATCTTGAATGACATTTTTCTGCGGTTTGTTAACGCAAAGAATGTGTAAATGACCAAAAAGTCTGACATCAAAATCTGGCCCATCACATTAATCGAAAAGATCATGCTCAAGGGAAGCAAAAAAAGCACTATATTCTCGAAGCTAAGGTCGCTTTTGCGAATGCTCCAGGTTGGTTTTGATGTGTGAGTTACAGTCACTTAAACCTCCGGCTAATTCGGTTTGCAAGTATCTGTAGCTCCCTCTTAGGCGGCTTTATGATTGCGAAAAGAAAGTTTCTTGGAGCGATGTCGAGCAACTTTGCATTTGCTATCAAGGCAAGTATAAACATTGATCCTTCAGTCAGGACGAGGGCGAATGCAGCACCAATTAATCCATAAAATTGCAAAAAAAGATATGACAAGCCTATTCCAAAGACACTAATCACAAAATATCCTCGAGCCAAGGACTGATGGCGATTGGTGCCAAGCCTTATTGATGACGTGATGCGCCACAAGCCCTCACAAACGGTAGCAAGCAACAAAAGCGCGAACAAAGGAAGGGAAAAGGTAATTTCTCCTGCTGTCCAGGTTTTAAAAATTACCTTGCCTAATAAAACCAAACAGGTGGTTACGACTAAAGAGGCCCAAAACGTTAAGGCCGTAGCGTGGATGAGAAGTGACCTCGCAGCAGGTTTGTTTCCTGCAACATCAATAAGACCAAATTCGGCGCGCAATGGGGCGACACCTATTTGTACAATTTGTGACGAGAAACGTGATAGTGTACGATGAGTACCATAAATGGCTACGAACGTTGGGCTCATCGCAACCCCTATTAGCAGGATCGACCCCTGTAAAACGATCGCCTGAGCCGCCGGAAATAACATGAATGCAGCCCCCGCTCGAATGAACGGCCACATGGGTTCACTAGGCTTACGAAACAGCCTCCAAGATGGGGGTAATCCTTTCTTGATGTTGAAATATGTCATCACGCCAATTGTTAATATTCTCGTTGCGAGCATGATGCAGACCACGAAAAGAGGGCCGGAATTAAAGAACGTCAGAGATATAAATATTGCCGAGATACGCAGGAACGAGGCAGACGCAAGCACCATGAGGCCTGTCGGAAAAAGCCTCGTAGCACGCATGCCAGCCAACAAAGCATCTCCATTTTGTGACAGTAGAGTCCCTGCCATTAGCACCAGAAAGGTCAGTCGCGCTGTATGATCGTCGATCTGCGTCAAACTAAAAGTGCTTTCAAATGGTACAAAGCTGGCCCCGAGCGCGACAGCGCAAAATATAAACAGTGTCCAGTTGAGAAATATGGACAGGTAGTCAACAAAGAACTGGTGCACCTCCTTTGATAGGCCACCTTGCGCGCGCCGCGCCAACTCGTTGGAGCCAGCAGAAACGAATCCTAGGTCAGAAAGCGCAAAGTAAACTGGAATAGCTGAAATCAAGAGCCATTCACCATACAGGTCAACTGACCACGCGCTCAAGAAAACGGGTACCAAAAGTAGTTGCTCAGCGATACGCGCGGCAAAATTAAAACCTTGCGCAACGCTGCCTCGAAATAATCTATTTTGTGTTTTGATATCAATCATATTTGCATGCATTTTTGAACATGACAGCATATTCGGAAGACGCATAAAATGCTGCTGGAAGTTTTTTCAACGCATAGTCGATTGAGCTGTAAGTATGCTCGGCTTGTTTGATCGTAGCTTTAGGAAAATCTTTAGGGGCGCGCTTTATTTTTATTGGTAGTTTGACATTCAGTCCGGTGAAATCTGAGAGAAAATCCTCGTTGTCCCATAGCGCATCGTAATTCAAGCAGAGAACTGGTGAAGTTGTGCATCCAAACCAAGAAAAGGCTTGATCGTATATTCCTAAAGAGTCGTGAGTAAGCAAGTTCTCCATGTTTACTGGTCTTTTCAGATGCTTGAAGTGACTTTTTACCCATGCTTTCCCACGCGTCTCTAGCATTAAATTAACGGATAATGCGGCTTCCACTGCAGACCCGAAAAGAAAAACAGCTCTAACGCCCTGATCGGATAGGTTTTGCGACGGAAAATCATGTGATTTATAAATGACGCCTTCTTTGAAGTTCTTCTCAGCTATAGTCCATGCCGTATCGTGAGAGAGAGCTTTTGTGATCCGGGTTCTATAACCAAAACGATATTCAGCCATAGCATCAACAAGTGCGTTATACACTAGTGTGCTTCCAGCTCTGCCAAAGCTAGAAACGATAATGGGATTTTTGTCGCTTGGCAAAAGCTGCTGAACTTGTCGTTTTAATCGTGTTTTGAAGTCCTGAATGTCTTCTCCATCCAGGTTGGTACTCTTAGTAAGGTTCGCTAGCGTCATGCCACCCTCCCTCTATCATTAAAAAATGTCGAGACCGCGCAGCGTATGTTCCTTTCGGAAACGGAGCCAACACGATTTTGGTGCAAGGTTATCCCTCCAACGACACAGGCAACTCGAGCCCATGCTCTTTCAAAAGAGCGACACGGCGGGCTGATTTATGATCTTCCATAACCATTTCGGCACACATTTCTTGCGCGGTTATTTCTGGTGTCCATCCAAGTACGTTTTTCGCTTTAGTAGGGTCACCCAAAAGTGTTTCGACTTCAGCAGGTCGGAAGTAACGCGTATCGATTTTCATGATCACATCGCCAACTTTAAGGGCAGGGGCTTTTTCACCCTCGATAGACGCAACAGTCGCAATTTCGTCCACACCTGTGCCCGTGAATTCAAGCTCGATGCCAAGTTCGCGCGCTGACCATATGATAAACTCACGCACGGAGTACTGAACACCAGTCGCAATCACGAAATCTTCGGGTTCGTCTTGTTGCAACATCATCCACTGCATACGCACGTAGTCTTTAGCATGGCCCCAATCGCGCAAGGCATCAATGTTCCCCATGTAGAGGCACTTCTCAAGGCCCATAGCGATGTTGGCCAATCCTCGGGTAATTTTGCGGGTCACAAAGGTCTCGCCGCGACGTGGGCTTTCGTGGTTGAATAAGATGCCGTTGCAAGCATACATCCCGTAGCTCTCACGGTAGTTCACAGCGATCCAGTAAGCGTACATTTTGGCCACAGCGTAAGGCGAACGCGGGTGGAATGGTGTGGTTTCTGATTGCGGTATCTCGCGCACTTTTCCATAAAGTTCAGATGTAGACGCTTGATAGAACTTGGTCTTCTTTTCAAGGCCGAGAAAGCGGATTGCTTCCAAAATGCGCAAGGTGCCCATAGCATCTACATCAGCCGTGTATTCTGGTGCTTCAAAAGACACGGCAACGTGTGACTGAGCGCCCAAGTTGTAGACTTCATCAGGTTCAATATCGCGCAGCAAACGCGTCAGGTTGGAACTGTCTGACAGATCGCCGTAATGTAATTTAAAACGCGCATTATCTGTGTGCGGATCTTCATAAATGTGGTCCACACGTTGTGTGTTGAACAAAGAGGCGCGGCGCTTAATCCCGTGGACTTCATAGCCCTTTTTCAAAAGAAACTCTGCGAGATAAGAGCCGTCTTGACCTGTCACCCCTGTAATAAGCGCCTTTTTCATGTCTTTATCCTTTAACTGATGTGCTTTGATCGCGTTCGCGAACCTTAGGTGCCAATTGGCACAGTTTTGTTTCAAGTTTACTGATGATATTGTCCATATCCCAGTTTGCATTCGCGCTTTTGCGTGCTTGTTTACCATAGGCGACGCGCTGCTCTGGTGCGTCCAAAAGCGTTTCGATGGCGCATGCAAAAGCGGCAGCATCCCCCGGAGGAGTGACTATGCCACTGCCTTCGATTTCTTTGGCTAAAGCGGTGTCTGGCCCAGCAGTTGCGATGACTGGACGCCCGGAGGCCAGCATATTGGTCAGTTTGGATGGCATGACAAGCTCGGCGACCCCCGCAATCTGTGGCAACAAATGCACATCGGCCATCCCAAGTGCATCGCTCAATTTTTCAAACGGCTGAAGCGGGAAAAACCGGATATTGGTCAGGCCCTCGGCTTCGGCCTTGAGGGTGGTGAGATAAGAGCCCTCGCCACAAATCACAAAGGTCAAATCCTCGCGATGCGCCAAGAGGCGTGCCGCAGCCGAAATAATCTCAAGCCCCTGTTTCGCGGCCACATTGCCGGAATAATAGGCGACATATTTTGTGGCGATCCCAAGCTCTTTGCGCATCGGGGACACCCCCTCAACCACCTTAATTCGCGACAAGTTTGCCCAGTTACGAAGCTCGTATATCCTGGCCTCGGGCACACCCTTTTCCCGAAGCTTATCGAGCATCGGCAAAGAGATCGAACTGATCATATCAAACTTGCCAAGCATCCAACGCTCAAAGCCAAGTGCCAGACGGCCCAAACGACCTTTGGAGGCGATCGCCCCCGTAGCAAAGGCCGCCTCGACTTCGAAATCCTGGATGTGAAGCCAAAGTTTGGCACCTGTCAGACGCGCCGTCATCCATCCACTGAGCGCCGAGACAAGCGAGGGTGCCACAACAAACACGACATCCGGCTTGTCCCGAATAGCATCCACCAAAAGACGCGGAAGCGCGGACAAGGCAAAGCTTGCATAATGGATCATGCGCGACTTTGCGGTTGGGTTTTGCGGCACATAGAGAGGACAGTGAATGACCTTGGTGCCGGTTTCATGTGTCAGTGTCCGATAGCCAAACCCTGGCCAGCCATCGGCCATTTTCCATTGTGGATAATAGGGATGCGCACAGACGACAGTCACATTATGACCGCGAATCGACAGGGCCTCAGCGAGACCGACTGAATACACCGCAATCCCGATTTCTTCAGGCGCATAATTGAGGCCAAGGAGCTGAACTTTCACCACTACCTCTTTAAATCACAACCATTACTCAGGGTTCTGAGACTTGGAACACTACGTCGTTTTTCACGTCGCACAACCCTGTCCGAGATCTAGAGGAAAAAGCCTCCTGTCGCAAACTCTCAATGCTGCAACTGCTCATTATAATGCTGCAACTGCTCGATATATAGCCAGCTCTCCTAAAAGCGTCACAAATTGATCAGATAATGCATCAGACATCTCATTTCGCGTCACAGTAAGGTTTGCTTTGGCGCGGATGACGTGACAAACAATTTAAAGGCAATAACGAGTGAGGATGCTTTATGGCAAAGAAAATTTATGTGGCGGGGCATCGCGGCATGGTCGGCGGCGCCATCTTGCGCAAACTCGACGAGCGACGCGCGGCTGGTGAAGACCTGACACTCATCACGCGCACATCATCCGAGCTTGATCTAACGAATCAGCAGGCGGTTCAGTCGTTTATGGCCGCTGAACAGCCCGATGAAGTCATCCTTGCTGCGGCCAGGGTGGGGGGGATCATTGCGAACAACAGCTATCCTGCGCAATTCATTTACGAAAACCTGATGATCGAGTGCAATGTGATCCATGCGGCCTATCAGGCTGGCGTGAGCAAGCTTTTGCAGCTCGGGTCCTCTTGCATCTATCCAAAACTGGCCGATCAGCCGATGCGCGAAGATGCGCTTTTGACCGGCACGCTTGAACCGACCAACGAGCCCTACGCGATTGCCAAAATCGCGGGTATCAAACTGTGCGAAAGCTATAATCGCCAATACGGCGTGGATTACCGCTCCGTGATGCCCACCAACCTCTATGGACCCGGCGACAATTTTCACCCGGAAAATTCCCACGTCCTCCCCGCCCTCATCCGCCGCTTCCACGAGGCAACGCAAAACGACACAGAGGTGGTGACCATCTGGGGATCGGGAAATCCGATGCGCGAATTCCTCCATGTCGATGACATGGCAGAAGCCTCGCTTTTCGTGTTGGATCTGGACGATGAAACCTATCAGCGTGAAACCGAGCCGATGTTAAGCCATATCAATGTCGGCTCCGGCACAGATGTGACCATCCGCGAGCTGGCCGAGATCGTGGCAGAGGTGACGGGTTTCAAAGGTCAGCTCGCCTTTGACGCCAGCAAACCGGATGGCGCTCCGCGCAAGCTTATGGATGTCAGCCGCCTTGCACGCCTTGGCTGGACCGCGACCGTGCCTTTGAAGGACGGTGTGCGTGAAACCTACAACTGGTTCCTTGAGCAGGGCCTTGAAGGGCTGCGGTCGAAATAAACCCCTGCGGCATGTGTAGATAAAGGGGGCCAAAGCCCCCTCAATCCGCGCCAAACAGGTCGCGGGTGAAAATTTTCTCAGAAACATCAGAAATGTCATCGGTGACGCGGTTGGCGACGATCACGTCCGCCTCTGCTTTGAACGCGGCCAGATCATTGACCACACGCGAACCAAAAAACGCGCTCTCCGTCATCACCGGCTCATAGACGATGACCTCGATGCCCTTGGCTTTGATGCGTTTCATGATGCCTTGGATCGAGGATTGGCGGAAATTGTCGGACCCCGCCTTCATCACCAAACGGTACACGCCAACCACTTTTGGGCGCTTCGCGATGATCTGATCGGAGAGGAAATCTTTGCGGGTACGATTGGCATCCACAATGGCGCGGATGAGGTTTTGTGGCACTTCCGAATAGTTCGCCAAGAGTTGCTTGGTGTCTTTCGGCAGGCAATAACCGCCATAGCCAAAACTCGGATTGTTGTAATGCGACCCGATGCGCGGGTCCAAACCGATGCCCTCGATGATCTGGCGACTGTCCATCCCGCCAGCCATCGC
>CENL01054708.1_pt1 | contig 23419 bp, 26 predicted proteins | sample 530221 | NCBI WGS metagenome assembly CENL01 (sample SAMEA2619791, study PRJEB7988) | marine metagenome | isolation source: saline water (ENVO:00002010), including
CCCGCTCACACACCTGTGTGAGCATCCCGGCAGGATCCATGAGCACATCACGCGAATCGATTACTACGGGCGTTGTACCTTTCCCTTTCCGCAGCCACTCAAACAACTCCACCTGCTGCGGCAACCCCAGATCCTCCGGCGTCGGGTTGTCGATGATCTTGATAAAACTCGTGATCATCGCCGCCGGATCACGGATCAGGAAACAGTTGCTCAACCCCGCGATCCAGTCCCGCCCCATCCCGTCGGTCAGATGATGCGACATCATCTTCTGATACCAGATGGATTTCCCGTTCGGGATCGGTCCCGTCAGTAGCGCCGCGACTTCCCGCCAATCCGTCGGCTGCGAGCGCATCACCTCGTCGTACACAGGGTGCTCGCGGCGTTTGACCTCGTCGATGGCGCTGAGGTAGTGGGCATACAGGGGCTCATCGCTCACAAAGCAGTCCGGGCGAGCCCCCCAGCTCCGCATCAGTGCTGTCGAGATATTTCGAGGCCCAGACCACATCGCGATCCGGATCGGTTGAGCATCAGAATCATCACACATGGGGGCATTCTACAGAGACACGCCCGTGCCTGCATCACTTGGAAGCAGAATCCATGTCGTCGATCGAGGGCACGACCGGGCGATCGATCCCGCCGAACTGCGGGCGGATCCCCATCGTGCGGAAGATCACCGGACGGATCCGCTTGATCTCCGGCATGTGCACCCGAGCGAGCAGGACGATCGTGCCCATCCGAACCACAGCGCTCACAAGGAACAGGGTGTGATACGCCCCTGCACCCTCGCCCATCAATCGGAAGATCAGCGCGCCGGAACTCGCGCCGAGCACGATCGTGCAGGCGTTGAGCGCAGTCTGAGTGGTCAAGACGCTCGTGCGTTCGCGCGCAGGAATCGACTCGAGCAGCAGCAGCATTGTCGCCATCTCATAACACGCCCACATCATCCCCGATACAACCTGGATTCCCATGATGAACCATGGGTTTGGTGAGATCACCCATACCGCACTCATCGGGATGATCCCTACGCCTCCAATCCACAAGAGCTTCGCAGGCCCGTGTTTCTTCGCGAATCGTCCGATGATGGGCATCGCGATCACGCGTCCCATGAATGACCCGCACAAGAGCCCCGCGTACACCAGATAATCGAACCCGAGTTCCTTGAGCATATACGGCGTGAAGAACGGACCGGAGACCTGCACCGCGAGCGTGACTCCGAGCATATACAGGATCAATCGCCCGCCTGAGACCGCTTGGGGTCCGCGCAGGAAAGCCCGCATCGGGACCCGTGTCTGACCCTTGGGCATCGGTTCGGGCTCGCTCACGCGCGTGTGACACCAGGTCGATGCAAGCCTCGCCACGCCCGCGATCGCGAACAGCACCGCGAACACGAGCAAATACGAGCCGCCCTCGTCGCCATGAGTGAAGTGTTTGCGACCGTAGTACAGGATCAGCCCGGCGCCGATGAGCGAGAACATCAGGGCCGCCTGCGCCCGTCGCGTCCTCCCCGCGAAGTACTTGGCGCGCACGGGGCGGGGGACGACGGTGCCGATCCAGGTGTTCCACGCAGGGCCGCCGCCGAGGTTGAACGCCCAGTACAACGCGACCATCACAAAGATCAGCCAATCTGGCATGTGCCCGACCACCGCCGCGATGATCATGGGGACAAAGCTCAGCGTCTGCAGTCCCGCGGCCAGGACCACCCATCGCTTGTGCGATCCCAACGCCCGCACAGCGCTGGGCCCTGCGAGTTGGAGCAGCGCGCCCGCGAGCAAGGGCACCGACCCGAGCAGACCAGCGAGCGTCTCGCCCATCCCGACCGCAAGGGCAAAGGCGACGAAGTATGCCTCGCCGCACCCGACCATGACGGAGAACAACATCGCGTCCCGCGTGCTGAAACGCAGATCGCGCCGGATCTGATCCGCCGTCCGTGGGTCCATGGTTTCTCGCGTGCTCATCAATCGACACCCGGGGTCGAGGCAGACGCCTTGCTCACTCCCGCGGGTCATGGTATACCATTAGCATGCGCCTCACCCATTTCATCGTCTGCTTCGCGATCTTCTCTTGCGCTGGATTGATCCACGCACAGGAATCTACACATCCCGACATCCTCTATGGGAAGACGCACGAAGTGATCGATGTATCGACCACGATCGATGGGCAGTCCTACCCGTGCGCCGTGATCATCAACAAGAACGCGACCAAAGGCGGACCAGCGATCCTCTTCCTCCACGGGTATGGCGAATGCGGCACGGACAATGAACGCCAACTCAGCGTCGGGTTACCCAAACACGCGATCGATCAACCCGAGCTCTGGCCGTTCGTGCTCATCGTGCCACAGAAACCGATCCACAACTCCGAGTGGGAGGAGCACGAAAAGGCCGTGATCCACTTCCTCGACGAAGCAAAGGCGAAGGGCCTCTACGACCCCGAAAAGCTCGCGATCACCGGGCTCAGCCAGGGGGGGCACGGCACCATGGCGTTCGCACGGTCGCATTCGGACCGATTCGTTGCCGCCGCGCCTGTGTGTGGGTATCTGCGACCGGTCTTTACCGAGGACAGGCAAAGAATCAAACATCCCGAAGCCACAAAGACCACCCCCGCGTTCATCGCAGCTGCGAAAGAACTCCAAACCCTACCCACATGGTTCTGGCATGGTGACGCGGATTCGGTCGTCTCAGCCGCCGAATCCCGTGCCATCCACGGCGCACTGGAAGAACTCGACGCGGACACACGCTACACCGAACTCCCCGGCGTGAACCACAACGCGTGGGACGATGCCTACACAAGCGACGATCTGAGCGACTGGTTCAGGAAACAACTCGGCGAGTGATCACGCCTGAACCGTTGCGAACCGCTCACGGACCGTGCTCCGACCCTTGGTGCGATACTCCTCGCCGATCGCGCTGATGAACTCATCCAGAGGCATCGACCCGAGGTCCTTCTCGATCCCGAACGCACGCACCGAAACCGCACGGTTCTCCGCATCACGCGGCCCGACCACGAGCAGGTACGGAATTTTCATCTCCGACCCGTTCTTAATCTTCGCCTGCACACGCTGATCGTGATCGTCGAGCGTCGAGCGGATCCCGATCGCGTGCAACGCGCTCATGACCTCATGCGCATAATCGTTGCTCTTTTCAGAAATCGGGAGGACACGCACCTGCTCGGGTGCGAGCCAGACGGGGAATGCGCCCGCGAAGTGCTCGATGAGCACGCCGATGAACCGCTCCATTGAACCGAACGGTGCGCGATGGATCATGACCGGGCGGTGCTTCTCATTGTCCGCGCCGACATAGGTGAGGTCGAACCGCTCGGGCAGGTTGTAATCCACCTGCACCGTGCCCAGCTGCCACTCACGACCGATCACATCCCTGACCACAAAGTCGATCTTCGGCCCATAGAACGCTGCTTCGCCGGGCTCTTCCGTGAAGGGCACGCCGAGCGTCTGCGCCGCCTCACGGCACGCCTGCTCCGCCTTGTCCCAGTTCGCAGGGTCACCAGTGTACTTGCCGCTGTCCGGGTCACGCAGACCCACACGAACGCGGTAGTCCTTCATCCCGAGGACCTTGAAGATCGTCTTGACGAGCGTCAAACACCCCTGAACTTCCTGACCGATCTGTTCTGGAGTACAGAAGAGGTGTGCGTCGTCCTGCGTGAACCCACGCACACGCGTCATACCGTTGAGCTCGCCCGATTGCTCCCAACGGTACACCGTGCCGAACTCCGCGAGCCGCACCGGAAGGTCCTTGTAGGAATGCGGCTGCGAGTCGAACACCTTGATGTGGTGCGGGCAGTTCATCGGCTTGAGCATGAACCCCTCGATCTCGCCCGTATGCAAGTGGTTCGAGAGCTCAGCACAGGTACACCCTTCATCACTCAGGTGCGCCATGTGGTCCCGCTCGATCAGCGGCGGGAACTGCGATTCCGCGTAGTACGGGAAGTGCCCCGATGTACGGTACAGGTCCAGCTTGCCGATATGAGGCGTGAAGACCTCGTGGTGCCCCTGCTTCGTGAGTTCCGTTGAGATGAAGTCCTGCAGCTCCTTGCGCACAACCGAGCCGTTGGGCGTCCAGAGGATCAACCCCTGCCCAACGGTTTCGTCGATGTGGAAGAGCTTGAGTTTCTTGCCCAGCACGCGATGGTCGCGCTTCTTCGCTTCTTCGAGCCGCTCTAGGTACGCCTTCAGGTCCTTCTTGTTGAAGAAGGAAGTCCCGTACACGCGGGTGAGGCGATCGGAGTTCTCGTCGCCGTGCCAGTAGGACGACGCGAGCGACATCACCTTGAATGCGCCAATCCGCCCCGTGCTCGGGACATGAGGCCCACGGCACAGATCCTCCCAGTCCTTCCCGGGTTCACCTGTCGCGTAGAAGCTCAGCGAAAGAGATCCCGCTTCGTGCGCACGATGCGCGTTGTCGAGCTTGTACTTGGACCCCTCGCTCTTGACCTTCTTGAGTCCTTCGGAGTATTCGAGTTCGTACCGGGTGAACGGGCGGTCTTCTTTGACGATCTTCGCCATCTCCGCTTCGATCGCCTCAAAGTCGCCCTCCTTGAGCGGGCGATCATCCGGGAACGCGATGTCGTAGTAGAACCCGTTTTCGAGCGGAGGCCCGTACACGAGCATCGCCTCTGGGATGATTCGCTGGATCGCTTCCGCCATGACATGCGCCGTCGAATGGCGGAGCAGGTTCAGCGCATTCGGGTCGTCCTGCTTGTCGCGGGTCTTTTCCGTGACAAGCGAGAGGGTGCAGTCCTTGTCGATCACGGTGCTCAGATCAGACAGCTCCTCGTCAATGATCGCGCCGACGCACGCCTTGGCGAGGCGCTCGCCGATCGACATCGCGACATCGAAGGCACTAACGGGGTTATCAAACGATTTCACCGATCCATCGGGGAGGGTAATCTGAGGCATTGGTCCTGCTCGCTCTCGTGTTGAACGCGTAAATGGGAGTCCGTTCTGAGGATGATCCTATGAAAAACGCCCGGCAGCGGCCGGGCGTTGTGTGCTATTTCTGCAACATAAGCCAGCCGCCTTCATCTGGGCGTGGTGGTGGTCACGGTGGTCGTGGTCTGCTGGCTCATGGAATAACTCTAGGCAAGGTCGTAACCGCGGGACTCAACAACAGCCGGTCCCACAGCATGCCCCATCGGGATTCACCGCCGCGATATCCACACTCGTGATGTAATCCGCCACAGATTCTCCTGAGGGCAACTCCGCGACCACCTTGTTGTACAGCGGATCATCCGCATTCATCAGCGCCTTCACATATTCGGGCTTGGGTGTCAAGTTCACACCCTGAAGCCCGGCTTCGAGCATCTGCTGCTGCAGATCCTCGATCAACGCCGCGCCCGCGATGCACCCCGCCCAAGACTCGACGATCTCCTTGACCGACTCAGGGAGCGGTTTGAACAACGCCATATCGCTGATCGCCACCCGTCCCCCTGGCTTGAGCACGCGGGCGACCTCATTCCAGACGCCCTGCTTATCCAGCGCCAGATTGATCACGCAGTTGCTCATGACCACATCGACCGAGTTGTCCGCCACCGGCAGGTGCTCGATCTCCCCCAGACGGAACTCGACATTGTCCAGCCCCGTTGTGTTCTTGTAGTGCTCCAGGTTCTTGCGGGCCTTGCCAATCATCTCGGCGGTCATGTCCACGCCGATGGCCTTGCCAGTCTTACCGACCTTGGGCCCGGCCAGGAACAGGTCGAACCCGCCGCCCGAGCCCAGATCCAGCACCGTCTCGCCCTCCCTGAGGTTCGCGATCACATTCGGGTTCCCACACGAGAGTCCCATGTTCGCGTCCGCCGGCAGCGCTTCGAGTTCTTCTCGCGAGTACCCGATCTGCTCGGCCAGCACATCGGGGTCAATCGACTCGGTGACGCCACAGGCGCCGGCACAGCAGCTGCTCCCGGTGCCCTCGGCTTTGTTGCTCGTGGTGGCGATGTTCGCGTAGTCGCTCCGGATCTGGTCGCGGACTGCTTCGTTCGTATTCATGACTGTTCTCCTTGTGAAACAGTGGGGGTGTTTGACGGCTTTTGTGGGCAGCATGACAGGTCCGGGCAGCACCCTTCCCGCTGCATGCGTGCCAGTTCATTGGGGTCAATCGCATCGATGTTGATCAGGGTCTGCCGATCCATCACAATCCGCTCGTCTTCCATCGCATGGGCGCGGACCGTTGCGAGCGCATCACGCACGATCGCATCCGGTGAATCGGGCAACCGGTAGTGCACCCATCGCCCCTCCCGTCGCGATTCGAGCAATCCCGCATCACGCAGCTGCCCAAGATGTTTGGAGATCGACGCGTTCGAGAGATCGATCAAGGCAACGAGTTGGCAGACGCATCGTTCTTGATCCAGACACGCCGCCAGCAGGCGGACTCGATTGGGATCCGCGAACGCACCAGCGATGCTGGTGAGCCGGTCGATCGGGTTGGTGTGTTGATTTCTCATTTTCCTAAACAAGAAAATAGCATTCGAACACGATCTATTCCACGCCCCACCGAGAAAATCCCTTCAATATTCAGATATATCAGAACTCGATATATACATCTGTGGTATATTGATCCGAAGCAGACGCCAAGGAAACCGCCATGCTCAATCTCAAGCAAGATCACTCCACACTCGTCGTCCTCTCGGTCCTCGCCGACGGCCCGTCCTACGGCTACGCCATCACCAAGGCCATCGCCGCCAAGTCCGACGGGCACTTCAAGCTCACCGCCTCGGGCATGTACCCGCTGCTGACCAAGCTCGAAAAACAAGGCCTCGTCACCACCAGCTGGGAAGAGGTCAAGGCCGAAGGGGCCGACCCCGACGCCAGCGGACGCAAACGCAAGTGGTACACGCTCAGTCCCAAGGGGCGCAGACAACTCGACAAGCACATCGAGGCCCACAAGCAGATGCAGCACCTGCTCGACAACTTCCTCGCCCCGACAGCCACCGCCACGAGCACAAACACATGAAACGCACCAGGGGGATTAGTCCGTCGAGCAATCGCGACGCGATCGAGTCCTGGCTCGATGTGCTCGTGTCAATGCTCAACCTCCCAAGCTCGCAGCGCGATCAGGTACGCGATGAGCTCGAGGATCACCTCCGCTCCCGCGTCGACGACCTGCTCATCATGGGCAAATCGGAACCCGACGCGATTCAAGCCGCAATCCACGAACTCGGCGAGACCGCCGAGCTCGCCAAACTCATTTCATCGGCCTCACGCACACGGACCCCATTCAGGAGATTCGCCATGAACGCCACATTCTTTGTCCTCGCTGGCTCTATTATGACCGCGAGCATCAGCATGATGATGCCAACGAGCACACACAACGCGACGAACACCACAATCACGCTCAGCGAAGAAGCCGCACCGATCGCTACCGCTGCTCCGGACCCGTTCGAAGCATTCACGATCGATGTCCGGAACGCGACCTTCGGAGAGCTGTTCGACGAGATCGAGGCACACGCAGACCGCCCGCTGATCATCCACTGGGACATGCTCGAACAGTTCGGCTTCAGCAGCGACACCCCAATAAACATCGACTCCAACCCGATCAACGCGGAACTCGTGTTCACCATCCTCGCAGAGCGGACCGAGCAGGTCTTCTACAACTCGATGGCCGCCTTCAAACGCCCTGATCGGATCGAGATCGGGAACCGTGACCAGTTTGATCGCCGCACCACGGTGAAGAGGATCTACGACCTGTCTGTCTTCACGCAGCCATCCCCGCCTAGTACATCGAACTCGGGTCAGACCAGCAGTGTGTTTTCCCCACGAACTCAGCATACGGTTCAGCGGGTGATGGACCTCATGCAGTCGCATGTATCGTCGAGAGACTGGACTCCGAATGGTGGCTCGCTCGCAACAAGTTCCGTCTTGAACTCGACACTCGTCGTCACAGCACCCGAACGCATGCACGAAGAAATCCGGGTGCTGCTCGAAGAACTCAAGGCGCAGCACGAATCCCAGCAGCGTGAGCAACACACCCAATCACGAGAAGCGCTCGATCGGATCCGCGCAGAATACGAAGTCGCGAAGCAGAAATATCTCGAGAAGTCCAATGACTACGGACGCATTGAACTCCAAGGGAAACAGATCGAGCAGCGCATCATCCAAGGCGAGCTCAGCGGACCCGACTTCGAGAAAGCGAAAGCACAACTCGGTGATCTGGAGCTCATGCTCAAAGAACTCCGTATTGAACTCCAGGAGCAAGAGCGTCGCTATGAGAGTCTGCAAGCGCTCCTGATCAGCGCGGAGAGCGAGCAACTCAGGGCAGGGCTCAACTAGTCGGCTGATATACGCGAGTAGAAACGAATGGGGTGAAGCTTGATCACACGGCGAGTTTCACCCCGATCTTGAATAGTCATCACATGTCCACTGGGCTGCATGCCTCATGATCTGACGGAATCAAGTTTTCAATCAGGGCAGGGGCATTGATTCTCGCTCCACCGGAAGTGGGGCAGTGTTCACCGCCGCAGATTGACCACTGGTCTACCTGATCGTCCGTGATCAATGCGGTCAGGCACGCCACATACTCATATACTTGTGAACCCTGTATGGTTTCTTTGCCAAACCGGGTTCATATAGATAAAGGAGCATGTGATGACCATTCAACTCGGCGATACAGCACCCGATTTCACTCAGGACTCGACCGAAGGGCCGATCCACTTCTACGACTACATCGACGGCTCATGGGCCGTGCTCTTCAGCCACCCGGCTGACTTCACCCCTGTCTGCACCACCGAACTCGGCGCGGTCGCCAAGCTCAAGGGCGAGTTCGACAAACGCAATGTCAAGGTGATCGGCCTGAGCGTCGACGGGCTCAGCGATCACGAGAGCTGGTCCAAGGACATCGAGGAAACCCAGGGGACCAAGCTCAACTTCCCCCTCCTTGCCGACCATGACCGCACCGTGGCCGATCTCTACGGCATGATCCATCCCAAGGCCCATAGCACCCTGACCGTGCGCTCAGTCTTCATCGTCGGCCCCGACAAGAAACTCAAGCTCTCGCTGACCTACCCTGCCAGCACCGGCCGCAACTTCGACGAGATCCTCCGCGTCATCGACTCGCTGCAACTCACCAGCGAGTATCAGGTCGCGACCCCCGCCAACTGGAAAGACGGGCAGGACTGCATCATCGTCCCGTCCGTCAGCAACGAAGAGGCGGAGAAGAAGTTCCCCAAGGGCTTCAACGAGATCAAGCCCTATCTGCGCACCACACCCCAACCCAATCGCTAATGCAACCGGAAAGAAGCATTTATCTGCTTCTCCAGTCGTCTGGGATTGATTTCGGCTGACTTCGTTCATTCCACCACATCTTGTGGTATCATCACCTGACCTAAGGGGATCCATACCGCATGATCTGCCCATATTGTGCCCACAACCAGGATAAGGTCATCGATTCCCGCTCCACCGAAGGTGGGGCGGTGATTCGTCGTCGTCGCCACTGCCTCAAGTGCGAGAAGCGATTCACAACCTACGAACGCGTTGAGCCCGCCGGCCGACTCATGGTCGTCAAACGCGACGGATCCCGCGTCCCTTTCAGCCCCGAGAACATCATGCGCGGCGTCTCAAACGCCTGCGGCAAGCGGCCCATCTCTGAGGACATCAAGCAGTCCCTCGCCGCCGCGGTTGAGGAAGAACTCCACGCCGAGTTCGAGCGCGAGGTGCCATCCCAACTCGTCGGCGAGCGTGTCATGGCCAAGCTCCGCAATGTGGACAAGATCGCCTATATCCGTTTCGCCACCGAGCACCTCCAACTCTCGACGCTCGAGGACATCCAGCGCGAGCTCGACGATCTGTCTTCCCGCCCAACCACAGGCCCGGATCAGCAGGGCCTCTTCGGCGTCAAGGCCTCCAAATAGCAACCAGCGGTGGCACAGGCGTCCCGCCTGTGCATCTGTCGAGAGCGCACAGGCGAGACGCCTGTGCCACCAGTTTCCTGTATCCTGTAGCCAATCTCGCATACAATCACCCGTACGCCGCCCCATCAGACGAAAGGTGATCACGCATGGCATCCAAAGTCCGCAACACACCAAACGAGTGCTTTGAAGGGCTCGCCGAGCAAGGCATCCTCCGCGATGGCATGATGTGCATGGTGGGGGGGTTCGGGCTCTGCGGCATCCCGGAGCAACTCATCATCGCCCTCCGTGATACCGGCGTTAAAGACCTCACCTGTGTCTCCAACAACGCCGGGGTTGATGATTGGGGACTCGGGCTCTTACTACAGACCAAGCAGATCAAGAAGATGATCTCGTCGTATGTCGGTGAGAACGAGGAGTTCGCCCGCCAGTTCCTCGCCGATGAACTTGAAGTCGAGTTCAACCCCCAGGGCACGCTCGCCGAGCGCGTGCGTGCGGGCGGCGCAGGCATCCCCGCCTTCTACACCGCAACCGGCTACGGCACCATGGTCGCGGAGGGCAAAGAGACCCGGACCTTCGCATCACCCAACGGCGGCGATGAACGCCCATTCGTCATGGAGACCGGCCTGTTCGGAGACCTCGCCCTCGTCAAGGCCGCCAAGGCCGACGAGTTCGGCAACCTGATCTTCAACACCACCGCCCGCAACTTCAACCCCGACATGGCCACCGCCGCCAAGTTCACCATCGCCGAGGTCGAAGAGATCGTACCGACGGGTTCGCTCGACCCGGACGAGATCCACCTGCCCGGTGTGTATGTCGATCGCATCGTGAAGACCGAGAGCGAGAAGCGCATCGAGCAACGAACGGTGAGCTCGTCGTGATCCGCAAGTGGTTCTCCAAGAAGGATGGTTCGGGCGGCCCCGATCCGCGATGGTCGGAGTTGATTCACCGCCTGCGCGACCTCGGCATGTGGAACGACGCCGACCCGGCGGAACTGGAGTCCGTGTTCGATTCCATGATCACGAAGCAGAACTTCTGGCTTGTCGAATCACCACGGTTCATCATGGCGGACTCAGAGGAGTTCGCAGAGGGCGGCATCGGCGAATGGCTCGATGAGTTCCGCGATGTGCTCGCGAAGTATGGATTCATGTTCCAGTCACACGAGGACCACTGCGATGAGCAAGGCTACGACTTCGTTCTCGACGGAGCCAGGCACACCGTCTACACCGAGCAGCAGCTCCAGCAGCACGGGAAGGCCACCAACATCTGGGAAATCGCGACACGCTTCGTGCAGCAGATGATCAACACGCAGCTCCGATCCAAGGGCATCGAGACCCGGGCCTACCTCTTCTACGGCGGCAACGATGGGCAGCTCGCCATGCTCACGCCGCAGATGGCGGACGCTATGATCGAGAGCGCCCTGATTGAGAAGAAAGAGCAGCCTTTCCGCTTGGATGCCGAGCCATGATCCGCAAGGTCTCCGATCAGACCATCATCCACGCCTCGGGCGATATCTACAGGTTCCTCGCGACGGCGGAGGATACCGACGGCGCGTACGCGCTCTGGCACGCCACCATCCCGCCCGGCGGCGGCCCACCCTTCCATGTCCACGAGAACGAGGACGAACGCTTCGACATCCTGACGGGCTCGCTGCGCTTTCGTGTCGGAGATCAAGAGCTCGACGCGTTCGCGGGTGATTCCGTGCTGACTCGCAGGGGCGTGCCACACACCTTCGCCAATCTCACGGACGAACCGGTGTATGCCCTGATCCATGTCACACCCGGCGGGATGGAACGCATGTTCCACGAGTTCGGCAAGCTTGTCGATTCGCCCGATGAAGTTCCCGACCCCGTGACCAAAGAGCAAATCGACCAGATCATCAAAGTCGCGAAACGATACGGCATCGAGGTCCTCGGTCCACCGATCGGAGGTGTGAGTTGAGCGAACCCGACTCACATGAAAGTGGTGAGCTTGAGCGAGGGCAATCGTTCCGATCACAACATCCCGCCCATGATCAACGCTCAAGCATGTTGATTCGCTTTCTCAATGAAACCCAGCCTGCCAAGCTTTTGCTGTGGAGCGCGGTCGCCATTACGGTCGCTGCGCTGCTCGGCATCACACGGATCTACATCAACACCGGGGTGTCTTTCAACGAGGCCCAGGAGTTCTATGAGTACGGCAAAGAGTCAATCACAATCGTATCGAGTTACGATGCAGAGAACGATCGGTCGGGGCTGATCAGATTCAAGAGTACCCTTGCGTTCATACTCGGGGTTGGCGCCTTTGTCTCCGGCGTTGCCGGAGGACTCCTGCCTATGTGGGCTGTGGGTCGATTGATTTCAGATTCCATCAGAGAGGGGCACACGCATGACTGAACAAGCAACCACACCCACACCGCCCGAGCCCAAGGGCAAGCCCTTCTACCTCAAGCCCAAGTTCATTATGGGCGTGATCGCAGGGGTGATCTTCCTGATTCTCATCTTCCAGAACTGGGAAGATGTCGAGCTTGATCTCTTCTTCATCACCGACCTGCTCGTTCCCGCAGCAATAGTCTACTTCGTCTTCTCGCTGATCGGCTTCGTTGTTGGATACCTTGTCTGCCGATCCCAGAACGCTCGCGCGAAACGCAACAAAAAGTAAAAACACACGGAGCCGCGGCGAGAGGGGTGATGCCAACGGCTCCGTGTGTCTTGTGAGTGCATCGATCTACTGAGTTCCGTCGTCCCCAACGCAACCCCAGCGGTCCTCGAGGCACCCCCCTTGAATCAGCGTTACGGGCAGCCCGCGTTGTACGCGTTGAGGAATGCGCTGACATCGAAGAAGTTCCACTCATCGTTGCGATCGAAGTCCGCGATCGGGTCCTGCGCGTTGAACGCGTTGAGGAAGGCACTGACATCGAAGAAGTTGAGTTCGCCGTCGCCGTTGAGGTCCGCGGCACACTCGGATGGGGGCGCGAAACCCTCAATCAGGAACGCCCCGATGGAACCATCGAGCAGACGGCCCCACCCGACGATGTCGCCGTTGTTGTTTACCCCCGTAGCGCGGGAAAGGATCTCGAACGCGCCACCCTCTTCGAGCAACTCGTTGAGGTCATACATCGTGCCGTCGACCCAGACCCACGCGCGCGGATCGATCCCGTTGCCCGTGCCGTCCCATGAGTACCCGACGATCATGCCCGAGTCATTGACATCGAGCCCCTCGGAGGTGTTGAGACCCGGAAGGGTCCCGAGGGTTTGTACCGGTTCACGCTCATCACCCGTGAAGATGCATGCGTTCCAGGTATCGGTCGTCGAGTTGTAGACTGTGTGCCCAACAATCAGGCCGTCGTTGTTGATCGCGCGGGCCTGCGAGAAGTAGAAACCAAGCGGGTTGATGAGTGGATATTCGTACCCGCCGCGCCCATCGGGGATCGCGAGCAGTGCGTCATCCGGATCACCAAAGTAGAAACCGGCACCGACGATATGCCCGTCGTTATTGATGCCATAGTTCGCGCCGCCGGGATACAGATCGGTCCCGGCTTGCTGTGCGGGGTTGACCTGATCCCAGATAAACCCCCGCTGGAAGATGCCCGGTGTGATCGATGCCTGGCCGACGATTACACCGGCGTCATTGATGTCCCATGGCACAGACGGCGCGCTGGACCCGATCGCATCGTCAATGTTCACGATCCCGCCCCGCCCGTCCCAGAGCGTCGCGGCCCGATACCCGTTCTGATCCTCGCTCCAGCCGACGATCTCGCCATTGCTGTTGATCGCGAGCGCGTTGCCCGTGACGCTGCTTGCGAGCACACCCAGATGAGCAGCGTTCCCGGACGCGTCCCATCGCGTCGGGCGCATCCCGAATCCGGCGAACATCGATTGACCTACAACTTCTCCGTTGTCATTGATGTCTTCCGCGAACGCGTCGCCGGGCGTGAGCGGCATCAGCTGGGTCACCGATTGGGCGTGGGTCGTTCCCGCAAGGGCGCAGACGCTCGCGATGATGATGCCTGTAGTTTGAGTGAGTTGCATATTGATCTCCTGGACCCCTCAGCCGACGCGGTACGGACCCGGTGCACACCGTTGTGATCGGGTTATCGAATGAGACAATACATAGAAAATGATTTGAAATCAACCCTGAAATCAAATACACTGAAGAAAATCACCCGATGGGATCGGTATCGCATCCGGGGCTCAATAACCGGCATACTTAGGCGAAATCGATGCATCATCCGTACTTTGGGTCAGAATCTCCGATTTCAAATCACACGCGACACGCCGTGCCGGGTATCGTGCGCGTCATGCCCAGCGCTGTTGCCAAGACCACGCCCAAATCCATCCCAAACCCGCTCACGCACGAAGAACAAGCGATGTGCGAACGCGTTGCAGCCCGATTGCACGCGGACCTGAGTGTGCTGGTGGGGCAACTCCCCGAATCCGCCCGAAACGGGTCGGGGATGTCCAAGCACCTCGATATTGTTCGGAATACGACGCAGCGGGTTGCCCATGCGCTCCGCGATCCATCACCAAGCATCCAGACACTCGTCAAACTGCCCGGGACCAAGGGGCTCGAGCAACTCCTGGCCACGATGCGGGAGGCCGGGCTCAAGCCCCAATCGATCGAGCTCGCGCAGATCGCGGTATCGCAGTTTGAACAACTCATCTCCAACCTCGCAGGGTCGCACACCAAACTCATCAACCGGATCAACGCGCCGGGCACAACGAGTTCAGACTCGACCCTTGGGAGCATCGAGCAACGCCGGGCGGTGTTCGAATCCGCGATCGGGGTCACGGGGCGTTCCGCCCAGACCTCGATCAGCCTCTATGCGTTCCGCAGATCACCCGAAAACCCCGAGGTCCTCCAGCGGGCGCTCGCGTCTGGATTGATTCAGACCACCGTGATGCCCGGCGGGATGCCCGTCGTGATCCGCGCGGGTGACACCCTTCAATGGGATGATCCCGAGAACCGCTCCTTCGATCTGCTCGACGACTCCAAACCCGAGGGCAACACGCCTCAGGCGCTGTTGAAGGAGTTTACGACGCACCCGCTCCCGACCGTTTCGTCCCAAGGGCGATCGGACAACCTGATCCAGGTGATCGACCCGGCAGATCTCGATGGGCCGCAGACAATCGATGTCATCACGGCGATGCGATCGAATCATCCGTTCTCCGATCCGCAAACCGGGAAGATGACCCTCGACGAAGTGTGGTCGCTGGTGAACTGCCCAACCGCGCAGCTCGTATTCGACATCTACCTCCATCGTGAGCTTGAGCGTCTGGTCCGCCCCGCGATCGATGCCCAGCTCTGGTACCCAAATCTCTCATCCCCCGGCGGGCAGCGATGGATCACCAGATACCCGTCCCCGCCTCGTCTGGAACTGCTCGGTGAGGGCATCTCCCGTGCCCAAACCAAGCTCCACCCCAGGCACGGCGAGCTCACTGGTCTGTTCTTCGATCGTCTCGGGTGGGATCCGAGTGAATATGTCGGGTTCCGCTGCGAGGTGATCTACCCCGTCTGGCGCGCTGGGTACTGCATGAGTTTCCAGCCTACGGATGCCCAAACCCAGTACGACGATTGATGGGTATTTCTTTCTGGCCTCGTTGCGAATCGTTCTCAATCAGCGTACAATCACGGAGTCAAATGTCCTTTTCAGGCCATTGAGCCGGGGTACGCATGATCGCAACGAATCAGAATCACGATGCAACGATTGAGCCTAAACCGGTATCGATCCCCCTGTCCCAGTTGTCCCGCGGGCAGCGTGCCACGGTGAACACTGCCGAACTCGATGAACAGGACACAAAGATGCTCCGCGCGATGGGGCTGCGTCCTGACGCGTCCATTCAGATGTGTCGATTGGGCGAACCCTGCATCGTTTCTCTCTCGGGCGCATGCGGCGGCGGTTGTCGAATCGGTCTCGCCAAGGACATCGCGTCCCGCGTTCTCGTCACCCCGCACGCCTGAGTGCCGAAGCTGCGATGAGCGTTATGGATGCTTCTCCATCGATCGATCGCCGGCATCGCACCATTGCGTTCCTCGGGAATCCCAATGTTGGGAAGACGACCCTCTTTAATCGCATCGCGGGGATCCGCGCCAAAACCGCGAACTTCCCCGGGACGACCCAGGAAGCACGCGTTGCCCACATCGTTCGCGAGGATGTTGAGTCCACGCTGATCGATCTGCCGGGCATCTACTCGCTCAATCTCGATCTCTCCGAATCACGCGTTTGTGCAGCGTGCCTTGACGGGACCGCGGCGCCCAAGGGCGAAGAAGCGCACAAACCCGACGCGTTGCTTGTCGTGCTCGATGCGACGAACCTCATGCGGAACCTGACGATCGTCGCGGAATCACTCGATCGACGATTGCCGACTGTTGTTGCGGTCAACATGATCGACTCAGCCCGTCGCCGTGGGATCGGGATCGACGCGGATCGACTCTCGGAGATGCTCGGGTGCGAGGTGGTTGTCTGTTCCGCGCGGACGGGCGAGGGTATCGATGAGGTTCTGGAGGCATTGCGTCACGCCCGCGTCCCCGATCGCACCGCGCCCACTGACCAGTCGGGCATCGAGCGTTGGTCGCAGGATGTCTATCTCAACGCGTGCGCTCCGCTTGATACACTCGACGACGATCATGTGACGGATCGACTCGATCGTGCGTTCACGCACCCCATTCTTGGTGTGTGCTCGTTCGCGCTCGTCATGACGGGGTTGTTCTATGTGATTTTCAAACTCGCCGCGATCCCGATGGACCTGATCGATGTCTGGTTCGGTTCCTTGGGCGGCTGGGTCGGCGGGATGCTGCCCGACGGCGCGATCAAGGCCCTCCTCGTCGACGGCGTCATCGCCGGCGTGGGCGGCACCGTCATCTTCCTCCCCCAGATCTGTCTGCTCTTCTTCCTGCTCGCCCTGCTCGAGGGAACCGGGTACCTCGCGCGGGCCGCATTCGTGATCGATCGCTTGCTCCGCCCATTTGGGATGTCAGGGCACGCGTTCGTCCCGCTGCTTTCATCGCACGCCTGCGCCATCCCTGGCATCATGGCCACCCGCGCCATCCCCGATCGGCGCGACCGCCTCGCCGCGATCCTCATCGCGCCGTTCATGAGTTGCACCGCACGCATCCCCGTGTATGTGCTGCTCATCGGGATCCTGTTCCCCGATCAACCCGGCACCCAGGCGATCGCGTTCACCGGCTGCTATGTCCTCGGTGCGACCGGCGGCCTGCTCACCTCGCTCATCGCGCGGCGCACCATCCTCAAGGGCAAGTCCCGCCCCATGGCGCTTGAGCTCCCCAGCTACCGCCTCCCAGATCTCAAGTCCGCGCTGCTGCTCACCCTCGATCGCGGCACGGTGTTCCTTAAGAAGGCCGGCACCCTCATCGTCGCCATCTCCATCGTCCTCTGGTGGCTCGATGCCTACCCGCAGCACAAAGAACCCGTTGTGGAATCTGCTGTCATCGTTGATGCTGCCGAGGGAGACATCGCACCTCACAAGTCGTTCCTCCAGCAGATCGGCTCCATTGTTCAGCCAGTCTTCGCACCGCTGGGGTACAACGACGAACTCACCGTCGGCGTGCTCGCATCCTTCGCGGCTCGCGAGGTGTTCGTCTCGACCATGGCCGTTCAGGTTGCGGGAACAGATGATGTCGAGGATGAAACCGTTCTCGAGTCCATCGAAAACGCGCAACGCGACGACGGCTCGCCGCTCTTCAACGCTCCAACCGCATGGTCGCTCTTGGTGTTCTACATCTTCGCATCGCTCTGTCTTCCAACAACGGTCGTGACGGCGAAAGAATCCGGCGGCTGGCGCTGGGCGTTCCTTCAGCTCGGCTGGATGTCCGCCGTCGCATACGCCGGGGCGCTCATCGCCTACACCATCGTCGGATCGGTGGGGGGGTAAGCGATGCCGATCGGAGACTGGCAGTTCTGGGTCGTCACACTCATCGCGCTCGTCGCGGTGTACGCGTTGTTTCGCATGTTTGTCCCCAAGAAGAAGGGCAAACGCACAAGTCTCACGGTGTCGGCGAAAACGAAAGATCGTTCGTCCGACAAGTGCGGCGAGGACTGTGGGTGCGGTTAGCCGGAGACCCTATACTTGGCCATGCCACTCACACGCGATGAAATCACCAAACGGGCTGCTCAGGAACTCCACGACGGGTTCGTCGTCAACCTCGGGATCGGGATGCCGACCTTGGTGGCGAACCACATCCCCGAGGGGATGGAGGTCTGGCTCCAATCCGAGAACGGGCTGCTGGGCATCGGCCCGTTCCCCAGCGAAGACAAGGTCGACGCCGATCTGATCAACGCGGGTAAGCAGACGATCACCGCCGTCCCCGGCGCGTCCTCGTTCGCCTCTTCGCAATCCTTCGGCATGATCCGAGGCGGGCACATCGACATGTGCATCCTCGGCGCCATGCAGATCTCCCAGGAGGGCGACATCGCCAACTGGATGATCCCCGGCAAGATGATCAAGGGCATGGGCGGCGCCATGGACCTCGTCGCCGGCGTCAAGAAGGTCGTCGTCACCATGGAGCACGTCTCCAAGCACGGCGACCCCAAGATCCTCCGCGAGTGCACCCTCCCCCTCACCGGCAAGAACTGCATCGACATGATCATCACCGACCTCTGCGTCCTCGAGTTCGACGAAGCCAAGAAACGCTTCAAGCTCACCGAGCTCGCCCCGGGCGTGTCGGTCGAAGAGGTCATCGAAAAAACCGAAGCCGAGATCATCACCAGCGATGAACCGGCGGTGGTGAGCGTGTGATCTCATGCCCAAGTACCGCATCAACGGCAAAGACAAACGCCGCCAGCCCCGCAAGGAGATCGTGGACGCACATGATCTCGACACGGCCCTGAGCATCGCATACGCACGCGGCATCTCAAAGTCCGCCAATGTCGAGATCGAAGAACTCGCGTTGGATGGTTCGACACGCCAGACAACGCAGATCGACGCGGGCTTGTATGAGGACGAGTTCGTAATACAAGAGCAATCCCGGCTGCAGCGGGCCCCGATCAGTACCATCGCTCTTGGGATCATCGTTGCCGCCGTGCCCATCGCGATCATCGGATCCCTGACAGGTTGTCTGCGTATCCATATCTGGTGCATGTAATCGCACAGCAATCAGGTAAGCAGAACAGCGTGTTGGTCGCAATCTCACTAATCGGGACACTCGCCTTCTCCTGGCTCTACATGCAATGGACCCACGAACTCGGCCACATCCTCACCGGACTCGCCACCGGGGCTGAGCTCGACCGCGTCATCCTCAATCCGCTCAAGTTCTCGATGACGCAGTTCGCCTCAAACCCCCGCCCGCACATCACCACATGGGGCGGCCCGGTCCTCGGCGTCCTGATCGGCGCTGGGGTCCCAATGCTCCTGATATGCTTAATCAAGCGTCACCAGTTCTCGCTCCGCATCGTCGCGGCCTTCGTCCTGCTCGCCAACGGGCTCTACATCGGTCTCGGCGCGATCACGCCGTTCGCTGATGCGCAGGAACTGATCGAATATGGTTCCCCGCGATGGCTGCTCGCCGTGTTTGGCCTTGTTTGCTGTATCGCTGCCAGAGCGATCCTTGCGCCCGTGCTCAATGGACCTTCGCGCCTGCCAACACGCAGAGAACAAGTGCTTTTCGCCTTGCTCATGTTCACGCTCGCGGCTCTGGGTTTCCTGGTCTTCAACGAATAGCGGTCTTCGTGGATAACTCCTGAATTCATAAGTGGTTTCACCCACTGCACACCCGGAATTCGGGTGTGCTATATCATTGGATATAAACTGTTTCGTGCAGGATCGAGTAAGAAGTGGTACGGTCTGCAAACGACACGGAGGTCCGCACACATGCCCTTCTATAAAGCAACCGGCCGAGATATGGATACGCTCGAGCCCAAGTCAATACAGATCAGTGCACGCTCGGAGTTCGAAGCAATCGATACTGCGGCGATGCAGGGCATGACCGACATCAAACTCCAGCCCTACTCGGATCACGATGTCTTGATGATGGACTTCAAGTGTTTCCTCAATGCGGACTCAAAGCCCATCCAGCGCCGCCGCCCGGAGCGCATCCGTCCAACGGAAACCAAACCCTTGATCGCGGGTGTCATCGAAAAAGAGCAGGTCGCAAGTGAACTCCGCTCACTCCTGCTCCGTCATCCGATCCCAACGGTTGCCATCGCTGTGCTGATTGCGATCTGGATCGATCGCGGGATCACGATGCTTGTTTCGATGTTCTGATGGATCAGGGCCCTTCGTTGTCGACAGGGGCATCTTCCGATTGATCATCGGGGGTTGCGCTCTGATCGACGGGTTGTGTTTCAACTTCGGGTGGAGGGGGAAGGTACCCCGGGACCCAGTCGGCGGGGTCATCACCGAGTGCATTCGCGATCGCGATTCCCAGCGCGTCGGAGATATCCACTTCCTCAGGTGTTTCTTCGATCCCCGCAGCGTCTGCGTTGGTCTTTGCCTCAGCGAACACCGCCCGCAGATCGTCATCGCTGACCTCGTCCGCGGAACGCAGCGCGAGACGGGATGATCCCATCGGGCCCTGCTGGTACTGGAGTTGGATGTCGTTCTCGTCAGGTGTCGTTGTGCTCACACTCGAAAGTACTGCGTCGAGTGTTTGGGGATCGATCGATTGAAGACGAAGCCCTTCCGCGTATCGAGCAAGCTGGACCCGTCCGTCGGCTTTCTCTTCGTCGCTGAGGGTGGACTCGGCAAAGTAGAGCGCATCGACGCCTCCGATGATCGCCGCACCAAGAAGCGGCGACTCGGCAATCGACTCAAGCACCTTCCCAAGCTCTTCAAGACCGATTTCCTTGGATTCGTAACGGGTCATCAGGGTATTGACATGACCCATGATCTCACCCTGTTCCGCGTCGCCGAGGTTCATTTCAACCAGCGCGGCATCAACGGATTTTTCAATCCCAGTCGCGATCCAGCCCCGGTACGAGCGGACGACAAAGATGGTCGCAATGATGACGACGACCAGCACGACCCCGAGGACCGTGAGACAACCGACGAGCATGTTCCCCCGGCGCAAATGCCTGTTATTCTTTGGCTTAGAGTTCTTCATGGTGTGTGTGTTTTGCATTGTCTGGTTCTTTGGAAGACGGGGAACGCTGTTTCAGTTCGAGCGGGAAGTACGCACCTTCAGGGGCGTTCAAGCCGCAGGACACAGAATTTTCGATCTTCCCGCTCGATATTGGCCCCAGCTCGATATTCTTCATTGGGGACGACATCACTATATCCCAATGAGAGGAATGCACATGGCGAACTACAAAATCGAAGATGTCGAGGGCATCGGCCCAACCTACGGCCAGCAACTCCGCACCGCGGGGATCAATGACACAGATGCGCTGCTCGAAGCATGCAAGACCCCCGCGCAGCGCAAGGAACTCGCAGAGAAGTCGGGCATCAGTGACACGCACATCCTCAAATGGGCGAACATGGTCGACCTCTACCGCATCAATGGTGTCGGCTCCGAGTTCTCCGAACTGCTCGAAGCTTCGGGCGTTGACACTGTCCCCGAACTCGCGCAACGCAACGCCGCGAACCTCGCAGCCAAGATGGTTGAGGTCAACGATTCCAAGAGCCTGACTCGTCGTGTACCCAATGCTGACGAGGTAAGCAAATGGGTCGAACATGCCAAGTCTCTGCCTCGCGCACTCGAGTATTGAATCAAGCACCCATTCATACGCTACCATCCCCGGGTTTCCCGGGGATTTTTATTGGAGTTGCTTATGCAGTGGTTCGACGCGCACCTCGATCTGGCATACCTCGCAGAGAACGGGCGGGACATGCACGCCCTGCTCGAAGACTGCCGGGGACGGTATCAGCCGGCCTCCGTCACCCTCCCCTCGCTCATCGAGGGTGGAGTCCGCGCCTGTCTCGGCACCGTATTTACAGAAGCGATCGACCCGACCAACGCAGACTCCGAATCGGGTCCGTTTACCTATCCCTTCGAAGATGCCGACGCCGCCTACCGTGCGGGCATGCGCCAGCTCCTGCTCTATCGTGCCTGGCGCGACGCAGGGCTGATCGCTCGCATGCCACTGCGGGGTGAGCCCGAAGAATCATCCGATGCCCCCATGCGTCTCGGTGTGCTCGTCGAGTGCGCCGATCCGATCACCACCCCCGACGAGCTGGACCAGTGGGTCGATATGGGCGTTGTCGCCATCGGCATGGCATGGTGGCACCAGTCCCGCTACGCCGGGGGCAACGGCACCGACCATCGCAAGCCGGGCAACGGACTGACCGACCTGGGGCGCGAACTCGTCAAGCGCATGGACGAGCTCGGTGTCGTCCACGACCTCTCGCACCTCTCCCAGCGCGCCACCGATGAGTTACTGGAGGCAACAGACTGCGTCGTCATGGCATCGCACAGCAACTGCCGGGCGCTCATGGGCGATCCGGACTCCAAGCCCAACCAGCGTCACCTCAGCGACGAGACCATCAAGGAGATCGTCAGCCGTGGGGGGGTGATCGGCCTCAACCTGCTGGGTGATTTTGTCACGCCCGGATTGAAAAAGGGCGAGCGAGCCAAAATCAGCGACTGCGTGCGACACATCGAGCATGTCTGCGCCATCGCCGGTTCCCGAGATCACATCGGGCTCGGATCCGACATGGACGGCGGCTTCGGCGCAGACGGGCTCCCCGAGGGCATCAACACCCCATCCGATCTGACAAAGATTACCGACGCGCTCAGCGCCAACGCCTGGTCCGACGACGACATCGCCAAGTTCACCCACGCCAACTGGGAGCGGTTCTGGGCGGGTAGATAACAGTCAATCTGCCGATGCGTAAACCCTGCAGTGCCCGCACCACAGCTCGGGATGATCGAGCAGCGTTGTTTGCGCATCGGGAGCGGGCGCGAGTCGGCTCAACGGGTTGAGCATCTTCTGTTGATACTCAACGGAGTTGATCGTGTAATACGAACGATCCCCCGCGTTGGGGTACTGCTCACGCAGGATCTGCTCGATCCGTTCGATTCGTGTCTCGGGGTACGGATGCGTTGCGAGCCACTCTATGGTGCGAGGACCTTCCGAAGCCGCTTGCAGAACCTCCATCACCCGCAACTGCCCGCTCGGGTCATACCCGGCGCGTTCCATGTATCGCATCCCCAGCATGTCCGCCTCGCTCTCGTCGTCGCGCCCGTACTTAAGAAGGACGACATTGCCGCCAATCGCGACGGCGGGGAGCGCGAGCTGACCGTATTGACGCACACTCGAATCGGTATCGCTGACCCCGACGGCCACCGCGCCCAGCGCAATCCCTACATTGAGGCCCAGCTGCTTGCTCATCCGCTGATTCCCGTGCCTGGCAGTGACATGCCCGATCTCATGCCCGAGCACGCCGGCCATCTCAGCTTCGTCACTGAGCTGCTCTGCCAGTCCACGCGTGAAGAAGATCTTGCCTCCTGGGAGCGCGAACGCGTTGATGACATCGGTGTTCAGGAGCGTGAACTCCCAATCCAGTTCAGGGACCCCCTCCTCGACGCCCTGTGTGAGTTTCATCCCGACATCGACGACATAGTCACTCGGGATTTCCGCATCGACTTCGCCGCCGAACTGCTCCGCCAAACCCGCCGCGGCCTCAGCGCCAAGGCG
>CENL01054539.1_pt1 | contig 22981 bp, 23 predicted proteins | sample 530221 | NCBI WGS metagenome assembly CENL01 (sample SAMEA2619791, study PRJEB7988) | marine metagenome | isolation source: saline water (ENVO:00002010), including
TGTTACTGCCCGACACCCGCAACCCCTTTTTTCAGTTTTATGACAGAAGATCGGATATTTTCTCTGAAACCCCTTATTTTATGGGCGATGCAGCATAATTTTTTTGCATCTGCGAAGGCTGATTTCGGCTTTTTGGGGCGATACGCAGGTGAATCACCGAGTCCTCTCAGGGTGTTTGCGAGGTGAATCGGCAAATCACTCGCCCCATAGGTGCAAATCACCCAAACATGCCCCAACGTAAGGCGAGTGATTTTGTGAATCAGCGGGTGAATCGGGCGAGTCACCCGACTCGCAAACCATCTGATGCGACTCACCGGGTCGCCAAAACGAAAGCGATGAGCGATTCATTCAATGATCTGGTTGTTCACAGGAACCGGGAAAGCCTCATCCATTGGCTTTAAGTAGGGGGCCCCTCTTCCGCATCTGCGTCACAGGTAGCCACGACATTCTCCTGCAAGATCAGCCGCACTGTCATAGACATCACCACTGTCGTTGCGCGGATATTTTAAGAGTGCCTTTACCAAAGGCTGCCAAACCAATCTGTCCCCAAAGACCATCACATGTGTTCGCATAAAAAAGGGCGAGGTCTCCCCCGCCCGTCTTCCTATACATATATATGTGCGCGCTCAGGCGTACCGCACGTCATCCCCTTCGCTCTCCGGGGCTTTGAGCGCCTCAATCGCCGCATCAATGGTGACATTGCCGCAGACCGTGCCATCGGGCCGCTGCACCGGACAACACTTGCTTGGCGATCTGTGCAGCTTCGGCAGCGCGTCTTCGATCGAATCCGTGGTCAACACAGGTTTGCCTTGAGAGTTCGCCGGGGCTTTCATGATCGAACGAATGCGCACGACCTTGGCACGGTTCACATCCTTGATGAAATCGGTGATGTAATCATCGGCCGGGTTCATGATGATCGCTTGCGGATCGCCGGACTGGATGATCTCGCCATCCCGCAGGATCGCGATCCGATCGCCGATGTTGAGCGCCTCATCCAAATCGTGGGTGATAAAGATGATGGTCTTATGCAACTCCTCTTGCAGCTCCAACAGGATCGACTGCATATCGGTGCGGATCAGAGGATCAAGCGCCGAAAAGGCTTCGTCCATCAACAGGATGTCCGCATCGGTCGCCAAGGCACGAGCCAGACCCACGCGCTGTTGTTGACCACCGGAGAGCTGTGAAGGGTATTGATCCTCAAACCCGGCCAGACCGACCCGATCCAACCATTTGCGCGCCCGTTCCTCTGCTTCTTTGGCTTGCACGCCTTGGATCTCCAGCCCATACATCGCGTTTTCCAACACTGTGCGATGAGGCAAGAGGCCGAATTTCTGAAACACCATCGACATTTTAAACCGACGCAGATCACGCAACTGTTTGTCATCCATGGCCAGAACATTCTCGCCATCGACCCAAATCTCCCCGGCGGTCGGTTCGATCAGCCGATTGAGGTGACGGATCAAGGTGGATTTCCCCGATCCCGACAGGCCCATGATCACTTGAATCTTACGCGCCGGGATATCGAGGTTGATGTCATTGAGTCCCAACGCATGATTGTGAAGGTCCATCAGTTCGGGTTTGCTCATCCCGGCGCAAACATGCTCCAACACAGCTTCGGGCATTTCCCCAAAGATTTTATAGAGCCCTTTGATGCGGACCTTCGGGGCGTCTTCACCCGCATCCGCACGCGGCACCGCCTCTGTCATATGAACCTCAGCCATGCCCCGTCTCCCGATATGCTTGCAAGCGCTTGCCGTAAGTCTGGCTGACGCGGTCGAAAATAATCGCCAAAGCGACAATGGCGAGGCCATTCATCAGGCCCAAGGCAAGATATTGGTTGCCAATAGCACGCAGCACCTGTGTGCCAAGGCCATGCACGCCAATCATCGACGCGATCACCACCATGGAGAGTGCCATCATGATGGTTTGATTCACGCCCGCAAAGATGTTCGGCAAAGCCAGGGGGATTTGCACGCCAAAGAGTTTCTCGCGGCTGGACGCGCCAAAGGCCTCCGCCGCCTCCATCACATCGCGGTCCACCAAACGAATGCCCAGATTGGTCAAACGCACGATGGGCGGAATGGCGTAGATGCACACGGCGATCAGCCCCGGCACCTTACCGATGCCCAAAAGCATGACGACCGGAATAAGATAGACGAAGGACGGGATCGTCTGCATCACATCGAGGATCGGGGTGACAAGCGACTGCGCCCGATCACTGCGCGACATCAATACACCGATGGGAATGCCCAACGCCACACATAAAGAGGTGGCCACCGTGATCATCGCCAAGGTGGACATGGTGTCTTCCCACATCCCAAAGATGCCGATCAGCAAAAGCGAGATGACAGCACCCGTGGTGATTTTCCAACTGCGCGCGCCAAACCATGTCAGCGCGGCGATCACCAAAATGACCAGCGGCCATGGCGCGCCGGTTAAAACATCCTCAAACCAGATGAGGAATTGAAGAAGGGGATTGAAGAAGGCCTCGATCGCCTCGCCATTGGCGCGCGAAAAGGTGCGAAATCCTTCATCAATCCCCTGCTTGAATGACGACAAATCCTGTCGGCCAAGAGAAGGGAATTCTGTTAAAAACTCCAGCATATGTGTGTTCCTTATATATGGAAGAAGGGCCCGCAACCAAGTTGCAGGCCCTCGATATCCTTCAAACGCGGACTTAAAGCGCGTCCTTGACCTTTTCGGCCACCTCAGGGGTCACCCACTGGGTCCACACGTCTTCATGCTTCGCGAGGAACTCATATGCGGCATCTTCACCAATCGCTTGGTTGTCGGTCATGTAGACCAACATCTCGTTCATCACCTCACCGGGGAAAACGCGGGATTTGAGATAGGTGAGAACGCTCTCCGGCGCAATGTCCGGCACATCGGCGGTGACAACCGTCGACACTTCGGATTTGGTCCAGCTCGACGGCTTCGGATCCATACACTCGGATTCGGATTTCACGATACATCCGTCCCAGTTCTCAGACCCCGCCCATTCGGTTTCAAACGCCAAAGGCACCAGTTTGTATTTGCCGATCACCGCGGTCGGGTTCCAGTAGTAGCCAAACCACGACTGCTCACGCTCGGCCGCTTTCGCGATGGAGCCTTCGAGACCTGCGGCAGACCCCGGATCGACCAGAACCCAGCCTTTTTCTTCCATGTCAAAGGCGCGGAACATATTGGCGTTGGCGGGCTGACAGCCCCACCCCGACGGGCAGCCCATAAAGGCACCTTTGCTTTTGTCCTCAGAGTAGGGGAACAGCTCCGGGTGTTCGATCAGCTTTTCAACCGTATCGAGTTCCGGGTGCTCGGCGGCAAAAGACGGTGTCACCCACCAGCCCTCGCCCAGACCCGTGATCGGGCCATCAAGCAGTTTGATCATACGACCGTCTTCGACCGCTTTCGCCAAAGGTTCGCGCACCGCATTGGTCCAAAGTTCTGGCGCGATCTGCGGTTCGCCTTTTTCATTCATCGAGGCAAACAATGTGTTGGTGCCACCGTTGACCAGTTCAACGTCACACCCAAAGCCTTCTTCAAGGATGATGGCATCAACGTTGGCCATCAACTCGCCCGACGCCCAGTTGAACTCTGCCACTTTGAGATCACCACAGTCCTCAGCCGCGAAAGCGCCGCCGGCCATGGTGCCGAGTGCCAATACACTGGCCGCAAAAAATTTAGTATTAGTCATAAGGGGGACCCCCGCTTACTTCGTGTGTGTTCCCCGGCCAGACGCGAACGAACGCGTCCCTCGGACCGGCCACCACCCCGAATTGGGCGATTTCTCCGCGCTTGCCGTTCGTAGCCCATGAAAGAGCACCCAGAGCACGCCCCTATATATAATGTGTACAAAACCACTCCCGTGACACACTCATATATAGAGGCCCCGAGGCACGAGCCGGCGGAGCGTGGCCCTAAACGAACACATCACACCTCGTGATGCAACCCGATAGCCCGGCTGATGCATCAGCTTTTCCCGATATATCCGCAAACTCCACCTATCTCACGCCATTGTCGCAGTTCACACAGTCGTCGCCCTTTTCCACACTTGGCAGCGGTTGCGCGGCCCGGCGCGGGGGTCTATCTGTCGAACACCCCCACGACTGTCACGGGACAAAAGGATAAAGCATGGCCGCTGACCGCACCCTTACAGACGCAGCAGAGCGTGAAAAATCGAAACGGGTTGGCGCGCTCGCCGAGCTTTGGCCCTTTATCAAACCCTATAAGCGCCTGATGAGCGCGGCCTTTGCCGCCCTCGTCCTCACGGCCTGTATTTCCCTGATCCTGCCCGTCGCCGTGCGCCGCGTGGTCGATGGGTTCCAAGAGGCGGGCGGGTTGTTGTTGGACAAATATTTTGGCGCGGCCTTGATGATCGCCGGGCTTTTGGCCCTTGGCACCGGGATGCGCTATTATCTTGTCACCCGCTTGGGTGAACGCGTCGTCGCCGACATTCGCAAATCCGTGTTTGACCGGATGATCCGCATGTCGCCGGCGTTCTATGAAAAGATCATGACCGGCGAGGTGCTCTCAAGGATCACCACCGACACCACGCTGATCCTGTCCGTCATCGGCTCGTCGATCTCTGTCGCGCTGCGCAACACTTTGATCATGATCGGTGGTTTGGCATTGATGCTGTTCACGTCAGCCAAACTCACCGGACTCGTCCTGTTGATCGTGCCCGTCGTGATCATCCCAATCATCGTCCTGGGTCGCCGCCTCCGGGTGTTGTCGCGCGAGAACCAGGATTGGATCGCGTCTTCGTCGGGCACCGCCTCCGAGGCGCTTTTATCGGCACAAACGGTGCAATCCTTCACCGCCGAAGACCCACAGGCCGCCCGGTTTGACGAGGTCACGGAGAAAAGCTTCACTGCCGCCCACACCCGGATCAAAACCCGCGCCGTGATGACCGTGATCGTCATCGCGCTGATTTTTTCCGGCGTGGTTGGTGTGCTTTGGATCGGCGCGCGCGATGTGCGCAATGATGTCATGTCCATTGGTGAGCTGGTGCAATTCGTGATCTACGCCATCATGGTCGCCGGGGCCTCCGGGGCCTTGTCTGAGATTTGGGGCGAATTGCAGCGTGCCGCGGGTGCGACCGAACGGCTGATCGAACTGCTCTCCTCCGACGACCCGGTCCATGACCCGGCCGATCCCAAACCTTTCCCAACCCCCGCCAAAGGCGCGATTTCCTTTGACGATGTGCGGTTCTTTTACCCGTCACGGCCCAACAGCCCGGCCTTGAATGGCGTGTCTTTTGACATCAAACCCGGAGAAACCGTGGCGCTTGTGGGTCCCTCGGGAGCCGGGAAATCGACGATTATTCAATTGCTTCAACGGTTTTATGATCCGCAACAAGGCGTGATCTCCATCGACGGGATGCCGATCTCTGAGATGCTGCGCTCCGATTTCCGCCAGCATCTCGCGCTTGTGCCGCAAGACCCGGTGATCTTTGCCGCCTCTGCCGCCGACAATATCCGCTTTGGCCGTCCTGACGCCACAATGGAGCAAGTCATCAAAGCGGCCAAAGCCGCAGCCGCTGACGATTTCATCGCCAAACTGCCCGAGGGCTACGACAGCTATCTGGGCGAGCGCGGCATCATGTTGTCGGGCGGGCAAAAGCAACGGGTCGCCATCGCTCGCGCGATCCTGCGCGACGCGCCGATCCTGTTGTTGGACGAAGCCACCTCTGCGCTTGATGCCGAGAGCGAACAAGCCGTGCAAAAAGCGGTCGAAGATATGGCCCGCACCCGCACCACCTTGATCGTGGCGCACCGTTTGGCCACGGTGAAAAAGGCCGACCGCATTTTGGTGTTCGAAGATGGCCAGATCGTTGCCATGGGCACCCACGAGGCGCTTGTCGCCGAAGGCGGGCTTTATGCGCGCTTGGCCAAGTTGCAATTCACAAACGGGGAATAACACGCGGATTTCCCGTTTTCATTTTGTCACGAACCGCTGATACTTGGTAAAACCACCTGAAACATAGGAGTTGGGTATGGGGATCTGGAATTTTGTAAAAGGCGCCGGCAAGAAGGTCTTTAAGAAAGAAGAAGACAAGCCGAACGCGGATGACCTGTTGGCCGAAATCGCGGCACTTGGCCTTCAGGCGGATGGCATCGACGTGGCCGTGGATGGCGACAAGGTTGTCTTGGGTGGCACCGCTCTGTCTCAGGAAACCAAAGAGAAAATCATCATGGCCGCGGGCAACATCGAAGGCATCGCCTCGGTCGAAGACACGATTGCGGGTGCCGATCCAGTGTTTCACGAAGTGAAAAAGGGCGATACGCTTTGGGCCATCGCCGCCACAACCCTTGGCAACGGCAGCCGCTACACCGAAATCTTTGAAGCCAACAAACCGATGTTGTCACACCCGGACAAAATCTATCCGGGCCAGATGTTGATCATTCCGCAGGCCTAAGCCGCGCGAGGGTGACCTTACTTTGTCTATCGTGAAAGGCGTCCCCCATGGGCGCCTTTTTCATGTCTTCTCACAACACGCTCAGACACATCCCACCCTCTAGATGCTGTCGCATGAGACAAATCCACCTAATTTTGCTTTTTGGTCGCACGCAGTTACCAATAGCGAAACAATGTCTTGGTCCGACTCATACCCAGCGTCTAATCTTATCAGGTATTTACGAGGAATCGGGCCGCAGGCAGTGGGTACGAGTGAAGAGCAGGACAAGCTGGAGGAGACAATCATTCAGCAACTGGTGTTTGACCGCCAAAACCCGGGCACTGTGGTGCGTGGGCTTTTATCTGGTCCAAACCCACCTGACCCGCTGCAAACCGTCTTTGCTCTGACCACCGTTGCCGCCGACCTGTCGGGCTGGCACGAACCCGAACTGCAAGACCTGTCATCGCGCTGTTTCGAAGAGGCCACTCTGATGATTTGCGAACTTTGGGCCGCGGGGTTTCGCCTCACCAAACCCAAAGTGGCCAAAGACCAGACGGCAGAGCAAAGGGAAAAACGGAAACGGTCTCAGACCTTTTCCACCACCACAGAGCCGACCGAATAACCCGCGCCAAACGAACAGATCAGCCCCAGATCGCCCGACGCCATCCCATCCGAATGTTTGGCAAAGGCAATGATCGACCCCGCCGAGGAGGTGTTGGCGTAGTCCTGCAAAATATTGGGTTGCTCGCCCGGCTCTGGGACCCGGCCCAGAACCTTTTTGCCGATGTAATCATTCATCGCCTTATTGGCCTGATGCAGCCAAAGACGTTTGAGCGCGGTCGGATCCAGGCCCTCGTCCTCCATATGCTGCGCAATATGATGCGACACCATGGGCAACACCTCTTTGAACACCTTGCGGCCGTTTTGCATGAACTGCATGTCGCGGCGGTCGTCCATTTGATCATGCGCCCGACGCAAAAAGCCCATGTTGTTGCGGATGTTGTTTGAGAATTGCGTCGCACAGCGGGTCGAGCGCAGTTTGAACAGCGGGTTTTGTACCACGTCCTCAGCTTCGAGCACCACAGCGGTGGCGACATCGCCAAAAATAAAATGACAATCGCGGTCACGCCATTCCAAATGCCCGGAGGTGATTTCCGGACAGATCACCAAGGCACGTCTGACAGAGCCAGCACGGATCATATCAGTCGCGGCCTGTATCCCGAACGTGGCCGACGAACACGCGACATTCATGTCAAAGGCAAAGCCGCCCGCACCCAAAATCTGTTGAATTTCAACGCCCATCGCCGGGTAGGCGCGTTCCATATTGGAAGCAGCACAGATGATCAGGTCAATGTCTGCGGCAACAACACCCGCCATATCAAGCGCCTTGGTCGCCGCATCCAATGCCATTTCCGCCATCATCGACGGGGCATCATCGGCGCGCGGCGCATAGCGCGGACACATCCGGGTCGGGTCCAAAACCCCTTCCTTCTCCATCACGTAGCGAGATTCAATACCGGACGCAGCGGTGATGAACCCGGACGAAGACGGAGCCTTGGCCTCCACCGTTCCCGCCGCGATTGCATCGGCGTTTTCGGCATTATAAAGCTCGACATAGGCGTTAAAGGAGGCGACGAGTTCGTCGTTGGAGATGGCATAGGGCGGCGTAAACACCCCGGTCCCACTGATCACAACCTGTTGCATCATTCCTCTCCCCTATGGCGCTTTGAGTGCAGGCAACCTAGTCGCGCACATCCCCGTCGTCCAGCGTTCACACCGGACACTGCCACAAACTGACGTTGCGTCGAGCCTGTGCAAGGCCTGATTAATAAACGATGACGCTGCGTTGCAGGCCATGGGCGGCGTCTTGCGCGCGCTCCGGTTTCCCCGCATCATAGCCGTCGAGGAATACATCCGGGCCTGGACCCGGAGGAGAAGGGGAGGAGACGATGCCGCAGGACTTTAGTTCGCTTGAGGCGCGCAATGCGATTGAGGCCGAGATGGAATGGGAGGCGCGTGGCGAGCCTGTGACCATCTACGAGCGGGTGACAAAAACGGCCGAGACATTCGCCGACCGCCCCGCGTTTTCCTATCAAATCACCTCCGGTCCAAAAGACAAGGCGGAGACGATGAGCTGGCGCGAGACCCAGCAAAAGATGGTTCAGGCCGCCAATATGTTTCGTGCTCTTGGCATCGGCGAAACCGATGTTGTGGCCTATATCATGCCCAACGCCAACGAAACCGTCGTCACCTTTTTGGGCGGGATGGTGGCCGGGATCGTGAACCCGATCAACCCGCTGTTGGAACCGGAACAGATCGCCGCGATTTTACGCGAAACCAACGCCAAAATTGTGGTGACGCTCAAGGCCTTTCCAAAGACCGACGTGGCCCAAAAGGTGGCCGAGGCAGTGCGCCATGCCCCCAATGTGAACACGGTACTTGAAGTCGATCTTTTGCACTATCTCACACCGCCGAAAAAATGGATCGTGCCTTTTATTCGCCCCAAAAATCCAACCGCCGTGGCGCATCACGCCGATCTCTTGGATTTCACTACTGAGTTGGCGAAATACCCCTCGGATCGGTTGACCTTTGAGGACAGCAAAGCCGACCGCGTGGCGGCCTATTTCCACACCGGCGGCACCACAGGGATGCCGAAAGTCGCGCAACATAAATACTCGGGCATGATCTACAATGGCTGGCTTGGCAGCCGCTTGTTGTTCACCGAACAAGACAACATCATGTGCCCCCTGCCCCTGTTTCACGTCTTCGCCTGTCAGGTGATCGTGATGTCCCAGATCACATCTGGCGCACATGGGGTCTATCCAACGCCGGCGGGCTATCGCGGTGAAGGCGTGTTCGACAATTTCTGGAAACTCTGCGAACGCTGGAAAATCTCGTTTATCATCACCGTGCCGACCGCGATTTCGGCGATGATGCAGCGCAAAGTGGATGCCGATATTTCCACCGTCAAGATCGCCTTTTCAGGCTCGGCACCCTTGCCCGTCGAACTGTACAAACGGTTCGAAGCGGCGGCAGGCGTTGAGATCATCGAGGGCTATGGCCTGACCGAAGCAACTTGTCTTGTGGCTGTAAACCCGATCGGTGGGAAAAAGAAAATCGGCTCTGTCGGCATTCCTTTCCCGCACACCGATGTCAAAATCCTGCGCCATACGCCCGAAGGTCCGGTGGAATGCGATGTTGATGAGGTGGGCGAGATTTGTATCGACAGCCCAGGCGTGTTCCCTGGCTCGACCTATACGGAACAGGACAAGAACCACGACCTGTTCCACCATGACGTCTATCTGCGCACCGGGGATTTGGGCCGGATTGATGCCGATGGCTACATTTGGATCACCGGGCGCGCCAAGGATTTGATCATCCGTGGGGGTCACAACATCGACCCCGCCGAGATCGAAGAGGCCTTGGCCGGTCATGAGGCCGTCGGCTTTGTTGGGGCGATTGGGCAACCCGACGCCCATGCGGGTGAAATCCCCTGCGCCTATGTCGAGTTGGTCGATGGCGCGAGTGTGACACCCGAGGCATTGATGGCCTATGCCAAGGTCCATATCCACGAACGCGCCGCGATCCCGAAACACATCGAAATTCTGGACGAGTTGCCGAAAACCGCTGTCGGCAAAGTGTTCAAACCGGACTTGCGTAAACGTGCAATCACGCGGATTTACAATGGCGCGCTTGAGGCGTCAGAGCTTTCGGCTCGGGTGATCCATGTGGTGGATGACAAAAAGCGGGGTCTGGTGGCGCAGGTTGATCCGCAAGCCAAATCTGAGGAGGCAACGGTGTCACAAGTCTTGGGGCGCTTCACCAACCCGTGGGAATGGGCCGAGTAAACTCCAAGCCTCAAAAGCCCGGCCATTGCCGGGCTTTTTTGCGTGTCGCTCACAGGGCGATGGCACGAAACGGCTGAAAACCCTGAAAATTTGAGCCAGATCATGTCGGGTTAACCGAATTTCAACCTCTTATACGCCATGATTGTGCCCAGATCGCTGATTAGCGTGGTCTCATTGCGATCAAAGCCCGAACAAAAGGGCCTCATGAAAGGCAAACCCATGGTTGTTGGACTTATCCTTTTCTCATCTTTAGTTGCAGCCCTCATGACCGGGCTGGGCTTGGCGTTTGGGATGCCCATTTGGGCAGCACTGATCACCTATGCCGTGGTCGGATCGCTCACATTGCTTTGCGCTGCGGCCGTTCTCTATGCCCGCGCGCAAGCGACATCAAATCAGGATTGCGACCACCACAAAGATCTCGCCACCGTCTGAATCGCTGTTTCAGAGAAAATTACCTAAGGGCCTTTAAACTGGCTCAACCCCTTTAAAGTTGCGTCACAGTTTGAGGCTGCGTCACGGTGCTTCGAACCACTCATGTACAAATGTTGATGTTGATGTCACCTCGCCGCAAGGCCGCCCAAACATCCGTTTCGGGCCAAGCCTACGTCGTCAGCAATGCTGGCATCGCTCTCAAACTCCAGCAACATGCTATCCCTGATCGAAACTCTGCTGAACGCTTTCCATGAAACCAAAAGGCGCGCCGATTCCTCATGAACAGCAAGGCCTTATACGGGACAAAGCCCGCAGTTCTTCGCACAATGCCTACAGTGCATCAATAGAACCTATCAGCGCTTAAAACGCACATCCTGGTTGATCAGCATGCGAAGAAACCGCTCTAACCAAAGTGATCGCACTCAACTCAGACAATCTCTTGAAAAATGGTGCTGCTGGAGAGAATTGAACTCTCGACCTCTCCCTTACCAAGGGAGTGCTCTACCTCTGAGCTACAGCAGCGCCGGACCGGGTGGGCAAAAGCCCCTCACCGTGGGCGGCTAATTAGACGTGATCGGGCGGCGGCGCAAGCGCAATTTCGTGAAAAATTTGACCTTGAGCGAAGTTTCTGATGTCGCATGCAAAACGGTGTGCGCGAGAAACAGACCACAAAGGACGCAAGGGCGTGCAAAGGCTGGACGTGACAGCGCGCTTTGGCTACATGAAACCCCATGGAAAACAAATCCGATCCCACCCGGAAAAGCGGCAAATCTGCGCCCAAAGGCCGCGAAGAGCGACTCAAGGCGGCGCTGAAGGCGAACCTTGCCCGGCGCAAGGCCCAAAGCCGCGCCCGCAGGACTTCCGAGGGTACGGACAATAAAGACGAGTGAGGCGGCATGGATTCGATTTTGGTGCGCGGCAATGGGCCGGTGACTGGGGATATTGAGATTGCGGGGGCGAAAAACGCCTGCCTGACCCTTATGCCCGCCACGTTGTTGTCTGAGGAGCCGCTGACGCTGACCAATGCGCCGCGCCTCTCGGACATCAAAACAATGACCGCGCTTTTGACCTCACTGGGTGCCGAAATCAGCAGCCTGCAAGAGGGCAAGGTGTTGACCATGTCTTCACATGCTGACCTCAACCCGGTGGCGGATTACGAAATCGTACGCAAAATGCGCGCCTCCAATTTGGTGCTCGGCCCGCTCTTGGCGCGTTTGGGTCATGCGGTTGTGTCCCTCCCCGGCGGATGCGCGATTGGCGCGCGCCCGATGGATTTGCACACCACGGCGCTTGAAGCCCTTGGCGCAGAGATTGAATTGAAAGACGGTTATCTGCACGCCACGACACGCGGCGGTCTCAAGGGCGCGGTGCATAAAATGCGCTTTCCGTCTGTGGGCGCGACCGAGAATTTCGTCATGGCCGCGAGTTTGGCCAAGGGCACATCCGTATTGGAAAATGCCGCGCGTGAACCGGAGATCGTCGATCTTGTCGCCTGTCTGAAAAAGATGGGTGCACAAATCGAGGGCGAAGGCACGGATCGGATCGAGATTCAGGGTGTGGACCGTCTGCATGGCGCGACCCATCCGGTGGTGACTGACCGGATCGAATTGGGCACATTCATGCTGGCCCCCGCAATCTGTGGCGGCGAAGTGACCTGTTTGGGGGGCAAACTGTCCTTGGTCGAGAGCTTTGTCACCAAATTGAACGAAGCGGGCATCGAGGTGACGGAAAGCGCGCGCGGCCTGACCGTCAAACGCACAGGAGACCGGGTGAAGTCCGTCAATGTGACAACAGAACCCTTCCCCGGCTTTCCGACCGACCTTCAGGCGCAAATGATGGCCCTGTTGTGCACTGCGACGGGCACGTCGGTGTTGGAAGAAACCATCTTTGAAAACCGCTTTATGCACGCCCCCGAATTGATCCGCATGGGCGCACAGATCGAGGTCCACGGCGGTCATGCCACGGTGCACGGGGTTGAACGCCTCAAAGGCGCACAAGTGATGGCGACCGACCTGCGCGCCTCGGTGTCGTTGATCTTGGCGGGTCTGGCCGCCGAGGGCGAAACCGTGGTCAGCCGGGTCTATCACTTGGACCGTGGCTATGAATTCGTCGAGAAAAAACTATCCGGCATTGGCGCTCATATCGAGCGGATCAAAGCGTAAAGGAAATCCCATGGTCGAAGACGCCCGGTTCGAAGACGGCGGCGAAGAGCCGATTTATCTCAAGGCCCTAGATGCAGAAGATCTGACCGTGATTTCGGCGCTCGCACAGGATGCCATCGTGCCGATGGGCGAGATTTCCTATGACGCGACCCAGCGCCGCTTTGCCATGTTGATCAACCGCTTTCGCTGGGAAGATGTCGAGACGGCTGCCAAGCGCGGCCGCCCGGTGGAACGAGTCCAAGCGGTTTTGGTGTTTGACGATGTGATGATGGCGCGCTCCTCTGGCATCTCGACGGCGGACAAAGACATGGTTCTGTCGCTCCTGAACATCGTCTTTGTCGCCGGCCCGGACGGCACAGGTTGCGTTGAGGTCACACTCGCCGGCGACGGTCAAATCGCGCTGGACATCGAAACGATTGACGTCACACTCAAAGACGTCACACGCCCCTATATCGCACCCTCACATAAGGTTCCGACCCACGACAGTTGATCTCAATTTCGACGATCACGCATTTTAAACCGGTTTAGCGACCCTCATTTCATATCAACGATAGAAAGATTTTTCATGAAACAGATTCTTTTGGCCTGCAGCTGTGCGCTTTCTCTCATGGCAACAACACACCCCGCTCAATCTGCGGCCAGCGGCGGGTCGGTCGCCATCGACAAAGATTTCGGCATGTACACCATCACATGGGACCCGCGCGGCACGACGTTGGTGCGTTGGGAAGTTTACAACAATGATGGTCTCATCGCCATTTGCGGTGGCTATTCCAGCTCAGGCGGAAGTCTTGCCTATGAACTGTCGGAAATGGCCATGAAGGACGCTCGGATCAAACTCAACGGCAAGGTGATCGCCAGAAATTTGACCTTCTTCTCCAAGCTGAAAAATCAGAAACAAAAGGTTGAGCATGTCGGAGATCCGGCCAATTGCGTTGTCACCGATGTGCCTTCCCCGAAAGGAAAAGCGGAGTTCGAACTCTACTTTGTGAAAGACACCTACCGCTATTGACAGTGAGTGCAGCGCGGCCACTTGCGCATTGGCCGCCCTGCAACACACAATCGCTCTGCCGGAGCCGCTTGAGCCGCCGCGCTAGCCGGGGTATGCCCTGTTTCGAAGGAGACCGTCATGCCCCAGTTCCTGTCCACCACGGACCCCGATTTCGAAACCCGCTTTGCCGCTGTTTTGACGATGAAGCGCGAGGACAGCCCCGATGTAGATGACATCGTGGCCGGGATCATTGCCGATGTGCGCGCGCGCGGCGATGCGGCGGTGTTGGAGCTGACGGCCAAGTTTGATCGACTCGATCTGACGCCAGAAACAATGCGCTTCTCCGACGATGAGATCGCGGGCTATTGCGCACAGGTCTCTCCTGCGGACAAGGCTGCTTTGGAACTCGCCGCCGAGCGCATCCGCGCCTATCACGTCCGTCAAATGCCCGACAATGCGCTCTGGACCGACCCGGACGGGGCCACTTTGGGCTGGCGCTGGTCGGCCGTGTCAGCGGCGGGGCTTTACGTGCCGGGTGGCGTGGCTTCTTATCCGTCTTCGGTCTTGATGAACGCGATCCCTGCCAAGGTCGCGGGCGTGCCGCGCCTGTGCATCACCGTGCCAACACCGGATGGCGTGGTGAACCCTTTGGTCCTGATGGCCGCGCGCATTGCGGGCGTCGACGAGATTTACCGCATCGGCGGCGCACAGGCGATTGCGGCGCTGGCCTATGGCACCAAAACCATCCCTCCTGTCGATAAAATCACCGGGCCGGGCAATGCCTTTGTCGCCGCCGCAAAGCGCCGGGTGTTCGGCAAGGTTGGCATCGACATGATCGCCGGTCCCTCTGAAATCTTGGTGATCGCAGACAAGCACAACGACCCCGACTGGATCGCGGTCGATTTGCTATCACAAGCCGAGCATGACGAAAGCGCACAGGCGATCCTGATCACAGATGACGCCAAATTCGCCCAATCCGTCACCGCCGCCGTTGAAAAGCGGCTTGAGACATTGGAACGGCGCAAGATTGCCGGTAAATCTTGGGAAGAGTTCGGCGTGGTGATCACCACGCGCGATTTGGATGAGGCAGCTCGGCTCTCGGACCGTTTTGCCCCCGAACATCTGGAACTTTGTGTCGAAGACCCGGATGCTCTGTCCGCCAAAGTCACCCATGCCGGGGCGATTTTCCTAGGCGCATTCACACCAGAAGCCATTGGTGACTATGTTGGCGGGCCAAATCACGTCCTGCCCACGGCGCGTTCAGCGCGGTTTTCGTCGGGCTTGTCGGTTTTGGACTTTCTCAAACGCACAACCTTGGCCAAGATGTCCCCTGCCGCTTTGGCGGCGATTGGCCCGGCGGCAGTGCGGTTGGCGACATCCGAAAGCCTTGAGGCACACGGATTGTCGGTGCAAGCGCGGCTTGATCGGTTGAATGAGGGCGGCAATGAGTAAACTTCTATCTGTTGAGATCGACGAGGCCGGCCTCGCCCCTCCGACGCCTGAGATCGAACAAGAACGCAAAGTCGCGATTTTCGACTTGTTGGAAGACAACAGCTTTGCCCTGCCCGCCCGTGACGACCGGACGGTGCCCACGGGTCCGTTCAACTTGCTTTTGGCCATTCGCGAACGCCGTCTGGTGTTTGATCTGACCTCCGAGAGCGGCGATAAGGCGGCCGAATTTCACCTCTCTCTTGGCCCGTTTCGGCAGGTGGTCAAAGACTATTTCCAGATTTGCGAAAGCTATTTCGACGCGGTCAAGAAAATGCCCCCCAGCCAGATCGAAGCCATCGACATGGCCCGGCGCGGCATTCACAACGAAGGCGCGCGGGTGTTGCAAGAGCGGCTTGAGGGCAAGGCCGAGGTTGATATCGATACGGCGCGACGCCTGTTCACCCTGATTTGCGTTTTGCACTGGGGATAGGCAGCATGGCGACAGACCTCCCGCATTCGGTTTTGTTCTGTTGCGATCACAACGCGGTCCGTTCGCCTATGGCGGAGGGGCTGATGAAGAAATTTTACCCCGGCGCCGTCTATGTTCAATCGGCAGGCGTGCATTCCGATCTTGAGGTCGACGGGTTTTCCGTTGCGGTCTGTGATGAAATCGGGGTCGAATTGCACCGCCATCGGGCGCGCTCTTTCGATGATCTCAAAGACTGGGGCGATGACATTTCCTCCTATGATCTGGTGATCGCGCTGTCTCCGGCCTCACAAAGACAAGCGCTCGAACTCACACGATTTTACCATCTGGACGTCGAATATTGGCCGATCATGGACCCCACTGGCATCGGCGAAACCCGCGAGGCCAAACTTGACGCCTACCGCCAAGCCCGCGATCAAATCATCGCTCGGATGCTGGCCCGATTTGGCCCAGCCCAAAGCTCCTAAAGGACCGCTCCCATGACTGCCGCACAAGACACCACCCTTGCGCTATTGACCCGCTATTACGCCGCCTTCGCCACGCAGGATCACGCCGCGATGCTTGATTGCCTCACCGACGATGTGGTGCATCACATCAATCAAGGCGAGGCCGAGACTGGCAAAGCGGCTTTCGCGGCATTTCTTGACGTGATGGACACCGCCTATTGCGAACGTCTCACCGACATGGTGCTCTTTGCCTCAGAGGATGGCACACGCGCCGCCGCGGAATTCCGGGTTTTGGGCACATATCTCAAAACCGCAGAGGGCTACCCGGAGGCGCATGGTCAGACCTATGATCTGCCAGCGGGCGCGTTCTTTAGCCTGAAAGGCGGTAAAATCGCCCGAATTTCCGTCTATTACAATGCCGCTGACTGGGTCGAGCAAGTGTCATGAGCCTCACTTACCGCACCCTGCGCGGGCCGGATGTGACGGCGGCTTTGGATGACTTGGCACGGCTGCGGATCACGGTGTTTCGCGATTGGCCTTATCTCTATGACGGCTCGCTGGACTATGAGCGCAGCTACATGGCCAGCTATGTCGGCAATCCCCGCGCCATTTTGGTCGCGGCGTTTGACGGCGACCGTCTGGTCGGGGCCTCCACTGGCTCGCCCTTGATAGATCACGCCGATGATTTCGCAAATGCCTTTGCCACCAGTGACTTGCCCTTGGATCAGGTGTTTTATTGCGCCGAATCCGTGCTTTTGGACGCCTACCGTGGCCAAGGCGCGGGGCACAGGTTCTTTGACGCCCGCGAATCCCATGCCCGCGATATGGGCTTTGCCACTTCGGCCTTTTGCTCGGTGATCCGCCCGGAGGACCACCCGCTGCGCCCCAAAGATACGCGCAGCCATGATGCGTTTTGGCGCGGACGCGGCTATGCCCCCTTGCCTGAAGTTGTAGCGGAATTTGACTGGAAAGATGTAGATCAGGCGCAATCGACCCAAAAGCGCCTGCAATTTTGGGGGAAAGCCCTGTGAGATTGATCGCCGCTACATGGGCCCCCGTCTGGCATGACGCGCCGGACCTGTGGCTGGACCGCTACCGCGCAGCCTTAGCTGAGGTCAAAGCCGATCACGACACATTGGTGATCTTCCCCGAATATGCCGCCATGGAGGCGGCGTTTTACGGCGATGCGCCATTGGATGCACAGGGTTGGATGCGCCGGGGGGCGGATCATTTCGCACGCTATTGCGACGGCATTCGGGCTTTGGTCGCAGAAACCGGCGCGACAATTTTGAGCGGATCGGGCTTTGCCGCCTCACACGACAGCTATGTCAATCGCGCGCTATTTTGCGGCCCCGAAGGCGAGACCTTCGTCGAAAAACACATGCCCACCCCCTATGAGCGCGCCCTCAACATGGCTGCGGGGCGGCCCGGCCCGGTGATCGATACACGCTTTGGTAAGATCGCCGTGCTGATTTGTTATGACAGTGAATTCCCGCACTTGGCGCGCCGATATGTCGAGGCAGGCGCAGAGATCCTTTTGGTCCCGTCTTGTACCGACACCGAACAGGGGGCAAGCCGGGTTGAGATCGGATGCCGCGCCCGGGCGCTTGAGGGGCAGGTCTTGGTGGCGATGGCACCCCTCGTTGGCGAGGTCACGCAATGCGAGGTGATCGACGTCAATCTGGGTCAGGCGCGGGTGTTTTGCGCCCCCGATGTCGGCGCACCCGACGATGGGATATTGGCCCAAGGTCCGCGCAATGCACCGGGGTTTGCCATTTTGGATGGGCTTGAACGCCGACTCGGTGCCGGGCGCAAAGAGACGCATGTCAGTGTCCCAGACCACTGGCCAGAGAGCGAATCCATCGCTTTGACGTGGGATTGTACCCCCCTTGTGCTGAAATAACGCGAAATCCACCTTGAAAAGCGGCTGTTAAAGGCGCATTTACTGCGTCGCCCGTATACTGACGGGTGGAACAACTATGGAGTGAACATGGCCAAGGAAGAAATGCTCGAATTTCCCGGTGTCGTTAAGGAACTCCTGCCGAACGCGACATTCCTGGTCGAGCTGGAAAACGGCCATACGATCATCGCTCACACGGCAGGCAAAATGCGCAAGAACCGCATCCGCGTTCTCGCAGGCGACAAAGTTCAGGTCGAAATGACCCCCTACGATCTGACCAAGGGTCGGATCAATTACCGTTTCCGTTAAACGCGGGTTCAACGGGTCCCCTATGAAACTGATCCTCGGTTCAGCCAGCCCGCGCCGGAAAGAGCTTCTGGCGCAGCTGGGGCTTGTCCCCTTTGACGTGCGCTCCCCCGACATCGACGAAGACCCACACAAGGCCGAATTGCCGCGCCCCTATTGCGCGCGCATGGCCCGGGAAAAAGCGATGGCGGTGCCGCGGACCGAAGACGAGATCGTGCTTTGCGCCGACACCACCGTAGCCCTTGGACGGCGGATCATGGGCAAACCTGTTGACGAAAAAGAATGTGCCGAGTTTCTTTTGGCCATGTCCGGGCGACGTCACAAGGTGATCACCGCCGTGGCCGTGGCTTATGGCGATCGCGTGTGGGAGGCCGATGTGGTCACCACCGTGAAAATGAAACGCCTGTCTGATGTCGAACTCAACAGCTACCTCAACAGCAATGATTGGCGCGGCAAGGCGGGCGGCTATGGCATTCAAGGGCCTGCGGGTGCGTTCATCCCGTGGATTCAAGGCAGCTATTCGGCCGTGATGGGCCTGCCCGTGGCGGAAACCGCAACCCTTTTGATGACGGCGGGCTATCCCGTGTATGGAGACCCGCGATGATTGGCAGTGTGATTGCGCTTGGCGAGATCAACGGACAAAAGGCCGCCGCATGGATTGTAGACGGTCGACTGGAAGACCTGATTGTCGATGCGGGCGAAGATGCCCCCCCTGCCCCCGGTGCGATTTTTCGCGCCAAAGGCGGGCGGTCTTTAAAGGGCATGGGCGGCGCGTTGTTGGACCTACCGAATGGCGAACAGGCCTATCTGCGCGGCAACAAGGGCCTCAAACCCGGCGCGCCGATGTTGGTCCAAGTCAGCCACATTGCTGAACCCGGCAAGGCCGTACCAGTGCTGACCCGGCTGTTGTTCAAATCGAAATATGCGATCATCACGCCGGAGGCCCCCGGCCTGAACATCTCGCGCCAAATCTCCGATGACGAGGCGCTGATCCGGCTGCATGAACTGGCCTCCGAGGGCATGGATGGCGCGGATGAGACGCTTGGCCTGATCCTGCGCTCTGCCTGCGAAGGCGCGACGGATGAGGCCGTCGCCGACGACATCGCCGCCATGCGGACACTCGCCGAGGCCGTTCTGGCCGACCTGCCTGGCACGCCCGAATTGCTGGTCGATGGGCCGGATGCCTGGGAGGTCGCTTGGCGCGATTGGCCCGAGGTTGACGTGTTTGACGACAGTGAACAGGCGTTCGACAATCACGGCGTACACGAATTGATCGACGCGGCACTTGATCCACGCGTGCCGCTCAAATCCGGCGCATCGGCCTATATCGAACCGACCCGCGCCCTTGTCGCGATTGACGTGAACACCGGTGGCGATTTCTCTCCGGCGGCGGGCACCAAAGCCAATATCGCCCTCGCGCGCGACTTGCCGCGACAGCTTCGCCTGCGCGGCTTGGCCGGGCAGATCACCATCGATTTGGCCCCGATGCCGAAAAAAGACCGCCTGCCGTTCGAGCAGGCCCTCAAAGCCGCATTCAAATCCGATGGCAATGACACGGTTTTAGCCGGATGGACCCCGCTGGGCCATTTCGAAATCCAAAAAAAGCGCACCCGCGTGCCGCTAACACAGGCGCTTTCATGAGCTGCCCCATCTGCAAAGGCGAAGCGGTCGCCAAATACCACCCCTTTTGTTCCAAGCGCTGCGCCGACATCGACCTTGGCCGTTGGATGAACGGCACCTATGCCGTCCCCTCCGGGCGCGAGGAAGACCCCGAAGAAATTGCCGAAGCCTTGGAAGAGATGCTGCGGAGCTCTGAGGCGGATGAGGCCAAAAAGCCGCAATAAAGCCTACTGCCACTGGCCTGAGGCTGGGATATGGCCAGGCCCACAGCGCCGATCAACATGGCATGCACAGCGTCCAAAATCCCAGAGTCAGTTTTTTAAAGAGACGCTTTAGAAACTTCACTTTCCCTCTGGACAGTCCCGCCCCCTCCGACTAGAAACCCGCTACCCGAACGACACGTCGTTCTCCGGTGCCCGGGTAGCTCAGGGGTAGAGCAGTGGATTGAAAATCCTCGTGTCGGTGGTTCGATTCCGCCCCTGGGCACCATTTAAGTCCCATATACATATGAACTCGCGCTGCACAGGCGTGCCCCCATCACAACACAGCTCTGCGCGTCTGTGTTGGCAAGTCGCGCAAAAGGCCATCGTTTTGCGGCGGGATCAACGTGAACCCCATTGAAACCCTCCCAGAAATAGACGAGTCTGAGAGGGTATTCTTTTAAACAGTCACCGGCAGGCACCACATGTACGCGTATGACGAGACACTCACGATTCACGGCATAAAAGTAGCCTTTGTTCCCGATATCATCACCCCAACGATCGAAAAGCCCATGCGAAAGGGCAAATACGAGAAGGGGGAGGTTGAGATCATGCGGGCCATTTTGCAGCCCGGAGATCGGCTTTTGGAACTTGGTGCCGGTGTCGGAGTGGTGTCAAGTGCTGCGGCCTCTGTTGAGGGGGTCGAGGCGGTTTTGTCGATTGAGGCCGACCCGAACCTTGTGCCGATGATCAAAGAAACGTGGCGGCTGAATGGCATTGAAACCGCTGAGCTGCGCAATGGCGTGGCGATGGCAAAGGCCGGCGATCCGGTGAAATTTTACATCCGCGACAATTATTGGGCCAGTTCAATGGAACCGGACTCGCGGCCTTATTCGCGTATCGAAGAGGTGCCCTCAGCAGGCATGGACGCGCTGTTTCAGGAGTTCCGTCCCACCGTATTGTCCTGTGACATCGAAGGCGGGGAACTTGGGCTTTTGGATGAGGTGGACCTGTCCGGACTGCGCCATATCGTGATGGAAGTGCATCCAAAGGTCTATGGCCAAGAGGGGCTGCGCAAGATCGTTGAAATGCTTGGAGCCAAAGGGTTTTTGCCCTCCCCTGACACCAAACCCGACTCGTCGGTCAAGCGCTTTGATCGTGTCTTGGTCGAGGGGAAAATGATCGAAGGGGCGGCCCTGCCTCGGCGGCCATACCGGCCTTGGGGGGCTGAGGCCCCGCGCATTCTGATCCCGACCTGCATGAAAAACGAAGGCCCCTTTATCCTTGAATGGATCGCGTGGCATCGCGCCGTCGGGGTCACGGATTTTCTGGTGTTCACCAATGATTGCACCGATGGTACGGACAAGTTGCTCGACCGGCTCGATGATATGGGGATTGTGCGGCATATGGCCAACCCGGCTCTGGGATCGGATGCGACGAATTTCCAACCCGTGGCCTTGCGCTATTTGCCTTACACCCGCGAAATGCGGGAGGTTGATTACGTTATTTCCATGGATGTGGACGAGTTTATCAACATCCGTGTGGGTGAGGGTCGCTTTGAGGATTTATTTGCGGTCACCGGGGAATTCGACGTGTTGTCGATGTCCGAAATCAATCACGGCTCCAACAACAAGCTGGCTTACGAACGCAAATGGGTGACCGAAGCCTATCCGGGTCATCAATCCACCACACCGGGCAAACAGAAAGCGCACCGGGGCGTCAAAAGCATCACCCGCCTCAGCCCCCGCGTCAACGCGATCCGCAATCACCGCCCGGACGTTTCGCAAAACTTGGGCCAGGCGATTTGGCGCGATGGATCGGGACGCGCGCGTCCCGGCTTTCTCAAAGACCCGGAGATGAATGGGTGGGATTGTCGCGGGGCCTATGATCTTGTGTCCTTGGATCATTTCCCTCTGCGCTCACTGGAGTGTTTTCTGGTCAAAATGCATCGTGGGGACGTGGTTGTGGCCGACAAGAGCGTGTCCAACCGCTATTGGCGCACTCGCAACAATAATGGCGAAACCAGCTCTGATCTCACCCGGTTTGGCGCGCTGGCCCGCAAGGAATATGACCGCCTCCTGACTGATCCCACATTGGCAAGCCTGCACGAAGCCTGCTGTACGGCGCATGAAGCACGGATCGCGTCACTCGCTGGTGTTAAGGAATTCGAAGAGCGCAAAAAATGGATTTTCAGCGAGGCGTGGGACGGAGAGATCCCCGAAGCCTATCGTCAGCCGACCTCGGAAGCCGCCGAGTAAGCCGCGATTCAGAAAAGATGCGCGGGACTTAAGCGACTTGAACCGGACTGCTTTGCTGGGCATAATGGCGTCAACGACCGGAAACCGGCGATAAAGAAAGAGGCAGTATGAGCACCCGACTCCCCCGAGCGATGTCGCCGATGGCTGAAGACCTGCGTGAAAAAATTATTTCCGATCCGGATATGATTTTAGACGATCTGGACGTGATGCGCGCGCTCATCGCCGCCAATGAACGCACTTCTGGCGACAATATCGTGGATTTGCGCGGCATTGCCATGGAGCGGCTTGAGGATCGGCTGGACCGTTTAGAAGACACCCATCGCGGGGTGATTGCCGCCGCATATGAAAACCTTGCCGGCACAAACCAAATCCACCGCGCCGTATTGCGCCTGTTGGAACCTTCTGATTTCAAATCATTTCTCACCGCATTGTCTGGCGATGTCGCCAACACGCTACGCGTCGATGCGGTGCGGCTTTTGTTGGAAACCAAGGTCGAAGACGCCGATCCC
>CENL01021464.1_pt1 | contig 22976 bp, 16 predicted proteins | sample 530221 | NCBI WGS metagenome assembly CENL01 (sample SAMEA2619791, study PRJEB7988) | marine metagenome | isolation source: saline water (ENVO:00002010), including
GGTAACATGACGGGCATCTTATCGGGTATGCCGATTGCTGCTACAGGTACAAATACGTATCAGGGTACATCTACTACTCCTCAAGAAAGGCCGGGAACGCTACAACAGCTAGCGGGTGCAGGGCTTACGGGACTATCTCTCTATAAAGCCTATGGGGGTTAATTATGGGTATTGCCACTAACTATGAGGCTCACGAAAATACTGTTAAAAGTATGAGTGACCAACAGATAATGCAGGGTATGCAGAATCCTAATCCTTCTGGTCCCCCGCCTTTTATGCTTTTAGTAGAAGCAAATATCCGCAAAGAAATGCGCGATGAGCAGACACGGCAAGAAGGGCTAGGCCAGCCCACAGTGTTGCAACAACTAACAGGTACGGCTCCAGCCCCTACACCACAGACTAATGTGGCAGGTATGCCTCAAGGTGTTGCTAGTGGCATGGCACAGTCTATGGCCCCTAAGACTAACGTAAATCAAAATACAGGTATAAATACTGTCGCTCGCAACGCTAACGCTGCTGCACCTGTAGCTACTATGGCTAGTGGCGGTATTCTAAAGATGGCTACCGCAGGTGAAGTAGAGTCAGGATTTATAATACTTAACACCCCTCCTATAACTAGATTTGGAGAAGTGGTTACGGTTAGTGCAGATACACTAGATAAACTAACAGACAAGTACCCTGATATAATGGCGCAAGCCAATGCTAAAGAACTTGTTGTACCTGCAGGTTCGGAAAAAGGACAAAACATAGTCAACAGTCCTATGTATAAATCTGCCGCTTACCGTTACCCTAAAAATACGGAAACAGGATATTTAACATTAGTGCGTAGGGTCGATGAAACCGAGCCTAATATGTTAAAGGCAATGCAGGAAAACGCAAAAGATACAGTAGCTAAAATTAAAGCTGCTGATATTGTTGTAGCTACTGAACCTACTTCTTTTATGGACCTTGATACTGTTGATACTCCCGGAGAGGCAGACAGAATATACGAGGCAGAGGTACGTAATTCGTCTAGAGATATACGTGACGCAGTAGCAGGATTTTCCCCTAACTTGTTTCCTAAAACGGTACGCTCTACAAAAGTAAGGCCAATGCCTATTTATGCAGATGATGATCCTGTATATAATGATGGTGGTTTTAACGAAAAATTAAGAGGTATACCTTCTGTTATTAAAGACACTAGAATTGATGGTAATGTACTACAAGGTCCAGCAGAACGAGCAGGAGATTACCTTGGAGCTATGAGTGGTGTTCAAGCTGGTGTAGATTATCGCGCAGCTAGACGCCAAGAAGCAGCCCAAGTAGAAGCGGGTCGGCAAGCAGCGGCTGTAAGAGCAGAAGCAGATCGTCAAGCTGCAATACAGAAACGTGGCATTATGAGTGTTGCAGATTCTCAAGCAGCGGAAGTAGATCGTCAAGCTGCTGAAAAGGCTTTAGATGCTAGGTATCCTAACCTTAAACTGCTACAGCCCGAAGTTACTAACGAAGGATTAGACCCGCAATTTCCTACTGATGGTACGTTGTTAAGTCCTACAGAGGCTCTGCAGCGCAAAGCTACACGGGTATCTGATAGACCAGAAAGCATACGTATTGATGCTGGAGACCCGGGATTTGCGGACGTTAGAGCCGCAGAAGAAATAGAACGTAAACGTCGTATTAACGCAAAAAATATAATTGAACGTGTTGATGAGTCTGCTGTGCCTATTGTAGATAGATTCCCTCCGTTAAGTAAGGCAGAACTTGGTGCTATGGGCAGTACCGCAGCCGAAGCATATCTTCAAAACATGCGCGGTGAAAAGGGAAGCGTTACCGGATATAATGAAGTAATGTTACCAGCAGTACGCGAAATGACAGAACGTCAACTGGCGTTTAAACAGAGCTTTCCGGGTTATGGATATGGGGATGGGCCTGCCAAACGGCTAGAAGAGAACCTAAGTGAGTATGGAGACTTTATGTCAGAGGTACGTAGTGCGGATGGAGAAGTTCGCCCGTACTATCTCGGACAAGACGGGCTTAAACCTCAATACACATACACAACCCCTACTTTCTATAAAGGATTAAATAGGTTTGAAAAGCCCGACGCACGGGAAACCCGAGCAGGTATCGCTGCATACAGCCCCAGTGTTAACCCTAGCATTTTAGACACACCTGTATCGTTAGAATATATACAAAGTAATCCTGAGTTACTTAGTGAGTATATGTTTGAACTACGCAAAGAGAACGCAGACAACCCTGCACTTGCAGATGCAGAGTTTGAAAGACGTTTAGCTGCTGACAAAGCAAAAACTGATGCTTTTGCTGCAAGAAAAACTGTAGAGTCTGATGCAGATAATACACCCGCACTTGTAGTTACTTCTACCGGATCAAATGTAGACGCTAGTGGCAATCCGGTAGTTAAAACTGACGATAGTTATACTGATATACTTAAAGATGGAGTTGTCGGCGCTCTTCCGAGCGTTTTTGACAAAACTATGGAAACAGGAGTCGATGGTATAGTTGGCGGTTTTGACATGTTTAAAAGCATTCTTGAAAATGCGGCTGCAAACCCATACGGGTCGGACCCATATGATCCTAAAAATTTAAATGAAAGTATAGGTCCAGCAGCGGCTAAAAAATTACGTGACGACGCTAAAGAAACGGCTGACGCGTATGGAAATGTACCTTTTGAAGGTATTAAAACTCCCGGTTTAACAGATGCTACAAGAAAGACTTTGACCGAACAAGGATTTAAACCTTCTACCCCAATGCCTGTTATCGGTGATGGTAGTAACAAAAATGTTAATCCTATGGCTAGTCGTGCTAGTGACTCTCCATCGTCCTACGAGCAGAAGCTGTTGGATATTCTAGCAGAGCGTGAGAAGTCGGCAGACCAAGACAAGTGGCTGGGTCTAGCTGAGATGGGTATGCGGCTTATGGCTAGCAGTAATCCTAACCTGCTTAGTGCTATAGGTGAGTCAGGTCTGGGTGCCTTTGGGTCATATAGAAAACAACAAGCAGGACAGGACGCTGAAGAGCTTAACATTCTTAGTAAATTAGCCGATTTAGATATGGCACAGCAGACGTTACAAGCTCGTAGAGATATTGCAGCGGCAGGTAGAAGCAATAAAAGTGGTTTTACTTTTCCTCAAGCGGTTAACACTCAACAAGAACGTTTAAAACTTGTAACTGAGCAACTTGCTGATATGCAAGACCCGTTAGGTAATAAATTAGAAGGCATAGACAGGGCAGTTTATGCTAAAAAAATTGAAGAAGCCGCAGCTATAGAGGCAGATTTACAAAGGTTATATGAAAAAGGTGGTATAGGTTCTACCAGAGCACTGCAAACTGCATTAGAGAATGTGCAAATAGATAGTACGACATAAAGGGCGACACTATGGGTATGATGCAAGTCAAGGGTGAGTTTAGTGGTCGCACGTATGATGTAAATTTTGCTGGAGAAGAGCCTACTCCTCAAGAAATTGCTAATGCCACAGGCAAAATACAGATATTAGAACGTCAGTTTGAAGAAAGCTATGAAAGCAAATATGGCGAGCAAGTAATAGATGATGGTACTGCATTTGGACGTGGCCTTGACGTTGGGTTAACAAGTTTGCGGGGTGCTTTGGGCACTACTATACGTGATATTGGTACTCAGAGTGATATAGGCTTTATCGAAGACTTTGGTGCAAGCCAAGAAGCTGCCGCAAACAGAACACGATTGTCTAGGGCAGGCACTGCTACACCACCTAAAAACTTTGACGCAGCACGAGAAGGTGGTTTTGGAGATACACTTTCTTATTTAGGCGAAATTGCAGGACAGTCTGCACCACAAATGTTAGGACCACTAGCTGCTACAGGAATAGGTACGCTACTTGGTGGACCCGGTGTAGGTACTGTTGCAGGTGTGTCAGCCGCTATGCCTTACTTTTATGGTAGTGACTTACAACGCGCTGAACAACAAGTTGCTGCAGGTGAACTAGATGCGGTAGATCGTTTAAAAACATTTCAAGCGGCTACAGGTCAATCATTACTTAATGTTCTTGGGGACAAGTTCCTGCTTAGAGGATTAGTTACTCCCGGTAAGAATGTGCTTACTAGGGTAGGTAAAGGTACAGTCCGAGGTGCAGCCGTAGAAGTACCTACAGAAATAGGACAACAAGCGTTAGAACGCTGGCAAGCTGGACTGCCTATAGACAATGATGAAGCGTTTGCGGAGTACAGAGAAGTTGGTATTGCCGCAGGTCTGCTGGGCGGCACTATGGGTGGAGGATTAAGTGTATTTGGTTCGGCCCCGTCATTAGATGCAGGTAAAGGAAAAACAAATATTAGTGGTGAACCACCTGTAAGTGATACCAACACTGTTACTGCTGAAGAGGGTATAGATTTTGAAATCGGCAGACCAACAGAGGGCGCAACAGATGAGGCAGCAGATAGAGTAGCTGGGACAGACGATGCTTCTATAACAGGACCAACAAGCGTAGAAACGAGTACAGGTACAGGCGCAGGTACAGGCGCAGGTGCGGGATTAGCTAGTATTTCTGGTAGTGGTAATAGAATAGCCGATAGACTTAAAACAGCAGACAGAAGACAAGAGTTAGTACAGCAGTTAGAAAAACGTACAACACTACCAACTCTCGCAGAGGTACTTAGCTCTGACAATGTATCTAATACAAAAGAACTTGTTGATACTACTACAGAAGAACTTTTAGATAAACTTGTAAGAAAACCTGTAGGAACTGCGGGAACTGTAGAAACTGCAGGAACTGCAGAAACAGACAAACCTTCTGTAATAAAACGTGCAATAGCAAAACCTGATGATGCCGCTCTGCTTGAAGATGCTAGAAAGTCAGTAACTAATCGTAAATCAGGTTCAGTTAGCGCATTAGCAGATGATTTAAAAATTTCTAAAGCAAAAGCAGGAAAACTAATTGGCCTTCTTGCCGCCGAAGATAATCCTATAGTTGGCCCCGCAAGACAATTTCAACCACGTCAATTTATACCTATGACTATAGACGATACGCCCGATGCAGTTGCTGTAGGGGCACCAATAGTTCCAAATAATATAACTCCTACAACAGAACTAGAGGGTGACACAAGCGTTAAACCTGACGCAGAACCTGACGCAGAACCTGAACAGGGCGCACAACTGCCCGATAGGACCGAAAATTTATCCGATGATGAAATAGCAATAGCTACGGTTACTGAAAAGGCTAAAGCTAATCAAGAAAAGATAGACGCACTGCTTGATAACCCCGAAGCAGACCCCGAAGGGGAACTGTTAAAAGCACTGCAAGATAACAATCGTGCATTAAACCAACGATTAAACGTAATAAAGAAAAACGCATATGAAGGTGGAGATTACGGTAGATTAACACCCTACGGCACTTCTGTTAGAGAGGGTACACCTACAGGACTACCCGCGAACACTGGATTTGGACCTGATGGTCAAGTGATTGGCACACAAGCACTTAGAAGTAGTACCCCCACTACATCAGGATACGAGAATGTAGAGCCTATAACTGACGAGCAGGGTAAGAACCCAAGTGTTCTATCAAATGAGGCAATAGAATACTTAGAAGGGTTGGACCTAAACACGCTAGACTTAAACGCTACGTATCAAGAGGACATAGGTAGTGATGCACTACGTGTCGAGGACGTGCCGTTCGCTGATAAAGCCGCAGTTCTATTTGCAGAAGACAAACCCTATGAACTGCAAGGTAAACCCAATTACACAGGCAAAATCCAGTGGCCTGCTGAATTGGAAAAGCACCTTAGAGCCTTACCAACATCCAGAGGGCCATATGGATCACAGACCATAGGTGACGCACTACGCATACTATATACGTTAAAAGATGGGGTTGGTAACATACCCGCAAGATTACAGGGTTCTTACGGCGATACGGAAGCTAGGGCCGCTGCAGGTCTACCTGAAAATCCAATTACTGCACCCGAGATGGAACCTATCACACCCACTCGCGTTAGGGATGATACTGATTTAGAGGTTGTCGATAGTCCCTCGCAACTGGACGCTACAGGGTCGCCTCTTGTGCAGAGTTATGACAGGGCGCTTGGTGCACCAATCGGTGATCCCACTAATACAAACCCTGCAAGCAAACCGTTTGTAGCTTCTGATACGTTACCCGCTAACCGTGCGGCAATAAAACTAAGTCAAGCTGAGTTAGACCTTATTACGGGTAGCGGTTTATCTAAAGAACAAAGACTAGCCGCGTTGAGTGGCGCATTACGCGATGCTGAATTAGTAGACGCTCTGGAAGTGGCAACTGCTAATACCATTAGTAGGTTGTTTAATGATCGTAAGGCTACATTTGGCCTAGTCGGTAAAGCTGCGCTAGCCTTAGAAAATCGACAGTCTACTACTGCGTCCGAAGCATTTGAACCTGATATAACTACATACGAAGATAAACTAAATATAATTAAACTTATTCGTATGACTGACCAAAACATCAAAGACATTAAGGATAAAGTAGAACGTGCAAGAGTTAAGGCGGCTAGAGATTATTTTCTTAGGTTCCGTAGACCTGTGGATGCGCTTCATGAAATGCAGGGCGCTCATGGTGATGGTAATAAAACTGGGGCTACTCAAACTGCATCAAAGGATAAGACCACCGCTAAAGACGCGGAAGGGGTAGAGACAGATATTAGTGCCCCTGCGTTTAACGTTAACTTGGATGCTGAGAGTAAGTCTGATGAAGAAGCGTTCTATGGCCCTCTAACGTATACCAATGCAGTCAAAGCTATGTACTGGGTAAAGAATAACTTAGGCTCAGACACTAAAGCTGCGTTAACTGCAAGACGTGTAGAGCATGTGAGCAAAACCCGCGCTGTCGTACAAGACAGTCATAAAGCTATGAAAGAGGGGGCCGCAAAACTACGAGCCGCATCCTTTGGACAAGCCATGCGAGAAGCTAGTGCAGCTACAAGACTAGCTAACGCGGCTAATAAAGCCTCTGATGATTTAATAGCGGGTCTTGGCGCGCCAAATCCATTGGTAGCGGAATTAGAAGCTATAGCTAGGCAGGACGAAGCAGAAGCTGCCAAGTTAGCTATGCGAAAGGCTTTAAGGGATAGACCGAAGAAAGAATACACAGACGATACGCTAGCAGCCGATTTGCTACGAAAGATAAACGAGATTAAGAAAGGATCAACGCAGTCTGTAGACGAAGCTGTAAGTGAAATCGAGTTAGCCGTAGCACAAGACAAAACCATTGCGGATATGACTGAGCGTGAATTAGATGACATTCTTGAAGCACAGATAGAGGCTGAGTTAGAAAGACGTGCTGCATTACCAGAAGGTATGAGGGGGCGTTTGAAGAAGACTAAGAAATCTAAGTTTTTTGCTAAGGATAGAGAGGCTGTAGCTATAGAGCTTGCGGAACGGCAAGAAGCAGAAGTGGCGTCTCTTAAAGAGGCTTTAGAAGTTGAACCTGCGGGTACAGAACAAGATGCCCCTGTAACTAAAGCACAGTTTAAGCCTCGTAAACTTGATGAAAAGGGCAAACCACTAGAAGGCGCACAGCAGGGAGAACGTGCAGGCGTAGAAACTATACTTGATGACGATGCGGGTGTGGTATCCATAGCCGCGCAGGGCGATAGTGATGTTATAGGCGACCTTGTAACTCCCCCTGCAATCAACGAGCAGCTTGAACTTCTAGGTAGTGAGATTAGTGCGTTGGCTGAACCCCTGCGACCTAGTACCCGTAATATGTTAGAGAACGGCGATTTAGTGGGCGCGTTGCGTAGTATAGCCATAACAGGCCGCTCTAAAAACGTGAGTAAAATAGCGGAGAGGTTGGTTCCGTATGTGGGCAATACACAAGTAAAACTGGTATCTGGCGGGCTAAGAAATCCGCAGGGACAAGTTGCTGCAGGTGTATTTGACCCCGCCACCAACACCATATCTTTAGACCGTGATATAGGCATGAACTCACATGCAACACTGCATGAGATGCTACACGCGGCTACAGCGACTAACCTTTCAGATATGAGCTTGCCAGAAGTAAGACAGCTTAATACAATTTACGAAGCGGTTAAGAAACAGTTACCGCCTTCGTATGCTATGAAGAACCTAGAAGAATTTGTTGCAGAGGCGTTTAGTAACCCTGACTTCCAAGTAATGTTAGCGGGTATACCGATGACAGACCTAAAGTTAGCTAACACTAACATGACCAATGCGTACACAAACTTTAGAACTGCAATACGGCGTTTCTTTAACAGGGTCATGCGTAGACCCCCAGAATCGGTATTTAACCGCACCGATTTATTACTTAACGATATACTAGCTCCACAGTTAAGTACCCGTGCCGCACCTGCTATGTATCTTGCGGCAAGTAATCCTCAAGGGAGTGTAGACGTAACTAATTCTGCTACTAATGCTGTCAAGCCCACTACACCTGAACAACTACGGGCTATGCAGGATTACGCTAAGAACTCAGAACCGTATACAGGGGGTAAGAGTTTCTTATATGGTATTATGCCTGTGAACTTGCTCGGAGACACACTAAAACGTAACCATCAGAGTGATGTGGGTAATGACCTAAACAAGTTAATTAACGAGCAAAGTTCTGAATTACGGGATAAGACCGTTAAACTGGACTATATTGTAAACCAAATTAAAGATTTTCGTAGAGCTGAAGGGGTAGAAAAATACAAGACCCTGCAGCAGCTAGTGCCTATGTCTACGTTAAACAGGATAGACCCGTCTATAAAACGGGAAATGTATACCGCCTATGGGCTTACTATTAAAGACCCTAAAACTTTAAAGACAACAAGGCGCAATTTTTCCAAACCAGAGTTACGCGCTAAGTACATGGCAGAATTTAAAATAAAAAACCCTGACCATAAACTTAACGTCATAGCACCATTAGGTAAAGAACGTCTAAAAGTGTATGACGCTCTTAAGAAAGATTACGATAGTATTGGTAAAGACGGGCAGCGCGTGTACCGCACCATGCGTAATTACTTTAAAGAAACATATGATGAGATTGAGCCTGCTCTGAGAGATCGTATAAACAGCATCAGTGATGATGCGGAAGTACGTCGCACCGCGTTTGATAGGTTGTCTGAACTGTTACTCAAGGACAGTGGACTAATTACACCATACTTCCCACTTATGCGTAAGGGTAGTTATCGTGTTTCCTACACAGCCATCGACCCGCAAGATCAAGACCCCGATGCCAAGCCACAGGTAGATCGCTTTGTGGAATATTTCCCCACTAAGATAGCGGCGATGGAAGCGGTGCAAAAGGTCAAGGATTATAACAAGACCATGCTGGCTAGAGATGACATTAAGAACTCTGGACTTGCAAGTATATTGGACGAAAAGACAGGTACATATACTCCCAATCCTATGATGGCAGACGATGCCCTGTTTGCTCCAGAAATGGAGAAAATTACAGCAAACAGTAACTATGGTAAAGCGCCTTCCTCTGGATTTGTGTTCAACGTACTAAATGTCCTGCAGACTGCGGGTGTGCAAAAGATGGAAGGTGGCAAAGGTAATAAGGTCATTAGTGATATCCTTGACCTAGCTTTGGATGCTGTACCAGAACGCTCGTTTATGCAGGGGTTTAGAACACGTAAAGGTGTCCGTGGTTTCTTGGGTGACACTACCCCTACAGGGTACACACTAGAGAATTTTGATCTAATAGACATGATGGAAACTAAGGGACGTGACCTTAACCGACAAGTCGTGCAACTTAGATCAAGTGCCAAGATACAAAAAGTAGTCAACCAGATAGTTGAGTTGACCAAAAATCCCGATACAGCAGAAATAGCTGACAGGCTTATGAAGATAGCAGAGTTTGCACAACGCCCTAACGTAAACCGTGCGTCTCAGATCATCACTAATCTTGGGTTTAACTGGACTATGGGGCTGAACTTCTCGTCTGCAGCTCTGACCTTTTTTGATGTGGGTATGTCGGTGATGCCGTTACTATCGGGTAAGTATGGTGTGAGTAACACTACCAAGGCATTTGGAGATGCTGTTAAAGCCGTAAGCGCGGCCCCCAGTTCCAAAACTCTTATTGTGGACGATGAGAAAGGCAATAAAGTAAGAGAGCAATACGATTTAGGCTCGTTTGGTATATCGTTGGGTAACTTAGACTTTAGTGACCCGTCATCTATTCCAGAAGGATTACGTGATTTAGAGGTATTAGTTAAGTACGCGACTAACCAAGCGCAGATGGGACAGTCTCTAACACAGGAAACTTTAGAATTAGATGTATTTACTGGAGACACTGGTACAGACAGAGCGTCTCGCATAGGTAAAAAAATTGTTGATACTTCCCAAAAATGGGGTGGGGCTATGTTCCATCACTCAGAACGCTACGGACGTGAAGTATCACTGGTCGCCGCATACAAGTTAGAAATGGATAAGCTGAGTAATGGTGGCAAAAAAGAAGTAACCGATGCTGACAAGCAAAAAGCTGCAGAAGCTGCAGTTGAGTTTGTAGAGTTTACCCTCGGAGGTACTGCATCGGCAGGGCGTCCTGTATACGCGCAAGGACCAGTGGGTAATGTTCTGTTCCTGTTTAAGCGGTTTGCAATTAGTAAATACTACATGATGATGCGTATGCTTAACGATGCTACGGTTGTGTTGTCGAGAGATGCTTACCCCTCTGACGAAGCATATCAAGATGCGCTAGACACCCGAAAGATAGCGCGCGCACAGGCGGCAAACTTTCTTATTACTACGGGACTTATCGCAGGTGCATCAGGCATGCCGTTGTTCGGTGAACTTGGTATCATGTATGATATGCTCCTTAAAGACGATGATGAAGATAACTGGGATGTTATGAATAAGAAGTGGATGGCAGACCCTGTGTATGGTGGGCTTGTTGACATGACAGGTCTTGAGATTGGTGATCGTATCGCACTCAACAATATGTTGTACCGGCCACCACTAATCGACAAAGATCAAAACCCTCTATTTACACTAATAGAGCAAATAGGTGGCCCTGCAATCGGTATAACAAGCCAGTTAAGTAGGGGCTGGCAGCTTGGCTCAGAAGGTAACGTATGGCGTGGTGTTGAAGCCGCTTCACCTGCAGCACTGCGTAACATAATGAAAACTGGGCGTTACGCTACCGAAGGGAACTTAACCCTACGTGGTGACGAGATAACAGCGACAAGTCCGTTCACACTTGCTGGACAAGCTCTAGGGTTTTCTAGTCACGCGCATATAGAGCAGCTTAATATGAACCGTAACGAGCGGAAAAAATACTCTGCTATGACGGATCGCAAGGGTAGGATTTTGCGTAAGGCTAACATGGCCCGAAGAGAAGGGGACGTTGAGGGTCTTCGCCAAGCCTACAGAGAATCTATAGAGCATAACAACAGCTTACCGCCAGATGCGATTGACCTGTATATAACTACGGAGTCGTTTAAAAATTCTTCTAAAAACTTTGATCGTAATACAAGAGAAATGATAGGTGGGATGCAGTACTCACCTAGTATGCGTAGAAGTGCTGGTGAATATGACGGTGGGTTGTCCTCTCCTGTAAGTTAAAAAAGCCCCTGCAATTAAGCAGGGGCAGTTCAAGGGAGAACAGGCAACACGCAGTGGAAATGGATATTGCCTAACTGCCCTATATCATGCGGTACGCCATATACGTAACCCCAATATTTTGTTTTCTACACGAACTTCGTGTTTAACCTCCCATTGTCGTAGCGATGCAACGGTAGACACCTGATCTTTAGTCTTCTCAGTATCCACACAGGGTATAAACACAGACCCGCTAACCGTAAGTTTATCCCAGTTTACAATTACTCTAATCCCGTCAGGATTAAGGTCTTCAATCTTCATCACCTTCTGATCCATCAGGAACTCCATCAATAGAAAAATCTACGCAAAGGACTTTAGCGGGGGGTAAATTCATGTGTGTACCCTTACTTAAGCGCATCTGCACTTTCTTGGCTTTCATCTTATCTGTTAAATCTCTAACAAGCTGCTCGTAGTTTATCTGTTGGTCTATGCACCAAGTCTTTAATGGCTTCGGTAATAGATAGACTTTCTTAACATCAGTCTCGTACCTAGCGACAAACTTGCCTCGGGGTGTAACTTCGGGCAGTGCCAACATATCTAGTGGATTGCTATCTATACTACCACGAGCGTCATCCGTACTTTTGATCCAGAGTATGTTACTCCAATGTTCGGATATATAGTTGTTCAACGTCTCAGTTACAGAAGAACCCATATCGGCAACGTAGGCTCTACGCTCCCGCAACCTACTCACCGCAAACGTAAATACAGGCTTTACCTCAAAAGGTAGTACCCCTGCTTTCCTACCTATCATAAGCGCAGATATAATAGCCGTAACAGCGGCAGACCAAAATCGGTTCTCAGGACCAAGTTCAGCCTTTTCATCTACACGCGATTGCACATGCTTTATAGTACGTTCACACTCCACACGATTGTTTATGACCCACTGCACAAACCGTACTCCTGCATGACCGTAGTTGCCTTTTAAAGCGGGCCACAGTTTATCAGTCTCCGCTTTACTAGCAGAACCAAAGAACTTCGCTTCAGTCCTAAACTCTAGTATGCGTTGAGCCTCCGCTTTGGGAAAACCTTTAACCCTACTAATCATTTCTATAAAGCTAGTGTTACCTGTACTGATAGCCAGTAGGCTCCACGGTTTGCCCCTGTGTCGCTCGGTGTTACCGCCTTGAGACATGCGATTACGCTGCTTACCACCTGTTAATTGGTACGCTAGATCAGACAGCTTACCCCCTTTGGTATTAGTAAGTTCGTCCATCATAAGTGGTAGGTTGTGATATATTTCCCCACGGTGCATCTTAGAATTATATGTGTCTTGCTCTTCAAGCAAAAGTTCTTCGGGGTTGCCCCATGCCGATAACCCTGCCATCAACATAGTAGTTTTACCAACACCTGTGTCTCCGTACATATGTAACCCAGCAGAGCCGATCCCTGTTAGTGGCATAAGTATCGAAGCGTAGGACGCAGCGATTGTGAATTGGTGTAACTCAAACCCATCCCGATTGTAGAAGTCTATTGCATCAAGGTAGCCTTGCTCAGTACCCTTGGGGGTAAAGTAATCTATCATACTTGCAGTCTGTGTAGATGGTGGGTTGTAGTCTTCATCATTACCGTAGATAACACGATCCCCTAAGATGAACGCGGTCATGCTATCATCAACCCACCCAAACTGTTTATGGGCTTCATCCTCTGCTTGAGTAAATTGTAGTTCCTCAATCCATGCCATTATATACACCTGTATCTTGTCTAGTTTTGCGCCAAACGCAGCCACACCCTGCGTAGACATAGCTTTCCTAAATTCATCCCGCGATGTGATGCTAGACATTGGCATCGTCCATTCACGCACACCGTCTCGGGGCATGTGCAGCCTAAACACAAGTGCTTGGCCTATCTCTGTGTCCCATATACGGCGCATGATATAGATATCGTTGTGGTAGATGCACTCTTCTTCTATCTCACCGTCACTGTTACTGGTGCGTTTATACACGCCGCCTTTAGCACCACGAAAGTAAGGCTTCGGGTATGTCGGTATATTGTAGATTTTAGGCGCACTGGCGGGACGCTTTGCGCTAGGTGCAACAACTTCGTTGTCAGCCTCGTCCGCTTCTTTAAATTGTTTGCCTAAAACTATGGGGGATTTTATCTTACCCCATAAAGCACACTCCATACACACATCAGGTCTAAGACCGTTAAATGTACGACAAGTGTACGGCCCCTTAACCAAAGACATTTTCTGATGGGTTTCACCAGAGTTATAGTCAGGGTGGCCCCTAGACATTACCTGTGCAGCCCTGTCTCCGTCTTCGCAGAATTTAGCAATAGACAGTCCCGCTCTCCATAACGGTTCGGTCACATTGGCCTGATCTGTCAGTATATGCGCGAGTTGAGCGCACCCCTTACCTATTTGTATCTTCTTTACAATACGACCAAAGCTATTCTCAGCATTGACCGCTATAAATCCCGACACAACATTACCGCCAACAGAGGCTGTGTTTACAGGGGTAACGCCTCCCAGTAAACTTACGAAGTCAGCCAGCTCGATACTTGGTTCCGCACTTATCAAAGCCACTGGGGATGGCGGTGTGTCCTTAAAGTTACGTGTGTCAGGCATGCGTAGAATACGCGCTGCGTCAGCCGTAACTGCAGGATCGGCCTTGAGACCATTCTCCTCACAAAACTCTTTAAACCGTTCTGCCACAGGAACCCAATCATCCACAGGTACTGGTGCAGACAAAACCCAGTAAGCGTGGATTCCGCGCCCCGAGTTGACCTTAGTAGGTTCGGGCATGCTAGTCTTAGTGCAAAACGCCTGTAGCGCCGATAGCGCATCCTGTTGAGACGGGTATTCTTTGCTAGGGCCACAATCCAAGTCTACGAAAAAGGATTGTAGATGTAGTGCGTTATCGGCCCTACGATTAGTGTTGTTTACGAATGTGCTTAACGCAAAATAAACATCGTGGTCTTTAGCATCAAAGGTATCTACCGCTGCATGCAGTTCATCAATAGTGTCATAGAAGTTCTGCGTTCTACGTTCACCGTTGGTTGCAAATAAACAGTAATGCCCTTCACTACTTAAAACACTTTTTAGAAATTCTAGTCGTTCCACTGCTAGTCCTCCAAGTATTAACGGTGCGGCACCCTATACGATACCGCACCGTGTAGGGTATTAGTCTAACTCACCCCACTCACTTACAAGACTGTCCAGCTTGGCTTCTTCGACAACAGGGGGCTTCTTATTGGCCCGTACCTTGGGTGTCTCGTCTTGAAAACCATCATCAACAACTGCAGGGGCAGCGGGTGTTTCATCAACCTCAAACCCCGAAATTATGGTAGGGGCTTCTTCAACACTGAACCCTTCTTCTGAACCAAACGGGGAGTAGTCTTCACGCTCTGCCAATTCTAGTACCTGCACAGCACGTAAACGCAAAGACACACCGTGATCCCGCATACTATACGGGACGCAGGAAACCTGCACGTTAACCGTACTGCCCGTAGTCAACTCAAAGTCCTTGGGTAACGGTTTGTTTTTGGAGTCAACCTGCATAGGCGGCTTGGTCACATCAGCACCGTAAGTCCCTTTAAGTACGGCTTTGGCGATGTAGTTGCCGTCCTCGTCCTTCTTAAAGACTTCGGATGCCTTACCCAACTTTTGAGGCCAACTCTTTTCAGATGCTGCCCGTGCATTGTAGGCCGTAGCCATAACAGTATACAGGTCTTTTGCCTGTGCAGCATCCATCACAAACTGCAACTCGTACTTTGCGCCATCTGCAGTAGGGTCACAGGGTACAGACTTACCACGCTCACCTGCAGATTGGTCAAACCGATATGTCCCATTTAAACGGGGGTATCTCGCAACAACTTTGCGGATAATGTGGCTTTCAACTTTTGCCATTTGGTAGTTCTCCTTTAGAGTTTTTATAGTCGAACCCGTCTTCTGTTGAGAACGGGGAAGTATTTACAGCCGCGAAACGGGCTATAGCTTGCAATGTCGCGGGGTCGTTCTTTAACTCTGCAACACTACGTAGTTCACTAGGCACCAAGGACCGTAAAGGCTTGAAGCATAGGCGGGGATATACGTAGGAATTATCTGGGTATACGGTAGTCACCACAGATGAAGTCTTTGTTCCCCTACCACCCAGAAACTTAGCGTATTCCTGTAGCGGCTTATTATTATTCTTACCCTTACCGAAGATAGCCGTGGCGGGTAACTGTAGTTGATACACCGTATCGAACTCTCTATCAAGCACTACTGCTACCCTCTGCACAAATCTACAAGCCCTGCTATACCCCGAACCCGAACCTTTTATGTTCTGAGTGCAGTCCATACACCTAGTGGCTTGCTTGTCTTCGCTAGGAACTAACTCGTCAGGTGCCTGTGTTGTAGAAGACCAACACGTAGGTAGCGTGGTATGTGCAGGGTCATAGTCGTTCTTGTAGTACAAACGAGATATGTTGGCAGCATTGACTACCACTACATCTATTTCACTTGCCACCACTTCCCGTTCTCCGTCCCCTACACGCACAAACATACCGTCCTGATAACTAAGCCGCCTAAACTCAACCATCGTTAGGAGTGTCATCCTCTCCCAAAGCGGACAGAGCCTTATCTACTTCGTCCAACTTAAACCGTTGGGTGTTTTCGATTTTGACATATGTATGCTCAGGTATATAACCTTCCCGAACCCAATGCCGCACGGTGGATATAGATACAGAAAAGTGTTCTGCCACATCCGATATGTTCACATACTTCTTCATTTCTTCCTCACAGTTAGGATGTACTCGGCATCCACATTAAGACCCATAGGTACAAGGTCAGGGTTCTCTTCCAAGAACTGCTTCATGTGAGTTTGGTTAAGACGCTTTTCAAACAACTCGGGAACCTCATGCTCTAACACGAACTTGTGCATGCTCTCCCAATCGCTCGTCCAGTAACGCTGTTTAACGCTACGATAAAACAAACCCGCTGCAGTTCTAACGCTGTCAACATTACTTTCGGCACAGTAATCCAACAACGCTTGCTTAACAGTGTTCTGTTGCTCAACGAGAGCACTGTCTTCTTCTTTAAACTTAGCGGATATCTCGGCGCGCTTATCGCGTATCCTTGTATATACTCGCGTCAGTTTTTCCACGTCCACTGTCATAAGTCCTCCGTTTATATCTATACTTATTATCTAATAGTATTAACTAGGATCGTCAAGTATTTCATGATATAAATTTACCATTTCTGCATGGGCGTCTATGCGACCTGCAAGCATACGGTACATACGCTTTTCAACGTAAGAGCCTTGTAGCGATATAACAGTACACTTGTGTTTCTGCCCTGCTCTATGAACCCTAGCGTTGGCTTGCGCGTAGGTTTCCAATGATGAAGTCGGCCCCCACCACACTACAGTATTAGCGGCGGTAAGTGTTACACCGTGCGCGGCTGCTTGTGGTTGGATAACTAACACCTGTGGATCAGTGTCCTCTTGAAACCGCTTAAATATCTCGGTGCGCTTATGTGCAGGTACATCACCCCTGATTACCTCAGACGTTATCTTGTCGGCTCGTAACTTATCGGTAAGTATATCTATCGTGTGCTTGAACGGGACAAATATCAGAACCTTCTGACTGCTCTCGTCTATGACCTCACGTAGCACTTTATATCTGTCTGATATATCGAACTCTACGGTTTCTCTTTCATCAGTGTAAACCGCACCTGCAGATATCTGTAATAACTTGCTCATGTTTACGGCAGCGTTGATAGCGGTTACTTCTTCACCCGCCACTTCCATAATCATACGCTTCTTCAAAAGATTGTAGTAGTGTTTCTGTTGCCCACTTAACGGTACAACCCTGTCCACGTACACCATGTCTGGCAAGTCCAGACACTCTTCTTTGGAGTAACGTATCGCAGGTTGCAGCACTGCATGTACGATCTTAGGTGCAGTTGGCTTAGGTTCAAATTTAAAGTGGCTCTTGCGGTCCATCACCATATCTTTAAACGAGCCAAAGAATTTAGGTACGCCCTGCGGGTTGACCAACTTAGCCAATCCATATGCGTCTAAGGGCGATTGTGCGGCGGGTGTACCCGTCATCATCCACAACCATGTGTCATCACGCAGGAGTTTCTTTAACGTCTTCCACCGCTTCGCCTGTGCGTTCTTATAGTGGGTAGCCTCGTCAATTATGATAAGGTCAAAACCACCATTTCTAATCTGCTCGGATACAATATCTACACCATCGTAGTTAATTATAACGAACTCTGCGCCCTGCTCTATTATGGCAGCGCGTTTCTTCTTAACCCCATGCGCCACGTCAACGGTACGGTGCATCGCAAAGGTGAATAGGTCGTTACGCCATGCGCTATCCATAATAGATAAGGGGCATATAACTAGAGCGCGTTTGACCTTGCCAGCTTTCATAAGATAATCAGCGGCCCATATAGCACTGGCGGTCTTACCTGTACCCTGCTCGTTAAAACAAAACCCCTTGCGGTTCATAGTTAGGAACGCTGCGGTTTTCTTTTGGTGATCGAAAGGGATGTGTTGCCCTGTCCAAGCATAGCGTCCTTCTATCGGGGATGGTGCGGGTATCCGCAAGGTACGCAGTTTGTGCGCTTCATCAATACCCCAATTAACAACCACTGCATCAGTACCCACGGCTTCGCTCTTAGGTATAATACTCGTGACTTGTTTGGGGTCCGCTAGTGACACTAGCAGAGCCTTGTTCTTTATTACTTGCATACTGTTCTCCGTGTAGCTGATGCTATCTTTTGTTTTTAGTTCTTCTGTTGCGGCCCTTACTTAACGAACCACCGTGCGACCTGTTACGCTTGCGGCTTTGCACCGAAACGCCATCCTTATTCTTACCGCCCTTACTCAACGCCTTCTTATGAGAAACATCCTTGCCCTCACGTTTGTCGGCTTTGCCGTTTTTGTTGGCATCCTTGCCTGTCTTATCCATCTTGCGCCGTGCGCGTTGACGCTCCATACGTGCTTCATGTTCACCACGCGCTTTTTGCAGTTGGTATTCACGTTTGTACGGGCGGGGGGTGTTCTTATAAACCATGTCAGTTCTTTCCGTTATGGGCGCACTCTAACACAGGACAGTGTTGCCTACACAAACCGCTAGGTCGTGGGTTCCACACATCAGTATCGGCGGCTGCTTGCATACTAGCATAAGCATCTCGCCATTTCATCCATAAATCAGGAACTTGCTCTACCGTATACTCAGCCTTAATTAACGCTTTGGGTACTACAAACATCAGTGCTGCTTTTATAGTACGAACTTGTGGGTAGTGCTGAAATATAGACACCGCCATCAACTCAAGTTGTCCTTTGTCTGCGTACTTCGCGTTCTTACCCGTCTTGTAGTCTACGATAAACGCGGTTTCCTTTTCCTCATTCACGATAGCCAAGTCTACGATACCACGAAACCAAACATCTTTCGCTCCGAACTTGCACGGCTGCATATCCTCGGTTAGGCCAAGCCGCTGCTCCGCAATTTTCGTACCTTCGATAGCGTTAAGCGAATCCAGAGCGCCCTGCATGTAGCTGTACTTCTCAGGTAGCGGTTCACCTTTACCTATGTAGTTCTCGCATGCGGTATGGAAGTGTGTGCCGTACAACATAGCCTGACTTACTTTGACAGGATACCGCTTTAGTATCTTCTCATAGTAAAACTGCTTCGGGCATTGTTGGAAACTTTTGATCTTACTAAACGACCAAGGCGCAACATTTGTCATTCGGTATCCCCATACGATTTGCCAACACCGCTTTCACACTCAAGCGGTAGTCCTGCTGCCCAACTGGGTACATGACGCATGCACTGCTCTACGTGTGCCCTTGCTTGTACCACATCCTCATCGGGGCAACATATAGCTATGCTGTCATGCACAGTCATAACAGACTTATACTTCTGATTTATTAGTAGCATTTGTTCGCCAATGATACAACGTGCCAATGCCTGACATACGTTTTCAACCACCTTACCACCGTATATATTCTTACGTCCACGGCGCGTTTTGTATGAGTATTCGGGCCAAACATCTTCGGGTTCTACTCCCTTGGGCGCAGGGTCTAACTGCAAGTCTTCGTAAAACATGCGTAACCCCGATGGCAGGATTACTGCGCTCTGTGGTATATCTATACGCAGCACATTTTCACGGCCCACGCGAACCGCATGACCGTCTACAAGCTGCTTCAACATATACTGGGCTTCATCCCACAGCGTAGGTATCTTCCAATATGTATCACGGTATATGTTTATGACACGCCTAGCTTCTGCTAGATCAACCTCGACGCCCATACCTGCAAGCTGAGTTTTAAACTTCTTAGCCCCCATGCCGTAACCTGCGCCAAGGATCGTAGTCTTACCCACAAACCGCTGTGCGCCAGTAACGTCTGCCTCGGCTACTTTGTATATAGCTGCTGCCATCTTTACATAAACATCTTCGCCATCAGAAAACGCCTGAGTTAGTTCGTCTGCCTCGGCTAACCAAGCTAACACCCGCGCCTCAATCTGAGACGCATCGCACTCAACTATAGTGTGGCCCTGTGGGGGTATAATGCTTTTCTTTAGCTTCTTGCCGTTAGCCCCACGGCTCGGCAGGTTTTGCAGGTTGATCTTATCATCACCGCCCCACCGCCCAGTGTGTGCCGCATAATATCTAATGGGGACCGGAAGAGTACCACGTTTAGATATGTCTATAAACCGCTGTGTGCGTGTCTCTTCTAAGGTACTTTTAGTGCCCAGCCTAGCTGCTATCAGTGTTTGCACACGCTCGTCTTCATGTTCTTGTAATTCTTGAAACTCTTTGTCAGACTTGGCAAACGCAAATGTTTCTTTCTCTGTCGTGGGGCTGATCTTAACAGGTGGCGTGACACCTAACCCAGATAGCAACTCCGCGAACTTGGCATTACTCATTAAATCTTTTCTGTCAGTTATGTTGGCATCAACCATCAACTTGTCTTTGCGATCCCGCACATCCTCTAGGTGCATCTCAAGCATGCCCATATCCAACTCTAAGCTAGGCTCTGTAAACATGCGTAGCGTTGCGTCTATGATATCTAACTCTTGTTCAGGGAACTTGGCTTTCATCTGCTGAAAAATAGCGTAAGTCAGGTCCACGTCCTTCTTACAGTACCCTGCGTAGGCGGTCAGTTCTTCTTCGGTAAAATCGGCTAGGCGTTTGTCCTTCGCCATGATAACTTCGGTGCCTTTTTCCCCGACACCGTAACGCTCCGCTACATTTTTTAGAGACACGCTTTGCTCTGTACCGTGCAACGCTCTCGCCATACACAATGTGTCGAGTAAGAATTTAGGTTTGATATTATAACGCCAGCTCAGGATGGCTCCGTCAAACATCATGTTGTGAGCCAGTACATGCGTGTTATCCCAATCAACAGATGCCAGTAGTTCGGTTACATCATCGGCACCCTGCGCCCACTCGGTCGGATTGGGGCCGCGTTTTAGCCCCAACCCAATCACTTCAAACCTACGGTCACGTATGTATTGCTCTGTCGTTATCTTCGCCAGAGAAAAGTTCTGCGCGTAGTAGGTTTCAAAGTCTAACGTAACAAGGTTCACTTCTTTGTTACTTTCTTTAGTGCTAACTCACCCGCACACGCCATGTACCCACAGGCGTCTATGTAGTTGTCAGGGTTATGTTTGTTGGACTTGAGCCGTGCGATCTTCAACAGGGCCATCATCATCGCAACATCGGTGGGCGAGAAAGACCACTCATAACTAAAATACTGCTCCCACAGCATAGCTATAGCCTCAAAGTTATCCTCCATATCGCCATGCGTAGCTTCACGATCTTTGGTGACGTACTGCTTGGCGGTATCAAGAACACTGCTACGTGTGTATGTACCTTCTTCGGGTGGCTTACCGCCCTTAGTCAGATTGTAGGCAAAGTCACCAATCTTTGTAGGATCAACTTCGTCCGTTACATGCACGGGCAAGCTAATCTTACCCTTCCAGAAATCATACTTACGCAACTTGCTTACGTATGCCACGCTACACCCAACTTTTTTGGCTATAGACTTATCTGTGTCAGTGCCAAGGGATTTTTCTAACAACCTAAACACCTTATCACGTTTCTTCTCTTTATTGGCAGTCATAGTTCTCTCCTTATTCAAATTCTGGTACAAACCAGTCATCATCCAACGCCCACAGACAGTAGGACGCTTTCTTTTGAGTGCCGAGGCGTGATACCTTGGCTTCCCAAATCTCTCCATCACGATGCAGTTTACCCAACGCTAGTTGCACTTCATCGTTATCTGCGTCTAGCTTAGACGCTATCTCAGTAGCCCTATGTGCGAATTGGTTATCTGTCTCAGACAGCAAACTAAGTATGCGATCTTCCATCTTAGCTACCACTACGCGTGGGGTTTCCTCCTCGCGTGATTCACCTGCATCGACAGAGTGTGTTACGCTCTCAGCGATAACACCCACAACCTGATACTTGGTTGAGTTAACCATTTTTGAACTGTTAGGTATTACCCGCATCTGGGCAAGTGTGCCTTCGGCAAGGTCGTATTTGTTGACAATATTAGGCGGTATAAACACCCGTTCCCCTTGGTCTATGTCAACTCCAAATCCGCATCGCTTACCTACTAATACGTGCTGCACGTATATCTTTAGTGTGTTTAACATTGTTCTCTCGCTTGTTTATGATATTGTTTTTATGAGGGCGGTGATAATTCAAACCCACCTACCTGCGGTCTGCCTTATTGTTAGTTTCACCTACAGCCGCCCTCACCATTCTCTATGATTTGTTTAAGATACCCGCCATAAATTCATTGGCAGCGCGCACCGCTGCTTCTTCGTTACGTGCGATGTGCTCCTCACGTTCTTCGCTTATAGCTGCGGATAGGGTAGCCGTTACAGCCATCATCATCTGAGGCCACGAATCTTGCTGTTCAAACAGTAGAACAAGATTAGCGATAATCAGCGACATAATCTCGGGTGACGCTTGGTCGGGCGCGGCTTTAGCCATGCGCTCCATAACCGCTTCAAACTTAGCTTTATCCATTTCTGCGCTCCTTAAATTTTATTTGGTATCGTTTGCATCTACGTAGTATTACCTCTACGGACATGCCCGTTATACGCGCGGTCTCGGCGGCACTAAAACCTTGTTCCGATAGACGCAGTATTTGCTTGGCGGGGTTTGATCTTTCGATCTCGGACATGCGGGGCTTACCGCTGCCTCTAGCGTGTTCCTGCACGGCCCCGTAGTTTAGGGATCGACCCCCACAATATTCAATCATCCGTTTGTTCTCAATCAAGGCCAACGCCTTCATCTTTTCCAAGGCTGTCAATGTTCCCTCCTAGCTTCTTTGTACCTGTTACATACATGACGAATAGTTGCTGCGTGATCTTCTCAAGTTCCGCTTTTAGTTCGCGGTTCTCCGCACACACGCGCTCGTATTCATGGCGGTTAATCATATTGAAACTCCACTTAGTCATCTGAAATATAATATATTGCTGCCCA
>CENL01122009.1_pt1 | contig 22952 bp, 13 predicted proteins | sample 530221 | NCBI WGS metagenome assembly CENL01 (sample SAMEA2619791, study PRJEB7988) | marine metagenome | isolation source: saline water (ENVO:00002010), including
CACTTCATGATCGACGCCGACGCCATCGTCGCCGCCGCCAACCACCTCTCAGCCGGGCGTAAGATACGCCTCGCAAATCAAGTCTGATCAGTCGTCTCCGCCAAGCGATCACCATTCGATCTCCGGCTCTCCGACCCAGATTGGCGAACTCCACGCGCGCACCGGCCTGTCATGGAGCGTCGGGATCGTCACGCGGATCGGCGTCGCTTGTTCAATTCGGGCATAGTAGACTGCGTGTCCGACGGCTGGCTCAGTCCATCCCTCCTCGAAGTCCAAGCCCAGATCACCACTGCGATGGAACACTGTTTCCCACTCCGCGCCTTCTTCAAACACGTATCGATAAACCTCAATCTCGGAAATATCAGCGGTTCCATGTACCTCAAGACGGAAATCCAATTCGGTACTGTCTTCCGGGAGAACACTACCCATCGGCTGACCATTTACCGAGAAATCGAGCAGGACGCGTTCCCCGGTGGTGCCATACATGGTCCCCTCACGCATTGATTGAAGCAACGCACCGCGCGTGAGTTCAGGCGACATGATTGCTGTCAATCCGTTGGCTCGCTTGCCCGGCTGGCCATTGTGGTCATCCGATGCCGCCAGCGTGAACAACTTCATTCCTGCAGCCCAGGCGTCGCGCACATAATGTGCCCCGCGTTTGGACAGGGAGAAGCCAGGCGTGCTGCCAGCATACTCATAGGAGAGCGGGTCAGATGGATCATACATTTCGCTTTGGCCATGGGCGCTGAAAACTTCGATATGGCGCATCTGGCGTGGGAACCGATGTGTGCCGTCAAAGTTTGCACCTCCCCAAGATATACCTGTGTGGTGCGTCGCAACAATCATCTGCTCCCGGTCGATATCCTCTTCAAGCGCGGACAATTTTTTCTCGTTCATCCCCCTGCCCGCACCATAGCGTTGGCTTTCGATGGCGGGTCCGGTGCAGGTCGGGAAATAGCCATCCAGATGATAGCCTATGCCACCTTCAAAACCGAGGATCGTGACGAATTCGCCGGGCTCATTGTATGACTCGCACCAGTCTTGCGTCTTCTGCCAATACCCTGCTTCCAACCCGAATATGTGATTGGTCAGCGCCGCATAGTCGAGGGCTGAGACATCCCGCGCATATGTGTAGTGGTCCGGATCCGTGAGCGAGCTCAGCGCGTCAGCACTCCAGGCATTGTGGGAATGCAAGTCTCCCCACCACGGCCCGTTTGGATTTTCCGTGATCCGAACAGGATTGGACAGAGTTCCGCTGACTTCGAAACGGTAAATTCCCGGTTCGTCCAGCGTGACTTCACGTTCGGTGCGCCCCGTATACAGGAGCATCTCTTCCAGGACTTCACCGTTCAGCGAAAAGCTTACGCTGTCTTCGCTGGCCGAAAGATTGTCGTACTTATCGCCCGAAATGATCTCAACCTTGAACGTCTCGCCAGGACGCACCGAGGACGGAACAACGACCTGACGCGAAGAGGTCGATCCCGCCTCGACTACAAAAGTCGGGTCCTCAGCCATGCGAACCTTGTTCACATCCACGCGCACGGGAAACGCTCCACTCGCGACCCAGGGCGTGGTCGTACTGTAAGTCATGATGACCTCACCACCTGGAGGGATGTCTGCCCCCTTGAGGACAGCAGTCACACGTTGCCCATGACGCTCAGCTGACGCTTCTCCAACATCATCAAATTGCAGTCTGCGAATGCGAAGATCGAACTTGGCCTTTGGAGCATCGGGAGATGTGACGGCAACGGTATCCCACAGCATGACTTTGCGTGTGTCAGCGCGGCCCGTGAATATGTAGCCAATTGCGACGCCAATCACGTCTGCAATGGAAGCTGGCTTCTGAATAGTTTTGGTAAGCGAGTAGCTAAGATCATAGGCCAGCGCTGCGTTGGGCAATTGCGTGCTGATATTCGACCCCCGTTTGAGTCCCTCCGGAAACGCCACGCGAACCCGAATGGGGGCGGATACGTGAGCGGGCATGACAGCAGGTTCTACAGCAGCAGAAATATTGGAGCTGATCGCATCGGCTTCCTTCTCGAACGCTTCCATCCGGCTGATTTTCTGCCAAAGAAAGTTCAAGGCAATCAGCACGGCCACGGCGACAACCATGTATTTCATGATACGAAATATTTTCATGTAACTCCCTCCCCGGAGTTCTCTCTGTATGTCAGGGATTGGCGGTAGACTGGGTGACGAGACGGACATCTCCAATCAATCCGATCTTCGGATGTTTCTTGTCTCCGAGCCCCGCCATGAATTCCATTTTTGGCTCTTCACCGGACTCTGCTCGCGCCACCAATTCATGGAAACGCGGTGGCGTTACCGTCAGCTCGATCTGATTTTCACCGGCTTGCAGAGCGGATGAAATGTCGATCTCATACGGTGGCAAAACGAGTCGCCCCAGTTCATTTCCATTGACCGAGACCGAGGCGCTTCCCTCAACCCGGTCCATGACCAAATATGTCGGGCCTGCGATTTCAGAGACTGAGGTCATGGTCGAATAGATCAGGCCTGACCCTTCGTCCCTGAACCCTGCCAGACTTGCCGCATCAACGAGTGGCGCCGCCAAATCAGATTCGAAAGCGCCTGATTTGAGCGACCAATCCATCAATGCAGTGCCCTGGCCAATTGGAAGGGCCTCATAGGCAACAAGGTCAGGCAATTCGTCTGATGTCTCAATCAGAAAAAGCGACGCCAACGCCGGCAAAGCAAGCTCAACCTGCCCTTCCTCTGCCGTATCGAACTTGAATGTCTGACCTGTTTTCGGGTCGAATGCGTAGAGGCTGCTACCCTCTTCCAGCGTTACATCCACCGTCACGCGCGTCGCGGCCGCGCTCTGGTTTGAGAGGAAGTGGATAAGACTCCCGTCAGACTGGGTGCGAGTGACGCGTCGCACAGGGCTAGCTTGGGTGAAGACGAAATTCCCTTTTGCCCATGCTTGCAGCGCGCTGACATCCTGCAGTTTACGGTTGGTTTCCAGCGCACCCATAATGTCAGCGATCTCTGCATCCCTCGCCTCATAGTCGAGATAGCCCGGCTGACGCGTTGGTGCTCCGTCCATGATCGCGACGCGGTTTGATATGGCCGAAAGCGACCTGGCCGATTCCAACTCTATCCAGGGCGCGTCAAACAACAGGACTTTCTGGTCCGCGTCGAGCGCGTTGACGCGATACATAAGCGCATCATCATTTACCCAAGTCCAAGTGATGCCACGCTCATCAAGCTCTTTAACAATCGGCATCAAGCGCTCCAGCCAGAGCGTGCTTTCCAATTTCTCGATCTCAGGCAACTTGATAAAGGGAATACTGCCCCCCGCTTCTTTGCCATTGGGGTCGACTTCGTCGGGCATCGCGCCCATGAAGAGGAACAAGTCCTTTGCCTGCTCACTGATGGACAGTTCGCTCGGAAAGCCCAGGAATGGATAGTAAATCAGGACGTCGGCATCCGGTTTACCCGCCTGCAGAAGATTCTGCGACCGGACCAGATATGTGTTGATCTCTTCCAGCGTATTCCAGATTGACGATTCAGGACCATAGTTTCCGGAATAATTGAACTCTCCCCCAACACCATGGAAAGGGTGCCAACCCATTTCTCCGAATGCCTCGGCATATTCAGGCCGCTCGGAATCATAGGGCACACCATGATACAGAATCTGGTTTACGCCTGACAGGAACAGTTTGTCTGCGGCTGCCTTGATGCGCGCTGGCGAAACGGCATAGCCCATTTCAGACCAGACAAAGGATTCACTCGCAATGATTGGCCGGTCATAGAGCAGACCTGCGGCGCCAGCGAGCTTCAGCGAAAACTCCGAACCACCGCCATACAATTGCTCCATCTCCGGAATGTGATTACGGCCAAGCGCCCGGATCGCATCCAGATCCATTCCATAGCTTTGTCCCTTGGACAGCAGGCCCCGCGCCTCTGCCCAATCCGCGCTCCCCCCGACGAAACGATCTACGAGCAGGTCAGAGATTGTCTTCTGATAATCGAAGCGAATACGCGCGTCGTCCTCGGTCAGTTTGAAACTTGGCGCCGCGTAGACCCTGGCAACGTCCCGTACATAGAAATTGTCGCGCACATCGACAAACACGGTCGGAATGTAGGGCTCGAGATCATATCCGCGACGGGTCTCGAATTCCTGCAGAATGTCAGGCGTGCCCAGGCGGTCAGCCATGAATTCGATACTGTCATTGAAGAATCCAGTGAACCCCTCCCCATAGTGTTCACTCAGCCCTGTGCGCTCACCAAACGCATATGCATAATGACCGCTCAAAATTTCTGTATCCAGATGATCAACAACAAAGCCGGAAGAATCCCCGGCAACCAGAACCGGCGCAGAACCGGAGGGCTGGCTCCACGCCGCCACGACCACCCACTCACCCTCTGGTGCGTCCCAGGAAAGGCGGCCATCGACCACTCGGTCCGTCAGGACGGTTGTTGTCGTCCCGTCCAACTCCACGGTGTCGGTAGCCACAAGAGGATTTCCATCTCGCTTTCCGCCTGTTTTTCTTGCCGCGACAACGCTTACAAGCTGGCGAAACTCGGGAACGAAATTGCTGAGATCTGCCCCGGCTGATGCATGGCTGAAGGCCATCTCGCCCAAGGCCATCAGATGATCCCCGAAACCCGCCTTCGGTGCTGGCAGATCAAAGCTGACCTCTCGACCGCCAGACACCGCCTTCTCGGAGAAGCGCAATTCCCGCAAGCCTTCGTTGACGGGTACCTGAGGGCCACCGGCCGGCCAACCGCTCAGATGATTGAGATACAAGTCGAAGTTCAAGTCTGATGCACAAGCCATGATTTTGGAAAGCTCAGCATTGAACGCGTCAGATCCAAATGAGCGGATACGCGCCTGAATCTCGTCTGACTCAATATCAAGTCCAGCGGCGAAAGCCTGTATTTCAACGCCGCCAAACCCTTTGGCATCGAACGCCTCCAATTGCGCGCATGCTGTCTCTGCGGTGACATCACCGCCGGGCCACCACCAGCGCGTCCATGGGCGGCGCTCCTCCGGCGGATTGGTCAACGCGCCAGATTGAGAAAGGTCCAGATCATAGTTGAGATCAATTGCGCCTTGCGGTGCGCTGACCTGCTCGCGATACTCAAGCAGACTGCTCACCTCGGGATTATTGTCCGGAAGCGTCATATGGGACTTGATCTTTCCATTCAGCCAGAACCAGCCGATCGCCGCCGCGAGCAGCGCAAGCACGACCAGCGATCCGATGCCGATTCCCAGCCACTTCAGTATCCGGCCCATATTTCTTCCCTCGTATCTTTTCAGCTGACGGTTTTTCCAGCCAGCAATGATTGTTCAGCAGGTGTGCGGCGCCGTCAAAGGCGCAGCGCACCCTTCGCCAGAGCGTCCCTGTCGCAGATGGTATAAGGCCTGTAACTCTTTTGCTGCTCGTCCAGAATGAAAACGCCTTCCGCACCTGCGAGTTCATCAATGCCTTGCTTTACCAGGTCCACTTTGGACAGTTTAAGCGTTCCCGTCGTGTCATGGCCGTCCACGACACGCATAAAGACTGGCCGCGCGTAAGTCGGCAAGTGCTTCGCTATCTCTTCGTATACAGATGCTATTGAAAACGTCTCGTCGACTGATACCGCCGCCATGCCTGCTTTTCCGTCAAACCCCGGAACCGGCACGCCGAAGACATTGGCGATGGTCACACCCGGGACATGAGACATTATTTCCGTAACCTCTGTCGTTGATACGTTTTCCGACTTCCAGCGGAATGTATCGCCAACCCGGTCCACGAAATAGAAGCGCCCCATCCGGTCCCGGCGCATAAGATCGCCGGAACGGAACCAGGCGTCATCAGACTCAAATACGTTGCGCAGGATCTTCTTCTCGGTCGCGGATTTATCGCGGTAACCTTCGAAACTGTTGCGGGCTTCCGACTGTTTGATGGCGCCAATCGCCTCGCCAGGTTCGTCGACTTCTGCTTCGACGCAGAAGCCCCCAGACGTGCGAATAGTCTCTCCTGTGACAGGATCTGTTTTGATTATTCGTATCAACATGTGCTTACGAATAATTGGGGGCACACACCCAACCGACCCGATCGTTCCGTCGAGATTGATCAGGGAAATATTGCCTTCTGTCGATCCGTAGAACTCGAACAATTGCTTGATGCCCGTTCGGTTTTCAAACTGCCGCCAGACGTCAGGCCGCATACCATTCCCAAGGCCGCGGGTCATCTTGTGCGCCTGTTCAGCCTCGCTGGGCGGCTGGTTCATCAGGAAACGCCCAAGCTCTCCAACATAGATGAACATGGTGGCGCCGAACTCGCGCGCCTCATCCCAGAAAGCGCTGGCAGAGAACTTTCGCCGCAACAGGATTGCAGCCCCAGTGGTCAACGCAATGCCCACACCGCAAACGCCGGTCGTCCCATGATAAAGCGGAAGCGTCTCGTAGATCACATCATCCGGCCCGACCTGACATGGGGTCGCGAAGCTGCGCATCATGATCAGGCAGCGCGCATGAGTCATCTTCGCTGCCTTGGGCAGGCCAGTGGTGCCGGACGTATAGATCAGAAGCGCCACATCCTTGCCCCGCAAAGCATCCCTCTGGGACCGGTCGGGACGATCTGCCGATAGGGTTTCAAGCCAGTTGGAGAATGTGCTGTCCGGATCGAGAATTTCGATAGGCACATTACTATCCGCCAGGTCAGCGCGAATATCCTGCACGCGGGAGTTCAGCTCCTGACAAGTAATGATTGCCTTGGCTTCTGCCACGTTGAGGCAATGCGTCAGACCGGCGCCAGACAGGTGTGAATTGATCAGCGCCGTTACCACACCAATCTTCGAGAGGCCGAACCAAACCGCCACATAGTCCGGCCTATTGTCCATGAACAGGGCGACTGTATCTCCAGGCTTCAGCCCGATATTCTGCCCCCAGGCCGCGACCCTGTTCGCCCGCGCCTCAAGGTCTGCATAGGTGGAGCGCGCGCCTTCGAAAATGAACGCAGTATTGCCCCCGAAACGATCAATCGTGTCTTCGAGCACGTCAGGAATCAGAACCAAGCCTTGAGGTGTGAACGCTTTGGTGTCCTGATTGATCTGACGAAGCTTTGCCGAATAGACAATCTGCTTCCACAAACGTGAAAACGCGCCGCCGTCGCGACGATCAGAACGTTCCACAGACTTCGCGCCCTGCTTCGCAAGCGACGGATCCAAAGCTTCCTCCAATTTTTTCTCCACTTGTAATCTTTTTATCGCGTCGCTAAGCTTGCGCAACAGATCACAAATGGCAATTGTATTTTTCTCCAATTGAAATTATTTCTATTTGAACCGGTCGGCAACAGGCTTGGACAAATTATTTACGGGAGGACGTCGGCAACCATTGCCGATGTTGGCACTATATGAACTCTATCGCTTCTCAGGGCCTGTCCGTCTCGCCTGCCACTCGAATAGGATTCGGACGCCGAACAGGCTTTGGTCTTGGCGATTTCGGCATCAACATATTCTGGAACATGACGAATCTTTTCGCCATGTTCTTCTATACTGACGTCGCGGGTTTGCCGAACTTCATGGCCGGTCTCGTGATCTTCGGCGCAATGCTGTGGGATGCCGTCACCGACCCACTGGTTGGCCTGCTCGCCGACCGCACCCGCACCAAACTTGGCCGCTTTCGCCCCTACCTGTTCATTGGCGCCATTCCTCTCGGCCTGTCCTTCATGTTCATGTTCAGGACCGGCAACCTGGAACTAGGTGCTTTGGCACTCTACGCTTTTGCAACTCAGATCGTGTTCCGAACCTTCTACACGATTGTCAGTGTGCCCTACGGTTCTTTGTCGGCCCGCATGACCAAGGATCCGAACGAGCGAAGCACGCTCGCAGTCTACAGGATGGTGTTCGCCACAACCGCAGGCATCATGGTCGCGGCGTTTACACGCGACGGGGCCATGTTGCTCGGCGACGGCGACCTCAAGCTTGGTTTTGAACGCCTCGCCATTGTATACGCCGGGCTGGGTGCCTTGGCTGTTCTGGGATGCGCCGCGTTCACACGCGAGCCTGACATCGGTCGAGGCGAAAAGTCTCCTGCCTTGCGCGACCAGGTTCGCATGATGCGCCAGAACTCAGCCTTCTGGATCGTGTTCGCCACAACGGTGATTGGCGGCATCGGGTCAACGGTCGCCGGCAAGGCAATGCTGTACTATCTCAAATACAATCTGAGTGCCGAGCACTTGTTCGGGGTCGTCATGTTCGGCATCACTCTGATGGTAATGCTTTGCGTGCCGATCTGGGGGTTTCTTTCCCGCCGGATAGGCAAGCGGGCCGTGTGGGCGTGCGGCGCTTCCATTTCTGCCGTCACGACGACGCTTCTGTTCTTCAACCCTGTCGAAACGGCCCTCGTCGTAACGTTGATCCTGATGTTCGGCGCGACGGGATCGGCCGCTAGCTATGTCAGCGTCTGGTCAACACTACCTGATACGGTCGAGTATGGGGAATGGAAGACAGGCGTCCGTTCGGAATCCCTTGTCTTTGGCGCTATCGCATTTGCGCAAAAACTGTCGCTTGGTGTTGCGACACTGTTCAGCGGAATCCTGCTGGATACCTTCGGCTATGTTGCCAATCAGGAACAGACACCACAGGCGCTGTTCGGCCTGAAGATAATGATCTCCGTCATTCCGTTCATGGCGGCGGTCACCTGCCTCATCCTGATCCTCAACTACAGGCTCGACCAGTCGCGTCACCGAGAAATCGTTCGCGACATCGAACGCCGCCAAAGCAATACAGACACCCAGTAAAAGGACATCTCAAGCCCCATGGCCAACGCACACAAGGACTTCAACACGGCCCCGCTGGACCCCGCTCTGGAGCAGGAAGTCAGAACCATCGTCAATGACCTGTCGCTGACTGAAAAAATCAAGATGTTGTCTGGCCACGGCTTCTTCGAGAAGTTCTTTGGTGAAGAGAATCGACAGTTCGGACAGCGCGCCTATCCTGCGGGCAGCGGCAATGAACGTCATGGCATTCCGTCGCTCCACTTCTGCGACGGTCCGAGAGGCGCACGGCACAAGCGAAACACCACCTGCTTCCCCGTCACCATGGCGCGCGGAGCAACCTGGGACCGGAACATAGAACGCCGTGTTGGTGAAGCCATCGCAATCGAAGCCAGAGCGCTTGGTGCATCCATTTCCGGGGCGGTTTGTATCAACTTGCTTCGCCATCCGGCCTGGGGCCGCGCGCAGGAGACCTACGGCGAAGATCCGGTGCATCTTGGCGAAATGGGTGCGGCACTGACAGAGGGTCTGCAGACTCACAACATCATTGCCACCGCCAAGCACTTTGCCGTCAACAGCATCGAAAACTCGCGCTTCAAGGTGGATGTTCGCGTGTCCGATCGCGCATTGCATGAAGTCTATTTGCCACATTTCAAACGGGTACTGATGTCGGGCTGCGCTTCGGTCATGAGCGCCTATAACAAAATCAATGGAGACTATTGTGCGCACAGCGTTCCGCTGCTGAGGAAAATCCTCAAAGGACAATGGGGCTTCAAGGGGTTTGTGCACTCTGACTGGGTCAAGGGCTGTTACGGTGCAGACGCCCTAACAGCCGGACTGGATGTCGAGATGCCCGAAGGCATTTTCTATGGCAGCAATCTTGAAGGCGCGGTTGGGCGAGGCGAAGTCGACGAGGCGCACATAGACGAGGCGGTGACGCGAATCTTGCGCACTCAGTTCACGTTTGCTCGCACCGACGATCCCAGAACCTATTCTGACGAAGACCTTGCTTGCAACGCACACATACAATTGTCGCGTGCAGTCGCTGAGAAAAGCTTCGTACTGTTGAAGAACGACGACCTTCTACCACTAAATCCCAACGACACACAGACGATTGCCGTCATCGGCAAGCTTGCCGACGAAGTGAATCTTGGTGATCGCGGCTCGTCCAGCGTAAATCCGCCCTACGCAGTTACACTGCTCAACGGCCTGACGTCCGCCGCCGGACCAAACACGACGATTGTGTTCGATGATGGATCGGACCCGAAACGCATGACGAAATGCGCGGAGTCCGCTGACGTGGTGATCGCGATTGTTGGCTACACTTGGGAGAATGAAGGCGAATTCATTCCAGGAAACGAAGCACTCGAAGGTCTGGATCCGGATAAACAATTGCCGTCGCGGGGCGGCGACCGCGACTCACTGACCCTGTTGTCATCTGACGAAGCCATGATTGCGAAACTGTCGGATACGAATGACCGCCTTCTGGTGGGGGTAATGTCTGGCAGCGCCGTGATCATGGAATCCTGGCGCGACAAGCCTGCCGCAATCATGATGACTTGGTATCCTGGTATGGAAGGCGGCAATGCCTTTGCGTCAGTCATCTTTGGCGAAATTAATCCGGAGGGGCGTCTACCATTCTCCATCCCGGCCGACGCAGACCACTTACCCTTCTTCGACGCGGAAGCTGACGAAATCAAATATGGACTGTACCACGGGTATACGCTCTTGGAAAAATCCGGGCATCGTGCGGCCTTTCCGTTCGGTTATGGCCTGAGCTACACAGACTTCACATATAGCGACATCCGGCAAACGAAAGGTGACAGCCTCCCGACATTCGAAATCGATGTGACGAACACAGGCGACCGACCGGGCACCGAAACCGTGCAGTTGTACATTGGTTTTGGCGAAAGCCTGATCGACCGCCCCGTCAAATTGCTTCGCGGGTTTGAGAAAGTCACTCTTCGCCCCGGCGAAACGAGGACGGTCGCCTTCTCTGTCTCCCCTCAGGACCTGGCCTATTATGATGCAACCGCCCAGTCTTGGCAGGTCGAACCTGTCGGCTATACAGCGCACATTGGCGCGAATTCCGAAGATGCCGTCACACGCACCGTTCGCTTCGAATTGAATCAAGCAGCCTACTCATGAAGATTGCCGTATGGCCCCACCTCCGAAGCCAGTGTAAGGAATTTGCATGACAAATTCGAAAACGGACACGAAATCACCGCAGCAACCCGTGCAGGCCCGCGCCATTGAGACGCGCGCCCGCATTATCGAGGTCGCCATGAAAACATTCGCCGAGCGCGGATATGATGGCGCGAACACGCGCGATATCGCAGACGAAGCTGGCGCAACACATGGCGCAATCCGCTATCACTTCGGCACAAAAGAAGAGCTCTGGAAGAAGACCATTGAAACGATGTTCCGGCAGCTGCGCTTGGAGGTTTACGGCGAAGATGGCGCCGAGCTTCTTGAGATCGAGGATCCCGTCAGAAGCATGCGGGAATTTCTCTCCCGGTACATTCAGTATTCAGCGAACAATCCTGATCATGCCCGTATCATGATTTCGGAGTCTGTACGCGGCGGGCCAAGACTCGAGTGGATGGCCGAAAACTTCATCAAACCCTCCCACAAGATCTTGATGAAAGAGACTCGCAAGCAAATCAAATCCGGACTGCTGCCCGATTTGCCGCCCGTCTCAATGTTCTACATTATCGTTTCAATGTGTCAGATGCCGTTTGTGCTCTCCAAGGAAATCAAGCTACTGCACAAGCTGGACCTGCAAAAGAAGCCCGCCATTGAACAGCATATCGACGCAGTCATGGCCGTACTCGTTCGCAACGACCACTAATACTCGGTCTTGGAACCGAAAATTATCGTACCGTTATTCGATAAAAACATTTCCATTGAAATGTTTTATGTGTATCTTCTCCGCAAATTAGAAACGGACAATTTCCGGGGAGAACATGAAACGCATTCGAACAATATCACTTGCCCTCATCGCAGGATTGACGCTTGGGGCGTGCGGCGACAATTCCGACTCAGACGTGGCGCCCCTGACCTACGAACTCGATGAAGCAACACGGGTGACCCTTGCGGATGGCACGGTGATCGGAACGCGCGGGCGCGACAATGCATTCGCTTGGTACGGACTTCCCTACGCGGCTCCGCCTGTGGGGGATTTGCGCTGGCGCGCGCCTCGACCAGTTCAGGCATGGGAGACGCCACTGGAAGCGACCTTCCCTTTTCATCGCTGCTCGCAATTGACCAGCGGTTTTGAGCCTGACCGTGAGGAAGGCGAACTGGCCGGAAAAGAAGATTGCTTGTACCTGAATGTATGGGCTCCATCGGACGCAGGCAGTGAGCCGAAGCCGGTCATGGTCTGGATTCATGGTGGTGCCAATGTCTGGGGCTTTGCCGGACAATATGAAATGGGGCGCCTGGCACAATCTCAAGACGTAATCGTCGTTGGAATCAATTACCGCCTGGCGATGATGGGGTGGTTTGGGCACCCCGCGCTTGCAGCAACCGCCGAGAACGAACTCGACCAGTCCATGAATTTCGGCACGTTGGATCAGGTTGCTGCACTACAATGGGTTCAGGACAATATTCAGGCCTTCGGAGGAAACCCGGACAATGTCACCGTATTCGGCCAATCGGCCGGGGCCTTCAACGTCGCAGCTTTGATATCCTCTCCGCTGACGGAAGGACTGTTTCACAAAGCTATCGTGCAGAGTGGAGGCTTCAGAAGCACTTCATACAAAGATGCCGTTGACGGACCCGAGCTGGAATCCCGCCGGCGCGGAGCCGCGTCAAAGGAGTTCATTGCGCACCTTGTCGAGACCGACGCCTTGCCACCCGTTGAGACGCTGTCCCCTGAACAACTAGCAGCCCATCTCCGCGCCATGCCTGCATCGCAAATCTTCGAAGCCTACAAGGAACTGCCCGTCGCCATTGATGCAGCTGGCCTGATCAATCCTGTCGATATTTCCGACGATGGAATCGCCGTGCCGTCTGAGGGTATTCGATCAGCACTGATCAATGGTGCGGAAATGCGGGATGTTCCCCTGATGATCGGGACGACACGAGACGAATTCAAAGGGCTCGCCTTTTTCGACAAGGAAATGGTCGGGAAATTCCTCAATATTGCCTTCTGGCCGAAAAATCGGAAAACCTACGAGGCCTACGGATACTATCCCAACGCCTTGTGGGCCTATCATGGCGTAGAGGAAATTGCGAAACACTGGACGAAACACCGCTCATCGCCTGTCTACACCTACCGGTTCGACTGGGATGAGCAAGGCAAGGCTCTCACGACCGATATCAGTTTTCTTGTGGGCGCGTCGCATTCGATCGAGATCCCCTTTGTGATCGGGGGGTTTGAAGACAAGGTTTCAGATCCGATGGGCATATCCTTCAGCAAGAAGAACAAGGCCGGCCGCGAGCTATTGTCGGCAAGGATGATGGAGTACTGGGCTAATTTTGCTTATGAAGGGCAGCCAGGACGCGGACGCTCCGGCACACTTCCGAAATGGCTGGCATGGCAATCGGGAGACGACGTAGACCGGCTAATGATACTCGATACCGAGGCGGACGGTGGTGTCCGGATGGGTGCCAATACTCCCCCGGCCGAAGTCATTTTCGAGCAATTTCTCGCAGATGACCGGTTCAAGAAGCAGAGCGTCAGATGCAAAACGGTCGATATGGCCCTTGAGATAACCAATATTATCGGCGGCGATATGGAAAATTGGGAGAACTATCAGCAAGAGCGCTGCTAGGTGCAAACTGTTATACAGGATGGAACAACGGGAAGCATCGACCTGAACGGCGAAGCTCCGAAAGTTTGTTGCACCACGGACATAATTTTCGAGAACAAGGCTTGCCCCAAAAAGATTTCACTTGACATGTTTTTATGAATGCGAGCATCGTTTTGACGAGAAATCAGCTGCTTAACGCATTGACGGTAACCAGCACAAAAAAGTCGAGCTACAGGCTCACGCACGCAAAAGTGCAAAGGGAGGAAAAAATGTACAAAACTCAGCGCAAGCTGTTACTTACAACTGTAGCTCTGGCCGGCATCGGCTTTGTGGCGCCGGTCGCGGTCTCTCAAGAGGTCGCCGAAACTCCGTCAGCGGTATCCAGCGTTGATGAGCGCGAACTTGATACCGTTACTGTTACGGTATCAACCGGCACCCTGCTTCGCGGCGTCAGCCCTGTTGGTGCAAACGTGCTCAGCATAGATCAGGAAGCCATCGCCGAGATCGCACCAGCATCTTCCATCGACCTGCTGGCCCGGGTGCCGCAAGTGACCAATGCCTTCAATACGCTACCAACCTCACTGGGCAATGTCGGCGTACCATTCCCGCGACCCAACATCCGAAATCTTGGGAACGCCGGGTCAGATACCACACTGACGCTTCTCAATGGCCACCGGCTGGTCGGCTCAGGCGCGCTACAATCTGCGCCAGATGTCACAACGATTACACCGGGTGTTCTGGGCCGCCTGGAAGTTGTCGCGAATGGTGGCTCGGCCACCTATGGTTCTGACGCTGTCGGCGGCGTGATCAACTTCATCACACGTAACGAGATTGGCGGTATTGAAGCCAGCTACCGTCACGGTTTCGGTGACAAGTACAAATCCTCAGACGCCTCTCTCTCTCTCGGTAAGGTGTGGGAGTCAGGTGATGCGTACATCACGCTCAACCATACGAATAATGATGAAGTATACGGTCGCGATCGCGACTATGTTCAGCAGGACCATACATCTCGCGGTGGCGATGACTTCCGTGTTTTGAATTGCTCGCCCGGACATATTTCGCTCGGTGACATCCATTTCTTCCTGCCAAACCGCCTGCCGGGCGAGAACCGTTGCGCTGAGACTGACTTCACGACCCTGTATCCCGAACAGGAAAATACACGTGCTTTCGCCAACCTCACCCAGTCATTTGGTGAGTCTCTCGTATTCGACGTTACGGCCTACTACTCAGACCGCGAAGTCACCAACCAGGGAGGTGGACTGCTTCTGGGAACAGGCCTCAGCGGTAGTGGCCTGATCACCGCAGCCAACCCGTTCTTCCAGACCATTGTGGGAGAGCCTGCCCACCAGGTCAGCTTCAGTTATGACGATGTTTTTGGTGCCAATACGGAAGAATTCACGACAAATCTGAGTGCTTGGGGCATCACGCCCAAACTTACCTGGAAGATCAATGATTCCTGGAATCTGACCTCGTCACTGAATTACGGCAAGAGCGACAATGAAATCCTCGAACCCAAGATCAACCCGGCGCTTCAAGCCGCAGCTCTGGCGTCCTCAAACCCACTAACTGCGCTGAACCCCTATGATCTCAGCCAGACAAATCCAGCAGTTCTTGCGGCTTTGCGCGATTACACAACGGGCGGGGTTTCCGAGCAGGAATTGTTCCAGATCCGGTCTGTACTGGACGGCGATGCGTTCGAATTACCAGCCGGAACAGTCAAGCTGGCAGTGGGCGCAGAATACACCGAGGAATCTCTGGACGCCGCAATTCTGGAAGGATCACGCAGTGATCCATCCCGCTACGAAGCAACCCCCTCGCGCGAGGTCACATCCTTTTTCGGAGAGGTCCTGGTTCCAATCCTGTCGAATGAATCCGGCGCTGGCAGTCTTGAAGTGTCACTGGCAGCCCGTCACGACTCATACAGCGATGCGGGCGACACGACGAATCCGCAAGTCGGTTTCAACTACAAGCCAATTGAGGATCTGACCATTCGCGGATCCATCGGCACATCGTTCAATGCGCCTTCGCTAAACGACTCTGTCGGCGGGGCAGATCTGCGCTATCAAATCATTCCGGTCAGCCCGGTACGCGCCCCGGACTCGCTGCCGACCGACCTGTTCCGTCCCACAGTCGTGGTCGCTGGATCAAATCCTGACATAGAGCCTCAAGAAGCTGATACAATGACCATCGGATTTGACTGGGTGCCCTCGAGCGGTGCGCTTGAAGGTTGGCGGACCAGCCTGACCTACTACAAGGTGGACTTCAAGAATCAGATCGCTGTCCCTCCAATTCTTGAGCCTTCCTTCTTCCTAATCCCCGCCTATGAAGATCTGTACGATATCAATCCAACTCTGGAACAGGTGCTCGCTCGTGCAGGCGACCTGCGGGTCGAAGGGTTGCCGAGCATCGCCGCTGTATTTGCAACGTCGTCACCATACGTCGTGCTGGATGCCCGCCGTATCAATCTCGGCTCGGTCGAAACAGATGGCCTGGATTTCGAAGTCAGCTATTTGCACCCAACTGAAATGGGATCCTTCTACTCCAGCCTCGGCGGAACCTATGCACTCAACCGAGATGTTACACCTTTCGAGGGTGCGTCAACGTCAGATGGCTTGGAGTTCGGCGTTAGCCGACTAAAGGCAGTCGCTACGTTCGGCTGGCATGCTGATCGCTTCGACACAACCGTTCGTATAAACCATAACTCAGGATACGATGCGAGCACGACGGCAAGCGTCAAAGGCTTCACAACGGTCAACTATTATGCCGGCTACGATTTGCCGACTCCGGACTATGTGGATGAGCTCAAACTGACGCTAAACGTGGACAATCTCATTGACGAAGATCCCCCCTTCTTCGCAGACAATGATGGTTTCGCAAACGGATCCACCCTCGGTCGCGTTATTTATCTCGGCTTGAAGGCAAAGTTCTAACCAGTCCCAAATGGAGAACGGCAGTCAAGTCTCCACACCTTGAAGGAGTTTGCATCCAGACCGGATGCAAACTCCCCTTTTTTCATCGAGCTCCACACACCCTGCCCCGGCCACTTCCTCCCAGAGCATCCAAGGAGATACCCTTGAGCGACACCACACCCGACTTCGCCCCACGCAAAGGCCTGAACGAAATCGATATCAGCGAGATGGTCGAAGGCGTTATCCAGAGCGCCACGCTGGAAGAAAAGGTTGCGATGATGTCGGGCCGTGGATTTATGGAATCCATGCAGCGCACCAACAATCAGTGGGGCGCAGAACCTTACCAAGCTGGTGGTGGTTGCGAACGGCTGGGTGCGCCAACGTTCTACTTCACGGACGGTCCACGTGGTGTGGCCCGCGGAAACTCTACATGTTTTCCCGCAACCATGGCACGCGGTGCGAGCTGGGACAGGGATTTGGAACAACGCATCGGCGAAGCCATGGGCAAGGAAATTCGCGCGCAGGATTGCAACCTGTCCGGCGCGGTCTGCATCAACCTGTTGCGGCATCCAGGCTGGGGTCGCGCGCAGGAAACCTATGGGGAAGACCCCTATCATCTGGGCGAAATGGGCGCAGCTTTGTCCACTGGTATCCAGACGCACAACGTCGCCGCAACGGTCAAACACTTTGCTGTCAATTCAATCGAGAATTCCCGCTTCAAGGTCAACGTGAAAATTGACGACCGGACACTGCGCGAAGTCTATCTGCCTCACTTCAAACGCGTTGTGGATTCTGGCTGTTCGACGGTGATGAGTGCCTATAACAAGATGAATGGAGAATATTGCGGCCAGAACCATGAATTGCTTACCGGCATTCTGCGCGGGGAATGGGGGTTTGAGGGCTTTGTACACTCTGACTGGATTTTCGGCGTATACAAACCTTATGGAGCTGCTGCCGGACTGGACGTCGAAAACCCCGAGCCGATTTACTTCGGCCAAAACCTGATTAAGTCTGTCAAGAAAGGTGCGATAGCACCAAGCGTGATTGACACGGCGTGTCGACGTATCCTGACCACTGCTTACAAAATTCTCTCAGCCGAAGACCCGTTCGATACCTATACAATGGATATGGTGGCGAACGAAGAACATATCTTGCTTGCGCGGGAGGCTGCCGAGAAGTCAGCCGTACTTCTTACCAATAACGGCATTCTGCCTCTGCAAAAGGCAAGTGAGATATCCGTCTTTGGCAGTCTCGCGACCGTCGCCAATACAGGCGATCACGGATCTTCTACGGTCAGGCCCCCGCATGTAATCACTCCTCTTCAGGGGCTCTCCGCCTATCTTGAGAAAGACCTGGCATTGGCGGGCGATGAAACAGATTTAGAGCAAGCCGCTGCCGCCGCACGGAATGCCGAGGTCGCCATTGTAATTGTCGGGACCACCGCAGATGACGAAGGCGAATTCATTCCGGGAAACCTTAGCACCCAGACCGAATCGTCTGGGAACAAGGCTGACGAAAATTCCGGACCGCTTGGTAGCGGGAAAGACCGCGGTGGAGACCGGCGGAAGTTGCGCCTGCCCGACCCTCAACAGGCACTTGTCGACACGGTTACGGAGAACAATCCGAATACGATCGTCGTGTTGGTTTGTGGATCTGCCATTATTTGCGATTGGGCCGACAAGGCCGGAGCCGTTCTACAAACCTTCTACGCTGGCATGGAAGGCGGTGCGGCATTGGCGAACCTTTTGTATGGTGACGTCAATCCATCAGGAAAGCTTCCTTTCTCGGTCGCGCATTCAGAAGAGGACTACCCCTTCTTCGATCCGGATGCAGACGAGATCGAGTATGGCCCACTTCATGGGTACACGCTTCTGGAGAGCACTAATACTGCCCCCATGTTCCGGTTCGGACATGGCTTATCCTACACCCAATTTGGCTACCGTGCCCTGAAAGCACGGCGCACGCCTGAGGGTATTGAAGCTGAAGTCACACTCGTTAACACCGGAAACGTTGCTGGGACAGAAATTGTTCAGCTCTATATCGGATTCCCCGGCGACCTGGTCTACCGGCCGGACAAATTGCTGCGCGGCTTTGAACGTGTCACGTTGGATGCGGGTACGCGCAAGACAATCCGGTTCCAGGTGCCAGTGAAACAATTGAAATACTACGACTCCGACACGCGAAGCTGGCGCATCGAGCCGGGCGCACATACGATTCATGTCGGCGGAAGCAGTGACCCGGCAGCCCTTCTGAACGCCAAAGTATCGATATGACTATGCACTGAGAATTGGCGCGCATGGATCGGTCTAGCCTGGCCACCCTGCTTCTCTACGGACGCCACAGCAGTCCTTCCAGTGCGACGGCAATGTTGAGCCGGTTGGCATCGCCCAAGGGCTGAGGCAGCAAATCATTGACCCGGTCCAATTGCCGATTCAGCGTATTCCGGTGAATGCCAAGCTGTTCAGCCGTATAAGCTGCGTTGCACCCTTGCTTGAGGTACATCAGCAAGTTGTGTTTGAGGTCTTGCGATGCCCTGAGACAGTCACCGAGCACGTCTGACACAAAATGCTGAAATGCACCGTCATCCGATACCAGTATGGTCTGAAGTCTAACGAGTTCATGATCGGCCACGCGCCGGCCGTTTCGGGCATTCGCAAGGATCATCTGCACCATTCGAGCGGAATATGCGCTCTCCAGAAAACCCGAAAACCCTTGTCCAACTTGCCCCACCGCGACCATTACGCCATCGGGACAGTCCGACTCAAGACGCGAATAGTCAATCGGTTGATCGAAACACAAGAATAGCGAGCTTTCCCCCTCTTCAATCCGCAAACCCGGAGCGCCCCCCAACATCGGCACAATCCGGTCTGCCGCACGATTTACCAGATCACTGTCTCGCTGAATTTCACTTGTCCAGATGCGGACAACTGTATGGGGTCGATCAAACTTGTAACCGAGCCGTTGCCCGGCCGAGAATGGATCGGCAAGCTTTCCACTGAGCACTTGCTGCAGCACTTCCCGCTGCAGTGCTGGGGCCCCTTTCGCCAGTTCGGCTCGCTCGGCGTCAATGTATCTGGAGAGGATGGCAATCGCCGCATCGGTATAATTGCCAATGCTGCGGGCCGACCGGTCCAGAACGGCCTGAAGCTCGTCTTTGTCAGATGTCAGATCGAACACAATGCGCATCCAGCGCCGCCAGGTAATGTTTTGGGCCACGCGGTACCCGTTCAGAGAAATGTCGAGCTCTCCTTTGCGGACCTGCTCGCGGATGATGGCATATAGTTCCGAGGAAATGACCGGAGTGATCGGCCCATTCGGATCAGACAGGATGGAGTTGGCCCAATGCATAACGCCAATCAGGTTTTCCCTGCGAATAACGCTTTCTATAAAGGGCATATTCTCGGAGTCGATGGCCGCCACGACGGCCTTGCCGACCTCGTCGCGCCAGGACTGAGGCGCCTTCAGAACGCGCTCAGCCCCTTGTCGCAATAGCTCGTCTACCCGCTGATCAAAACTGTTCATCATGCACCCATTGTATCCACCAACTGCACGTTTTGCACATTTTCTTTTTTCCGCAATAGGTTGATCGTGCAGTCTGATGGAGACCGACCATGCCGAACAAAATCAATCCTGCTTTTTCCGCAAAACCGCTTGATGTATTGATTATCGGCGCAGGAATCTCCGGAATTGGCTGCGCCTGCTATCTGCAGCGCGAGCTACCAGGCAAGAGCTGGGAGATCTTGGAAGCGCGGGCAACTTTCGGCGGAACCTGGGATCTGTTCAAATATCCCGGCATTCGCTCGGATTCTGACCTCTATACGTTTTCCTATGACTTCAAACCGTGGACCAGCCCCAACGCCATCGCGTCGGCCGATGAAATCATGTCCTATCTCGAAGAGGCGGCGGAAGAGTACGATGTGCTGGAGCGGATCTCCTACAATCGGAAGGTCGTGAGCGCGTCGTGGGACAGTGATGACGCGCTTTGGACAGTCACAATGGAAAACAGCGAAACCGGCGAGCGTGAGACTCGAAAATGCCGCTGGCTGTTCGGTGCGACGGGCTACTATGATTATGACGAAGGATTTCGACCTGTCTTCGAGAGTGAAGAAACATTCAAGGGTCCCAAGATCCACCCGCAGTTCTGGCCGGAAGACTTCGACTATTCCGGAAAGCGCGTAGCGGTGATCGGCAGCGGTGCCACGGCCGTCACGCTGGTGCCGTCCATGACAGACGAAGCTGCGCACGTCGTTCAGGTGCAACGCACTCCGACTTATATCATGCCAAGACCGAAACAGGACAAATTGGCGTTGTGGCTAAACAAGTGGCTGCCGACCAAACTTGCCTATGGCCTGACCCGGTGGAAAAATACACGGTTACAACGCTGGTTCTATCTATACTGCCAGAAATTCCCGGATCGGGCTCGACGGTTGATCCGAAAGGCAAATCGCAGGCACCTGCCTGCGGACTATCCCGTGCATGTGCATTTCAAGCCACCCTACAATCCGTGGGATCAAAGACTGTGCGCTGTTCCCGATGCTGATTTTTTCCGGGACATATCTGCAGGGAGAGCGTCCATTGTAACGGGGCATATCGAGAAGTTCACCCCAACTGGTATCCAGATGAAGTCAGGCGAACACGTCGATGCGGATGCGATCATCATTGCCACCGGACTAAAGCTGAAAATGATGGGCGGCATAGACTTTGAGGTAGATGGAAAGCCGGTCGACGTGTCAGAGCATCTGGTATTCAAGGGCCTGATGCTGGATGGGGTGCCGAACTATAGTTTTGCAATCGGCTACACCAACTCCTCCTGGACCCTGAAAGTGGGGCTGGTATGCGGCTATCTCTGCAAGTTGCTGGCAGAGATGGATCGACAGGGCAAAAAAATCTGCATTCCAAAGCGCCCGGAGGGCGAGATCGTCACGCGCCCCCTGATGGATTTCGGCGCAGGGTACGTACAGCGCGCGGTAATCTCCATGCCAAAACAAGGCGAGGCCTACCCGTGGGAAATGTCATCTGACTACACAAGCGATATTGCCTTGTTCAAGCGTGGCAAAGTCATCGATCCTGCTCTCGAGTTCTCCTAGTCTCAGCGATACATTCCCCAGCACAAGACCGTCAGGATACGTCAAATGATCAATACCTACGCAGGCAAGACATGTGTGGTTACAGGAGCCGGCAGCGGCATTGGTCGGGAGCTGTCGTTGGAGCTAGCGCGTTTTGGCGCTCAGCTAGCAATCTCCGACATTGACCCCACAGGCGTTGAAGAAACTCGGATCATGTTGGAAGCCGAAGGGGCTAATGTTCATAGCCAAATACTCGACATTGCCGACAGCGCGGCGATTTATGCGTACCCGGAAGCCATTCTCGCCAAGTTCGGAGCGATCCATCAACTCTACAACAATGCGGGAATCTCTGGCGGCGGACGTTCGATCGCAGACACGTCTCTAGAGACAATCCAAAGAGTCATCGACATTAACTTGATGGGCGTTCTTCATGCCTCGCGCGCCTTCATGCCTCATCTGGAGAGCAGTGGCTCTGGTGTCCTCGTGAATATCTCCAGCCTCAATGGCCTGGTCGCCCAGCCGAATGTGGCGATCTATTGCACAACCAAGTTCGCTGTGCGGGGACTGACGGAGGCAATCCGGACAGATGCTCTATTTACGGGGTCCAATCTTCAAGTGGTTGTCGTTCATCCGGGCGGCGTCAAAACAAACATCGCCAAGGCGAAAGAAGCAGACCTCGCCAGGATGACAGCCGAAGAACGCGAGCAGACCATGAAGGTTCTGAAAGTATACGAAAAGAAATTTCTAACCTATCCGGCGGATGCTGCGGCAATGGATATTCTGAGGGGCGTCGCCAAAGGAAAGTGCCGTATCGTCGTGACGCCGCAGGCCAAGCAACTCGACCGGTTATCGCGCCTGCTGCCCGAGTCGTACCCCAAGATCATATCCAGCGCGACGAAGCGAATTCAGCGCAAGCTCACTCGCAACACCTGATCGCAGACCTCTTCCCACTCTGCCGTGGCGTCATCGGCGACGTTCCGAGAAAGCTTCGCTAGATAGTGTTTCGAAGACAGTCGATTTCGGAGCACGATCAATGACAATATGGAAAAAGGGGCTGCCTGAACCGCAGGCTCTCAATACTTTCAAGACAGCGACCCTTGTAGAACACTTGGGGATCGAGGTGATCGAAGCGACGGAGAATTCCCTGACAGCACGAATGCCTGTTGATGGTCGGACTGTGCAACCCCATGGCCGTCTTCATGGCGGCGCGTCTGTCGCCCTGGCAGAAACGGTTGGGTCTATCGCGGCCAATCTTACGCTCAACTCCGGCGATCAGGTCGGTGTCGGCCTGGAGATCAATGCCAACCATGTCCGCCCTGTAATGGATGGATATGTCTATGCCACTGCGACACCGGAAGCGCTTGGCCGCACAACTCAGATCTGGTCGATCCGAATTACGGACGAGCATAAGCGGCTCGTCTGTATCTCTCGATTCACTGTCGCAGTGATCCCAGCGAGACAGGCTTGAAACTCCGGGCCCAATAGAAAAAG
>CENL01054069.1_pt1 | contig 22840 bp, 19 predicted proteins | sample 530221 | NCBI WGS metagenome assembly CENL01 (sample SAMEA2619791, study PRJEB7988) | marine metagenome | isolation source: saline water (ENVO:00002010), including
GGGCGAGCGCGAGTCGCAGCGTCGAGCCCGCCAGCGCTCGCATCGCGGCGGAAATGCCGAGCGAGCGCTGGGGCGTCTTCGTTCACGGCTGCGTCGCGCCTGGAGGGCGATGGGGTTCTCCCGTCGCCGGATCGTTGTTGGTGGTGTGGTCTATCGCGAACTCAGCGGGGTGTCCCTTCGCCGAGCGTTGAGCGAGACAGGCACCGGGGTCAAGGAATACGCGGTCCGGTTTCCCATCCCGGTGGGGGATCTCGAGGGGGCGCAGCACGCGCATCGGGATGGGATGCAGATCCGGTTTACGCACCGCCGCCGGTACGCGGATCTTGGTCATGATCCCCGCGTGCAGTTCGTGCGGGCCTTGCGTGGGGTCGTCCGCCCGGGAGACCGTGTGCTCGATCTGGGGTGCGGGACCGGTGCCGGGAGTTCCGAGCTTGCCCATTGGGTCGGTCCATCGGGCGGCGTGATCGCGATCAACAGGGACGGCGAATCGATCCGGTACGCGCGTCAACGCTATCGAGCAAATCATCTGGCGTACGAGCTGGGCTGGCTCGACACCCTCTCAGGCGAGTTGGACGGGGCATTCCGTGCGGCGGTGGTGTTCGATCTGTTCCGCGATGCGCCCGATGATCCGAGCCGATCGCGGGCCATCACCGAGATCTGGCGCGTGATCGCCGATGGCGGGAGCGTGGTGCTGGTGAGCACGGATGAGACGGATTGCGAAGCGTACGAGCGTCGGCTCGCGGGTCTCGGAGCGGAGGGGATGACCCGCCTGGGCCCCGACCCGGTGCTCGGCTGGGTGGGGATGATGGCCGGGAAACCCGAGAAGCCCAAGGGAACGCGTGATTCGCAGGATTCCGACGGTGCGGGCGCGTGAGCGGGCGCTACCATCTGTTGATGAGTGAAGATACACACAACGGCCAGAATGGATCGGTTTCGCCTCAGACGATCGGGGCTACGGCTTCGAGCGGTGCACGGATTCTCGATCAGGACGCAGCGAAGGCATTCGCGATCCACGCGGCGCAGTCCCTCACGGACGACAAGTGTACCGATGTGGTGGTTCTCGATGTGACGGGGATCTCACCCGTCACGGGGTTCATCGTCATCGGGTCGGGCACCTCGGCGCGTCAGATGAAGAGCTCGCTTGAGAACATCAACGATCTGGCGAAGGAGGCCGGGACGCAGGCGTTCGCGATCTCCAGCGACGAGCGGTCGATGTGGCTGCTCGCCGACTTCGTCGATGTCGTGGTCCACCTCTTCGAGCCAAACGCACGATCGCACTACGACCTCGAGTCGCTGTGGGCCAACAGCACGCGTGTGCAGGTCCCGCCAAGTGAACGGAAGCGTCCGGGCATCGACGGATGAGCGAGCGGATCGTCGATGTTGATCTCGCGTCGCACGCCTACGAGGTTCGGATCGGGCGAGGCGCATTAGGCGGCGTGGGCTCGGCGGCACGACTGCTACTCGGGCAGCGGTCTTCACGGGTACTGATCGTGCGGGACACGGGCGTGCCCGAGCGCTTCGAACAGATGCTCGTCGAGGATCTGAGCCGTGAGGGTTTCGAGACGCATGTCTGCGAGATCACGCCCTCCGAATCCATCAAGAACATGGAAACAATCCGAGACCTGCTGGTCGAGGCGGTCCGGTTCGGGATGACTCGTGTTGACGCCGTGCTCGCGTTGGGCGGCGGCGTGGTCGGTGATATCGCCGGGTATGTGGCGGCGAGTTACCAGCGTGGGGTCCCGGTGATCCAGTGCCCGAGCACACTGCTCTCGATGGTGGACGCTTCCGTCGGCGGCAAAACCGGCGTGAACCTCTCGGTCAACGGGGACCTGTACAAGAACATGGTCGGTGCGTTCCATCAGCCGACGCTGGTGGTCGCGGACACCGAGCTGCTGGATTCGCTGGATGATCGGCAGCGCCGTTGCGGTCTCGCGGAGTGCGTGAAGCACGCGATGATCTGCAAGAGCGTTCCGGATGAGGACGAAGTCCATTGCGCGTTGCTCGACTGGATGATGAAGAATCTGGACTCGATCGCGAGCTTTGATCCGGACACGATCGATCAGCTCGTGGCTCGGAATGTCGGGCTCAAGGCGAGTGTCGTGATGGGTGACGAACGGGAGTCGCCCGACGCGAAGAGCGGCGGTCGGATGCTTCTGAACTTCGGCCACACTTTCGGACACGCCATCGAGACGCTTGAGGGCATCTCCGCGAGCGGTGATCCCGCGGACGCCCCCCTGCATCACGGCGAGGCGGTCGCACTGGGCATGTGCTGTGCCTGCTCGGCCTCTGTGGCGTTGGGGATGTGCGCCGAGTCGGTCGCTGATCGATTACGCGAGATGCTCGGGGCGGTGGGGCTGCCGACGCGTGTTGCGGGGTTGCCGGGCACGGGCAGCTTGATCGAGCGGATGGGACACGACAAGAAGGCCGCGGGGGGCTCGCTTCGTGTGATTCTTCCCACCGGATCGGGCAAATGCTCGATCGTGAGCGACGCTGACGAGTCGGGTTTGTTCGTGGGGATCGATTCGATCCGGGCCTTTGCACCCTGAAGCAGGGTGCGTGGATTCACCCAAATCGTACCCGAAACTGTGTCAAGATAGGTGTTTATTACAGTTCTACAGTCATCGGCTCCGATAAAAACGGAGACTCGCGGGGGCGGAGTGGCTTTCGTGAGTTTTCTACGGAGTCCCCTGCAGTGCGCACTTTCACCGTCATCAATCAAAAAGGCGGTTGTGGTAAGACCACAACGGCGATCAACCTCGCGGCGGCGTTCGCTCGGGCGGGGTGTCGGACGCTGCTCGTGGATCTGGATCCGCAATCGCATTGTGCTGCTGGGCTCGGCATCCCTGAGGAGCGTCTGGACCTGGATGTCTCTGATGCACTCCGCTTGCCGGTGGATGCAGAACTCAACCGCGACCGGTTCATCTGGCATGTCAGTCGGAATCTGGACCTGCTGCCATCGCGGATGAAGCTCGCGGGGATCGAGGCGTCGGGTGGGGGCCTTGCGGATCAGGAAGACAAAGAAAAGCGATTGCGGAGCGTGCTCGCACGCCTGACGCGAGATTCATCGCCAAGTGCTGATTCGGAAGACGATGCTCGCATCTCGCACGAACCGCGCAGCATCTACGACGCGTGTGTGATCGATTGCCCACCATCGATTGGTTTGTTGTCGTACAACGCGATCGCCGCGGGGCGTGAGGTGCTGATCCCGGTGGAAACAAGCTTCTTCTCGCTCAAGGGTGCGGCGAAGCAGGTGCAGACGACACGATCGATTGCGCGTCGGATCGGCATGCGGATCCATCCGCGATTGCTGGCGACGATGCACGATCCGCAGCAACCGCTCGCGCGAGACTTGCTCGACGATCTGCGTGATCGGTTCGGCAGCGGGATGATCCCGGTGGTGATCCGCTACGACCATGCGCTCAAGGAGGCGGCCTCGTTCGGGCAACCGATCGATGAGTACGCCGCGGATTCCATGGGGGCCGAAGATTACCGTTCACTGTGCGAGTGGCTTGTCGAGCACGCGAGCGTCGAGCGTCCGGAACCGGGCGAGGAAGACATGCCCATGGGGCTCGGGCAGCCGGAGCCGACCCTTGCGGGGGCTTCAGCACGGGTGCAGATCGCCGCGGCGAATCTGGGGATCCATGGCGGTGCATCGGACGGATCGCTGAGCCGGGCCCAGGAACTCGCCATGCGGGCGCGCACGATGCAGACGAGCGAAGCAAAAACGAGCGTGCCTTCGGCGGTCGCGTTGGAATCGAAGCCGGAGCCGCTGAAACGGTCCTTGATGCCGCACAAGCCCGTGGCGGTGGAGGTTCGAGACGACCGGGTCCTTGAGCCCGGCGCCAAGCCCAAGGGGATGGAGATCACGCGGGTTCGCCACCTCTTCGGGGTGCGTCGGAGCTCCACGGGGGTCCTGTTCGTGCAACCCGGGTCGATCGGGAACCGGATCGAGATCGCTGGCGACTTCAATGGTTGGGACCCGAGCGGAACCAAGATGAGCTTGAATGAGGCGCTGGGGGTGTACGAGTTGCACCTGAAGATGTTGCCCGGCGATTATTCCTACAAGCTCGTTGTGGATGGGCAGTGGGTACTCGATTCATACAACCCGGATCTCGTGGATAACGGGATGGGCGGGCGGAACAACAGGTTCAAGCTCTCGTAAACGGTTCGCGTTGGCGGATCTTGGGCACTATACTGAACCTTGTCTGAACAAATCATTCGATCTGACGAGAGGCAACGGGGATGGATCCCTGTGTGAGATCGGACGCGGAGCAGGGCATGGACGATACACGCGATAGCACGCACGATGCTGGGTTTGAGCGCGAAGGCGGTCACCCGTCGATCCGACTCGCTCCGATTGATCACGATGAGTATGACGCGCTGGCGGACCTGTTCCTTGGGGACGGGGAGTTCGCGCCGCCCTGTGTGCCGGACACCGAGGGCGCACCTGATCACAACACCCACACGCCGGTCCTGCAGCTCACGCACGGGATCGATGACTCGGCCGAGGCAAAGGAGAACCCGCCCGAAGTGGGTGTGATCGAGTCATTGGAAGCCACGGACCTGCACGCCTCGGCCCTGATGGCCGAGCTGCTCGATGGGGATGAGCGTCGAGAAGATGGCGTGGAGTTTGTCCGCATGCCGCGGGCCAAGGTCGAGGTGATCGTGCTGGGACATCTGCCCGTCCGCGCGACGCTCTGGGCTCGCCAGTATGCGTGCGGGAGCGCGAAGGAGCGTGGCGAGGTTGTCGCGTTGCTTCGTGCTGCGTCGGGGAGCACCTCGATCGATCTGATCACGGGCCGTGAGCCCGAGCAGGCGATGGGATGCGCCGATATGCAGAGCGCTCTGGAGACCATCCACGAGCATGCCGACCGGGTCGTCCTGCGTGTCGATGAACGGCTGGAGCCCGAGCTGCTCGATCGTGCGGAGGTGGGGGCGATCACGATCCTGACCGGTGCGGACGAGGCGGCGGTTGTGGCCTCGTACCGGCTTGTCAAGACGATCGACGCCACGCTGAACGATCGGTACGAGGACGATGCGGACGCCCCGCAGATGCGGATCGCGGTTATGGGATCGCCGCGAGAGCAGGGTGAGGACGCACGGGACAAGCTCCAGAGCGCGGTCCGGTCATTCCTCGAGCGCCCCGTCGAGATCGTCGTCGGCTCGGGGCGGATCGATGCAACAGGGACGACCAACATCTTCCGTGACACCCAGTCGCACCACGCCGGTGACATCATCGATGGGCTGGTCGCAATCGCGCACCGTTCGGAGATCAACGCTTCGCGCAATGACGCACCTGCGATTGTTGAGTCGCGGTCAGTGTCGATCGATGAGATCGCGCCCAAGCCGATCCTGACGGACGACGCCAGTGAATCGCTCGACATCCAGAGCGAGACCGATCAGGGTCTCACCGACCCGGATATTCGTGATGGGCTGTGCGCCATGCTCGAAGATATCCGTCCGATCGAAACCCGCTGCCCCAAGGCGCAGGGTGTTGAGATGGGGATGGACGGCGAGGGACGGCTGCATCTGATCGCCTGCGATGCGGACTGTCACGCCGCCCTTGAGCGTTTGTACACGGCTCAGAGCTGGGCCCGTGAGCACTTCGGTCTGCTTCTGCGTGCGGAGCCCGGGCTCAAGTTTCCCAGTTCCGACCCGCGTGATGACGCGGACGCGATCATGCACCTGATCTCGCACGAGCCCGCGGCATTGCGTGGGATCTACGACACGCCCGTCCGCATGTACGCGCTCGCACGCGTCCGCGTCGCGGGCGTCATCGCACAGGTCGCGACGCCGCTCAACTGAGTTGTCTAAGATTTACGTTACGGACAACCCGCGTTGTACGCTTGCACGAACGTGCTGACATCGAAGAAACTGAGCACACCGTCATCGTTGAAATCTGCGATCAGGTCGTCCGCGTTGTACGCCGACAGGAACGCAGAAACATCAAAGAAGTCGAGCGAGCCGTCCTGATTCAGATCTGCTCGGCAGAGCGCTGACGTGACGGAATAGATGTACGCTTCACCCGGGCCCGCGTTCAGGGTGCCGATCGCGAGGGTGTCACCGTCGGAAGCGATCGATCGAGCGAAGAGCGTGGTGCTTTCGGGCTCAACCGGATGAAGTTGTGTGATGAGATCGAGCGTGCCCGTGTCGATCAGGTAGGCCGAACCGACTGTTATGCCGAGAACACTGCTCTGGGCCCCGATGATCGCGGTTTGATCATTGATGTCGACAGTAAAGCCGAATCTCTCTGCACCGCCGAATGTGGGTGCGACCAGCTTCTCGATCTGCTCACCCGTCGTGACATCAAAGAGGTACGCAGCGCCTTCCGAGCTTGTGAAATCGTCGACATCCGGCGCGCCGACGAGGACACGATTGCTCTGGATCGCGATCGAAGACCCGAGCCGGTCACCCGCAACCCCGTCGGTTGCGAGCAGCTTGTGGAGTTGCTGGTGCGTGCTCGCGTCGAACAGGTACGCGGAACCGGATTCGTTCCCGTTCGCATCGTCCCAGTTCGAGCCGATCGCGATGATGCCGTCATCGATCGCGATCGAATGACCGAACTGGAAACCCGCCCCTCCGTCGTCCGGAAGCAGCTTGGTCACCTGCCCCCACGTCAGCGCATCGAAGATATAGGCCGACCCTGAGACGACTCCGTTGTCACCATCACGGAATGCGCCGATGACAATGGTGTTTCCCTCGATCGCCACGTCTTGTCCGAACTGATCTCCTTCACCAGCATCCGCGGCGGTGAGCTTGTGGAGTTCCTTCCCCGTTGTGACATCAAAGATATAGACGGACCCGGAGTTGGTGCCATCGTCGTTGTTTCTTGGGGCGCCCACCACAATGAAACCATCATCGATCGCGATTGAGTGCCCGAACAGGTCGCCGGGGGCGCCATCGTTCGCTCTCAGTTTGTACAGCTGCTGCCCTGTTGAGACTTCGAACACGTAAGCAGATCCCGACGCGTTGCCTCTGTCGTTATCCATCGGAGACCCAACGACAAGAATATCCTGATCAACATCAACTGAGAATGCGAAGTTGTCGTTGGTCTGTACATCGACTCCGGAGATCGTCCGCTGCAGATCGACGACCTGCGCCTCAGCACCAGCAGTGAGTGCAATGAGCACCGCTGCGCCGATGGCGAATCGAGGTTGCATGCTGATTGTATCGATCATGATGTAGACTCCTCAGGGTGACTTGAACTGGTAATGATGTTCTTCGTTACTTATAATAAGAGTAGTTGAGGGTATCACAAGCACAAATTGTGAGTTTTAACCGCTGAACATACAGGGATTAAAAAAAGCCCCCGCGATCGCGAGGGCTTCGTTGTTGATTCGTTCAGTGGATCACGCGGACTCGGCCTTGGCGACCTTGAGGTCCTTGAGCGGGGTCTTGTTCTCGATCGCCTGGCGATCGATCATGTACTCAACGCCCTCGTTGTTCATTTCGGGCAGCTCGTACATGTGGTCCATCATGACCTCTTCGATCACCGCACGCAGTGCACGGGCGCCCGTAGCACGCTTGGCGGCACGCTCGGCAAGAAGCTCGAGCGCATCGTGCGAGAAAGTCAGCGAGGCGCCCTCGAGTGCGAAGAGGTGCTGGTACTGACGCACGAGCGCGTTCTTGGGTTCCGTGAGGATCTGGATCAACGCCTCGTTGCTCAACGGCATGAGCGGCGTGATCACGGGCAGACGACCCACGAGCTCGGGGATCAACCCGAACTCCACGACATCCTCGTTGGAGATCTGCGATTGCAGCCATTCGCGTTCCGCGCGGGCATCCGCGAAGTGACGACGCTCCTTCACATCCGAGTCGGTGCTCGCGGACCCGATCGAGAAGCCGATCTTGGTCTGCCCGAGACGACGCCGGACGATGTCTTCGATCCCGACGAAGGTGCCGCCGACGATGAAGAGAATGTTGGAGGTGTCGAACTGAATGTATTGCTGCTCGGGGTGCTTGCGTCCGCCCTGGGGTGGGACATTGGCGATGGTACCCTCGATCATCTTGAGCAGTGACTGCTGGACACCCTCGCCCGAAACATCACGGGTGATCGAGACATTGCCCGAGGACTTGCCGACCTTGTCGAGCTCGTCGATGTAGATGATCCCGCGCTGAGCGGCTTCGACATCGAAGTCTGCGGCCTGCAGGAGCTTGAGGAGCAGGTTCTCGACATCCTCGCCCACATAGCCCGCTTCGGTCAGCGTGGTCGCGTCGCCGATGGCGAAGGGGACCTTGAGCATGCGTGCCATGGTCTTGGCGAGCAGGGTCTTACCCGAACCGGTCGGACCGACGAGCAGGATGTTGGACTTGTCGAGTTCGATGTCGTTCGCCTGATCGGACTCGGCGTGGAGGAGGCGCTTGTAGTGGTTGTGCACCGCGACGGAGAGGGACCGCTTCGCGAGGACCTGCCCGATCACATACTGGTTCATGAACTCCACGATCTCTCGCGGCGAGGGGATCTCGCTCAGCTGCGCGGAGACCGAGGAAACGCGTCGGCGTTCCTGGCGGAAGATGTTCTGGCAGAGCTCGACACAGTTCGAGCAGATGTAGACCTCGCCGGGGCCTTCGACCATGGGGCCGACCTCGCGGGAGGTCTTGCCACAGAACGAGCAGGTGGTGACCTTGCGGCCCTTGAACCCGCTCGAACCGGTGCCCGTGGTCCCGGCACCAGAGCCTGCATCGGAGCCAGATCCCGATCCGGAATCCGAGGCATTGACAGGGTTTGCGTTTGGTTGGCTTTGCGATTGGTCTTTACTCACGAATGAACCTCATGTCATGCCTTGCGGTTGGTGCGCCCTGAAGGGCAAAATGTCGCTCGTCTGGGGGTATCGGCCAATCGTGTGGGGCCGCTCAATAGGGAGTCTGGGACTCGTTGCAGATTCTCAGCGCAAGTGTTGCGCAGGACTGTTCGATTGTACGAGCGGGGCTCGTGATTGGATCATAGAGAACTGGTCATCGCGCGTCGAGACCCTCTGCCCAAGACTGCATGTTTGATACAAATGCGACAGCCGGACCCTATTTCGGGGGGCTGCTTTGGTGGAGTTACTTGGGTACCTGCGAGTCGTCCTGCTCGTGCAGCATGGCCCGGGTCTTTTCGATGATGATCCGTCGGGTCTGCTCGTATTCTTCCTGGGAGATCTCGCCGGACTTTTTCATATGCTCCAGCGATTCCATCAGTGTCGCGGCGGACTGGTCCTGCTCCTTGGATTCATCGAAGATTCGCCGCTTGACGCTCATGATGATGATGAAGCCCACGATGCACAGGACAATGAGCAGGATGATGTAGATAAACGCTCGTGTATCGAGCGTGGCGTTCTGCGCGAGAATGGGGTACAAATGCGACATCAACCTCATCATAGAGAACCGATGAGCAGATCAGAACGAACTGGACGCGATTTCTTCCCGCAGCGGCATCAAGAGGTTCGGGAGTGCATACTCGTCCACGAGGTTCTGGCCGCGTTGAATCAGGTCGTCGAGCTGGGTCGTGAGGTTGCTCAGGTCCGTGACGGGGTCGAAACGGCGGAGGGTGAGGTAGACGGAGATCGGGTCGGGGTTTGGCTCGGAGGGCTTCTTGCCTCGTGATCGGGTTTTGACCTCGAAGTGGACTTCGAGTCCCTCGTCGTCAACGAGCTTCATGCCCATGTTGGGTTGGCAATCGAGGATGTTGATGTCCGCAGCGTCGATGAGCGCCGCCATGGGTGAGCCCGCGAGCAGCGCATTGGCCGCGATCGCGTCGTGGTTCCCCGATGCATTGAGATCGAACCCGTAGAGCAGCTCGATGTACTCGATGTCGAGTGGGGAGATGGACAGGAAGTACGGCGATGTCTCCATCGTGTCGCGATGGATCGAGTACATGTCGTCGGAATTGGTCGGGTTCACCACCCCCGCGCGGACAGAGGCCTGTCGGATCGCGACCCAGCGGTGGGGGGACGCGTTGGGGGCGGACTCAAGCGCGAGCTCGTCCTTGTAGCGCCGGAACGCGTTCATTGCGGGGTAGGAGCGCCGGGTGCGTTCGAAGAGTTCGAGGACGGGCTCGCGGTTCGTCGGCAGTTCCATCCGGACGGCGAGCTTGGAGTTGACATAGAAATCGTTGCAGAGTGCGCGGTAACTGCTGGGCATTGCTCGGGCCTCCTTGCCGATGCGTGTTGTGGCGAGACGATCTCTTTGTGTGAGTGTAGCAAAACGCCCGGAACTCCGTGGGTTCCGGGCGGGTGCGATTTCATGGGGATCATCGAATGGGGACGAGTTGTCGATAAGTCAGACAGCGCCAGACCCACTCGAACGGGCCCATCTTGAAGAACCGTAACCAGAGCATTGAGAAGCAGATATTGAACGCCCAGACGGATCCAACGACGATCCAGAGCTCCGGGTATTCAATCTTTGCAAAGTATCCCAAGCCGTATCCGTAGAAGAAGGTTGTGCACAGCAAGGTGTGTGCAAAGTAGTTCGTCAGGGCCATGCGCCCGACCGCGGCGAGTGGGATGGTGATGATCTTGAACAGACCGATCTTGGAAAGTGCAATGATCAACGACGCGTACCCGAGCGCGAGCGGCACACCAATCGGCTGGGCGAGCGATTGTCACATGAACCCCGGGAGCTCTTCGAACACGCTGTAAACCCCGAGGTACGCGGGGATGGTCGTCGCGAGTCCGAGCGGGATGAGGATGCCCGCGAGCACGAGATAGAAGCTCGTTTTGCGTTCGCCCGTGAGGAACCCAAGCCGGGTAAGTCCCATCCCCGCGGTCATGATCCCCCAAAGCGCGGGGGTGAAGAAGAGAACGAACATCAACTGGAAGACGAGCGTGGTGAAGAAACGCACCTTGAACGCGTCGATGAATGATCCGGTGTATCCAGCGATCTCGGCGCCGGGGTCGCCAGAGAGTTGGTCGACGGTGATCTGTCCGTTGTGGAAACTCCATAAGCCAAAAAAGGAAAACCCGATCATGAGCGAAATGCCCAGGAAGTACAGCCCGAGCCCGCCCCAGAGTTGCAGCTTCGGATCGAGCCGGCGCACCCACCAGAGCAGCGTCAGCCCTGAGATGGCGTAGAAGGTCAGAATGTCGCCGTACCAGAAGAAATATGCGTGGATCATGCCGAACACGAGCAGGACGGCGCACCGGATGAGCCACAGCGAAGCACCCTTGGAGAGTTTCGTGTGGTAGTTTCCCTGCTCGTCGGCGGTGTCGAACTTCCGAGAGTACATGACCACGCCCGAACCAAAGAGCAGCGCGAACATGAACATGAACTTGCCCAGGAACAGGGTCGATGTGATGTCGTGGGCGAGGATGTTCGCTGATGAATCGCTCATCACCCGTGCCGGATCTGTCGCAGCGGCCATTGGCCACGCAAAGACCCAAATATTCGGGACAAGGATCCCCAGCAGCGCGAAACCGCGCAGCGTGTCAATGGAGGAATATCGAAGCGTGGTCGGCGCTGGTTGATCGGGCAAACTCACCGGTGCGCTGGTGTGGTCATGATCCAATCAAGGAGCTCCTGTGTGCGTGTCAGGTCATCGACAACGAGGTGCGCACCCGCCTCTTCGAGTTCTTTGGATGTCGCGTGGCCCGTTGCCACCGCGAGTACGCGGCAGTCATTGTCCAGAGCGCAGCGTACATCATGCACAGTATCACCAATGATGATGACTTGTTCCGGATCGATCGTGCGTGATTTCATCTCGCGGTAGTTCTGAATCGCAACCGGAGGCAGGTGCGAGCGGAGCGGCTCAGCGTGCGGGGATGCGTCTCCCCACGCGTTAATGACGAAATGGTCCGGATTAAACCCGGCGCTGCGGAGCTTGATCGTCCCTGTCTCCGGGTAGTTCCCCGTGAGCACCCCGATCGCGTCGATGCCCGTGTGCTCCCGCGTTGCATTCACCAGTTCGTGGGCCCCAGCAAGGGCACGAGCCACCGGGCGTTCACTGGCGGTGCGATCGAGCCCCGCGTGGTAATGACGCCGAAGAGCGGAGATGTTTTCTGGCGAGCTGTCTACTTTGTTGTTGACGAGCATCTGCGTGATGATCACCGGATCGAGCGACCCACCAAAGCTGATCCCCTTGGCCGTGAACTCGGGATGGAAGAGCTCCCGCCCCGCGTTCTCAAGGAGCGTGATCCCGATGTGATCAGTCTCAAGCAGGGTCATATCGATATCGTACAAAATGAGCATGGCGACTGGACCCCTGTCTGCGGGCTATTGAGACGGGTTAGTGACGACGAATCTCAAACTGATGTTCGTCGGATTCGGTGCGTACATGGGCATGGACCTCGCGTTCGACGAGCCCCGATGTTTTCCTGCGAAGCTCGGCGAGGAACGCGTCAAGGTCGTTTTCAGCGCCTTGTGCCTCCAGCATCACGGTGCCATCGGGCTCGTTGCGTACCCACCCCGTGACTGGGAACTGCATCGCGGCGTTCCGAGCTCGGACACGAAACCCCACGCCCTGAACTCTGCCTTGGAAGATTATGCGCTGACGGGTGACCATGCGGAGATTGTAGAGGGTGATCGGACGCGCGTTGGGGATTGGGATCGGTTGTGCGGGTTCGCCTCGATTTTCATTTCCCAATGGCGTTGCAGGGCGTGCTGGCGCGTTCATCTTGGTGTTTCGGGAGAACGCGCCCACAGATAGGGTTGGGGTCCATAGAATCCTCGTCGGCCGGTCTGCCCGGTGCGGCGATGATCGACAAACGGAGAATGGATTGAGTGGTTTGTATCCACAGAACGACGATGTGCAGCGTGTGCGCGATGCGTCCGACATCGTTCGGGTCGTGGGGGAGCACCTGACACTCAAGCCCAAGGGACGCGAGTTCGTTGGGCTCTGCCCGTTTCACGATGACAAGAACCCGTCGATGTGCGTGATTCCCGCCAAGCAGATCTTCCACTGCTTCGTGTGCGGCAGCGGAGGCGATGTGTTCACCTTTGTCCAGAAGTACCACTCAATGGACTTCCGTGAGTCGCTCGAGTTCCTTGCCGACCGTGCGAATATCGAGCTCACCCCTTTCCGAGGCCGATCCAGCTCAGATCAAGGGGAGGCACAAGGCGTTGGCAACAAGGAGATCCTTGCGGCCAATGACATGGCCAACGGGTTCTTCCGAGCCATCCTGAATCATCCCGAACACGGAGCCGCGGCACGAGAAGTGATCGCCCGGCGTGGGATCAGCGACGAGATGGTGGAGCGGTTCCAGATCGGCGCCAGCCCCGATCGCTGGGACGGGCTCGTGATGATCGCCGAAAACAAGGATGTTCGCACCGAGGCGTTGTTGAGCGCGGGGTTGGTCAAGCAACGCGAACGGGGAGAGGGACAGTACGACGCGTTGCGGAATCGTTTGATCTTCCCGATCTGTGATCAGATCGGACGCGTGATCGCGTTTGGCGGTCGCAAGATCAACGAAGAAGACGAGCCGAAGTATCTCAACTCGCCTGAGACAACGGTCTTCAAGAAATCAACGACGCTCTATGGGATCAACAACGCCGCTCGCGCGATCAAGCACGAGCGCACCGCGGTTGTGGTCGAAGGATACACGGATGTCATCGCCTGCCATCAGGCGGGCGTTGAGCATGTCGTCGCAACTCTGGGCACTGCGCTGACGAGCGGGCACGCGACCGTGCTGCGTCGTTTGTGCGACACGGTGGTCTTGTTGTTCGACGGGGATGCGGCGGGGATCAAGGCCGCGGATCGCGCGATCGAGGTGCTGCTGAGCGAGACAATCGATATCAAGATCGCTGCACTCGCCGGCTACACCGAGGCGAAGGACCCCGACGAGCTCTTCAAACAGGATGACGGCACGGATGTATTCCGACGGGTGATAGATGGCGCTGTCGATCTGATCAAGTGGAAGTTCGATCGCTTGCGCGAGGAACTCAAGGACGCGGGGCCTGCGCGCGTGACCCAACGGATCCAGGAGGAGCTGGACCGGCTGAGCGAACTCGGATTGGGTGAGCTGGAACCGGTCCGCCGTCGATTGATGATCCGGCAGATCGCGCAGGCGGCTCGCGTCGAGGAGCAGGTTGTCACCGAGGCGATCCGAACGGGGCGCGGACGCCGACGATTCAGCCCGCCAGCGGGCGAGATCGAGTACAAGGGCGAGATCGACTGGAAGCCCGATGCGCGGGAGCAGTTGCTCGGGTGTCTCCTGTTCGAGCCCAATCTATGGAACTTGCTCAGCAGCGAGCAGCGTGAGCTGACCAGCACCGTTCGGTTCACGAGTGATCTGACGCGTCGTGTCGCGGATGCGTTGCACTCCAGCGCGGAGAACGGCACAGGCACGGGGCTGCACGCGGTGCTCGCCGAGCTGTCAATGCTCGCGGAAGAGGACGGTATCGATACCCTCCCCTCGAACGAGCGGGCGACGGCACTCTATCGGTATGTCGCGGAGCATACGGAAGAGGTGGACGATCGCGTCACGCGGTATTTCAACGAATGCATCTCGCTGCTGGTTTCGAAGGAGTCCCGGAACAGGGATCGAGAACTCCCCGTAGACGATTCGGACGAGAACGAGGCGGATGTACTGGCAAAGTTTCTTGCGGGTGAGCGAAAACATCGCTCGCAAACGGGCTTAGGTGGAAGACCTCGCATTAGCGGGTCGTGATGGGTGGCGCGTTGAGGGATCGGCGCGGCTATATTGGTAGGATTCTTTCGGAGAGACACGCATGATCGGGATACTTCATCCAGCAGTCACGCAGCTGATCGAAGCCGGGCAGGAGCGCGGATGGTTGAGTTACGAAGAACTCAACAACATCATCCCCGACGAGTATGTCGAGGTGGTGCCCCTGCACTCACTGGTGACGAAGCTCGACGAGCTCGGGATCGAACTTGTTGATGAGATGGAGTTTCGCGGACGACTCTTCCGAGCGCAGCGATCAGGCAGCATGGCGGTGAGCGACTCCATCGGGCTGCTGTCGGACCAGTTCCGCGCGATGTCAGTAGCCGGTGGCGAGCATCTCGGCGATGCAGAGAAGGTTCGGATTCAGGTCAACTCGAGCCATTACGCCAACGGCACGGGGATGATGGATGCCAAGCAGATCGCGGAGGCGGAACGCGATGTTGCTGAAGCCCGCTCAATGGACGATCAGAGCGTGCAGCGCGAACTCGATGAGGCCGTTGCGAGCGATGCGAGCGTCAAGCGGATGGACGATCCGGTGCGGATGTACCTCACGCAGATGGGGTCGATCCCGCTGCTGACGCGCAACGAAGAGGTGCGTCTGGCGAAGAAGATCGAGTCAACCCGCATGATCTTCCGCCGCCGTTGCTTGGAGAGCGATTACATCGTGTCGCAGGCGGTCGAGACGCTCAAGATGGTGCGTGACGGGGTGCTCCCGTTTGATCGTACGATGCGTGTGAGCACCCTCGACGATCAGGCGAAGGAGAAGCTTTCTCAGCGGATCCCCTCGAACCTGCCAACCATCGAGAAGCTGCTCGAGATGAACCGCCAGGACTGGGAAACATTGGATGAACTCCGCCGTGAGGATGGCACCATCCGGGAGACCAAGAAGGCACGCGAAATCAGGGCGCGGATCTCCGGTCGTCGTCGACGGATGGCAGCGCTCGTTGAGGAGTTGTGCCTGCGGACGGGACGCATCGTGCCTCTGATGAAGAAGCTCAAGTCCATCTCCGAGAAGATGGAGGAGCTTGAGCAGGAGATGTTGCAGGCGGCACGATTCCCAAAGAAGTACGACCCCGAGGATCTTGAGGTCCTTCGTGAAGAACTCGACGGGCTCCGGAGTCTCGCATGCGAAGAGCCCGAGCAACTCCGGGCACACATCAACCAGGTCTCGACGGTCTTCTGGGAGTACGAGCAGGCGAAGCGCGACCTTTCGGGTGGGAACCTGCGTCTCGTGGTGTCGATCGCGAAGAAGTACCGCAACCGCGGGCTGAGCTTCCTCGATGTCATCCAGGAAGGGAACACGGGTCTGATGCGGGCCGTGGATAAGTTCGAGTACAAGCGCGGCTACAAGTTCAGCACCTACGCGACCTGGTGGATTCGTCAGGCGATCACGCGGGCCATCGCGGATCACTCGCGGACCATCCGCATCCCGGTGCACATGATCGAGACGATGACCAAGCTCCGCAATATCGCGAAGCAGATCACTCAGGAAACAGGATCGGAAGCGACCGCGGAAGAGATCGCGGAACGCGCGGACATGAACGCGATGGAAGTGCGTCGTGTGATGAGCATCTCCAAGCACCCAGTGAGTCTCGATCGCCCGGTGGGTGAGTCCGAGGACTCGCACTTCGGCGACTTTATAGAGGACACCAATCAGGACGCGCCCGCGGTCGCCGCGGCCCGCGACATGCTCAAGGGGCGCATCGAGATGGTGCTCAAGACCCTCACTTATCGTGAGCGGGAGATCATCAAGCTCCGCTACGGGATCGGCGACGGGTACACCTACACCCTCGAAGAGGTTGGGCGGATCTTCAAGGTCACCCGCGAGCGGGTGCGTCAGGTGGAAGCCAAGGCGATCCGCAAGCTGCAGCACCCGGTGCGCAGCCGCAAACTCGAGGGGTTTGTGGACAGCTAAAATCCCGCAAATCAGGGTAGAATCGGACGATCAGGGCTCGTACGCGTCGCGTGAGCCTTTTTTCATGCATGGATCGCGAAGTCGTTTGGTACACTGGGGTTGGCAACGCACACCCAGACGGGAGAGGACCATGAACGATCAAATCCGGGAACTGCAGAAGGAAGTGATGGACGCGAAGCAACGCCTGCGCGAGGCGGTCGCCTCGTTCGAGCCCGAAGCGGTCGAGGACTGGGAACTGCACGGGCTCAACGGGTGCGTCGTGAACCTGTCGCGTTTGTTCGCGGGAAAAAGCGAACTGCTCGTCGTGCACAACATGGGGCGATCATGCAACTACTGCTCGCTGTGGGGCGATGCGATGAAGGGGATCGCACCGCACCTGATGCAGCGCTGTGGTTTCGTTCTGTGCAGCAATGACCCGCCGGAGGTCATCCGCGCCTTCCGAGAAACACGGGGCTGGGATTACCCGTGCGTCTCCGGGCACGAGACAGGATTCGCGAAAGCCATGGGGTACGCGGACAATGAAGGCAACCCACACCCCGGCGTGAGCGCGTTTCATATGAACAGCGACGGGTCGATCGTGCGTACGGGTCATATGCCGTTCGGTCCGGGGGATGACTTCTGCGCTGTCTGGCCGTTGCTTGATCTGATCAAGGATGGCAAGGGTGAGTGGGAGCCGTCGCATGGCGCGGTGGATCCCCACGCGGTGGTGAGCGGGTCGAGTTGTCAGTGCATGTGATCCGACTGACGATCGATCACGGTTCAACGATGTAGTAGAAGCGATCGGCGGCGAGTTGCTGGAAAGATCCTGAACTCAGGTCTCCGTTATCGAATGTCTCGTCGATCTGCAGCATGTAATCTGGGACATCAACCCCCTGAAAATGGACCCCGATCGCGGAGGTCACACCCGAATCATTGAACTCGGTGTCCCAACTGCCGCCGAGGGGTGTGGGGGATTCGTACTCGTCCTGATCGACATATTCCTCAAACCCGGTAGGGATGGAACCCGATGAACCGTCGGGTGGGTAGCGACCCTCTTTGGCTGCGAAATACTCACACGCATCGGCGTATGTCTTCAAGCTCGCGATGAAGGTGCTCTGACGCGCTTCATCAGTTGCTCCAGTGAAACGAGGAATAACGATGGCTGCGAGGATCCCCAGGATCACGACGACGATGAGGATCTCGACGAGGGTGAACGCGGATCGAGCGGATCGTTGCAGCGGGCGCATGGAGGAAGGGTGCAAATGAAAACCCCGTGAGACCAGCGGATCTCGCGGGGTGGTGGGTTATCGGTCACTCCAGAACTCAGAGCTCCGGAGCAAACCCGCGGCGCATGGTGTTCTCGCACGATGCACGCGGGTCGACGAACTGCATGAGGTAGTCCGGGCCGCCGGCTTTGGACCCAACGCCGGACATGCCGAAGCCGCCGAAGGGCTGGCGTCCGACGAGCGCGCCCGTGCACCCTCGGTTGATGTAAAGGTTGCCGACACGGAACTCGCTTTTCGCACGATCGATATGTGCGGGCTTGCGGGTGAACACGCCGCCGGTGAGCTTGTACGCGTGCCCGTTGGCGAGTCGCAATGCTTCGTCGAAGTCCTTCGCGTGGATGACGGCGAGGACCGGGCCGAAGATCTCTTGACGATAGATGGTGTGCGATTCATTCACCCCGGTGAAGATGTGCGGGGCGATCAGATCGGGCATCCCTTCGGGGATCGCAAAGTCCTGCTCGCCGACGAGTTCCGTCAGGCCCTCGTCGCGTGCGGTCTGGATGTACTTGCGGATGTTGGTCGCGGCTTCTTCGTCAATAACGGGCGAAACATCCGCGTTGGGATCCGTGGAAGCACCGAGGATGAGGGTTTTGGTGGACTCGCTCAGTCGCTTGAGGAACAGCTTCATGTTCGGCCCATCGGGTCCCTGGGGATCAACAACGATGCAGCGTGAACACGCGGAGCATTTCTGACCCTGGAACCCGAACGCGGAGTAGCGCACGCCGAGGACTGCCTCGTCGAGATCTGCGGAGGCGTCAACAATGACGGCGTTCTTGCCGCCCATCTCGCAGATGACGCGCTTGACCATGGGCTGGTCCTCGTGCGTGACGCCCGCGGCTGCGATGATGTCGAGACCGACGGCCTTGGAACCGGTGAAGGCGATGAGCGAGATCTTTGGGTCCCGAACGAGCGCTGCGCCGGTGGTTTCGCCGGGCGCTGGGCAGAAGTGGATAACATCGCTCGGTGCGTTCACTTCGTGAAGCGCTTCGAGAATCATGTCGTGCATGACCTTCGCGATGCCGGGGGTCTGCTCGGCAGGTTTGAGAACGACGGTGTTCCCCGTAACGAGCGCCGCGACGGTCATGCCGCAGCAGATCGCGAGCGGGAAATTCCACGGGGAGATGACGACGGCGACGCCCTTGGGCTGGTACCAGAGCTCGTCGAGCTCGCCGATGAACTTACCCAAACGCGTACGAGTAAAGAGCTGCACCGCATGACGCGCGTAGTACTCGCAGAAGTCGATCGCCTCGCAGACATCCGCGTCGGCCTCGGGCCAGATCTTGCGTGCTTCCTTGGAGACGATCGCGGAGAGCTCGTCGCGACGCGAACGCATCTTGCTCGCGACTCGGGTCAGGACCTCTGCACGCTTGATCGGGTCGAAATCTCGCCATGCGGGGAACGCGTTGTTCGCCTTTGCGATCATGTCGAGCCCTTGCTCGGGTGTGTGATCATTCGCGACGCTCGGGACCGATGCGGACTCGACCGCACGCCCAAACGCTTCGCGTTGATCCTGCTCAGCGAAATCGCGCATGGGCTCGGTATAGAAGGGCTTGGAATCACCGACTTCGGGGAAACTCGGCGAGAGGTTGTGCCGGTGCGGCGCGATTTCATAGAGATCCACCGGGAGTTGCCCGCGGTGCTTGCTGCTGGGATCCGCGAGCAGTGTCGCGGTATCAGCGTTGTCGAGGAAGCCTGCTTTGAGCCAAGATTCGTTGGAGGTGTTCTCGAGGAGTCGGCGCACAAGGTACGCCATGCCGGGGATCATCTCGCCGACCGGGACATACTCGCGGACACGGAGTCCCATCTCTTCCGCGGCATGCTTGAGCTGATCCGCCATGCCGTGGAGCATTTGCAGTTCGATTGCGTTCTTGGGTAGGCCTCGTTTTTCCAGCCCCGCGAGCGCCGCTGCGATCGAACGCACATTGTGTGAGCCAAGCGCGAGCTTGATCCCGCCCTCGCCTGGTTTGGTGGGGGTGGCATCGAGGAAGACCTCAACCATTTGTTCAAAGCACAGATCGGTCTGCCACTTCTCGTTCCAGACTGGGCAAGGCCAGCCTTCCTGCTCGGCGTGGATGGTCTCGTAATCCCAGTACGCGCCCTTCACGAGGCGGACTGTGACGACCTTGCCCGTGCGTTTCGCCCATTCCGCGATACGCTTCGCGTCCTCAACGCCCGATTTGAGGTAGGCCTGCATCGCGAGCCCGGCTTCAAAGTCTACATGCTCGCACGCGTGCATGAAGGTTTCGAGGGTGAGGTCCTTGAGCTCGTGTTGCTCCATGTCGAAGTTGATGAGCACACCGTTGCGTTTCGCGGCTTCAAGCACGGGCGTGGCGCGAGACATGAAATCATCGATCGAAGACTCGGGCGCGATGGGGTTGAAGTTCGCGCAGAGCGAGGTGACCTTGATCGAGACATTGACGCGTGGAACGACCCCGAGGTGATCTTTCTCGAGCCGCTCTGTTTCCTTCCAAGTGGACGCTTCGCCAACGAGGTTTTCGACAAGATCGAGGTACTTGCCTTGGTACATATCCGCTTCGGCATTGGAAACGCATGCCTCGCCGAGCAGGTCGACGGAGAACGCGATGCCGTTTTTCCAGAGCTTCGAGAGCATCGGCAGCGCGTCGGACGCGTCGGTGCCGGCGATGAAGTTGCCGGCCATGTTCTTGATCTGCGAGGAGATGGTCTTCGCCATCATGCCTTTGGCAACACCACCGGCTTTCAGTCCCAGATCCATGAATGGCGGCGCCTTCACGCCCGGCTGGGTCAGGTAATCGACCAGATGGTCGTGGACCATCTCGGGGGTCGTGAGCGCGGGGAAGGCGTCAACGAAGCGGAACAGCTGGACCTTGAAGTTGTGATCCTTCATTGACCAGTCCATCAGCTTGTCCTGATAGAACTTCGCAGAGAGCAAACCGGCCTTGTGGTCTTTCGCGATGTCGAGCATCGTGGTGCCGATTTGCGTGATGTGTTCCTCACGCTCTGGTGACGAAGTCGTCGCAACGGGAGGCCTCGTCGCAGGAGTAGTTGCGGCGTTCGATGTCGCGGCAACCTTTGCGGACGAGGACTTCGACTTGCGACTAAACAACGCCATACGAGATCTCCTGTTGGCAGGGGGAGGCCCGGAAATCGGGCGGAGATAAACCGGACTCAATTCTAGGTTCAATCAGGGGTTTGGATCGGCTCAGAAGAGCGGAAACAAGACGCGATCTGGTGTGTATAGAATCTTTCGTGCACCTTTCGCAGCCGAACCCATCTTCACCCACGAACCCCGGTGGAATCGCCCTCACGATCGGAAACTTCGACGGCGTCCATCTCGGGCATCGGGCGTTGATTTCGCGGTGCCGCTCGCGCGTGGGGCAGGATGGGCAAGTGATCGCCCTCGCGTTCCATCCGCACCCGATGATGTACCTGAACCCTGATCATGCGCCAGAGCCCCTCGAGGCGTTCGCCGAGCGTGCGGACCGGATGATGAGATTCGGTGTTGACCGGGTCGTCGAACTCGCACCGACACCTGAGCTTCTGGGGAAATCGCCCCAGGCGTTCGTGGATGAGCTCATCGACGAGTACCGACCCAATGCGATCGTCGAAGGGCACGATTTCCACTTCGGGAAGCGTCGGGCGGGAACGCCGGTGGTTCTTAAGGAACTCGCAGGAGTGCGAGGAGTCGATGTCGAGATCGTGCGGCCCGTTGAGGTGGCGCTGACCGACCAGTCCATCGTGACCGCATCATCCACAATTACGCGTTGGTTGCTCGGGAATGGGCGTGTGCGTGACGCGGGGTTCGTGCTCGGACGCCCGCACGAACTCGTCGGCGATGTCGTGCGAGGCGATCAGCTCGGGCGGACGATCGGGTTCCGGACGGCGAATATCGACACCCCTGCGATGCTCCCTCGGGATGGGGTGTACGCGGCGATCGTGACCCTGCCCAACGGCACACGAATCGGTGGGGCGGTCAATGTCGGGGCACGCCCAACGGTGCAGGGAACCCAACGACGCGCGGAGGTGCACTTGATTGATCAGGATGGATTCCCGGCGGAGTTACCCGCGGACCTCCCAGAGTACGGGTGGCGGATCCGGGTCGGGCTGATCGGATGGGTTCGTGATCAGGTCAAGTTCGATTCGCTCGATGGGCTTCAGGGGCAGCTCAGCCGCGATGTCAAACGCATTGCGGGGGTGATCGAGCCCTTGCTTTCAGGCGAAACAACGGGCGCAAGCGTCTAGAATCTCTCGCTTTGCAGAACTCAAATGATTCATCCGGGATGCCTCCCAAGGGGGCAAAGGTGCTCGTCGCGATGTCGGGGGGCGTGGATTCGTCCGCAGCTGCGGCGCTCTTGCTCGAGCAGGGGTACGAGGTGGTGGGGTGCTTCATGCGCCTCGGGTCACCCGGCGAAACCATCGACGAGATGATGCCATTCGACAGCGCGGGCGTCTCGTGCGACCCGAGCAAGGTGAAGATCGGGCACCAGGGGTGCTGCAGCGTGGGCGACGCGGCGGACGCGCGTGAGGTGGCGGCCAAGCTCGGGATCCCGCTGTATGTCTGCAACTTCAAAAAGGACTTCGGACGCATCATCGATTACTTCGTCGACGCGTACGCAAGCGGACGCACGCCCAACCCGTGCGTGCGCTGCAACGATTGGCTGAAGTTCGGCAAGCTCCACGAGTACGCCCAGCAGATCGGCGCGGGGTATGTCGCGTCGGGTCATTACGCCCGGATCGATCGGACGAACGGGACGCCCAAGCTTTTGCGTGGATTGGACGACAAAAAAGACCAGAGCTATGTGCTCTTCGGCGCGCCGCGCGATCGACTCGCGGAGATGCTTCTGCCGATCGGCGAGTACATGACCAAGGCCGAGGTCCGCGCGATTGCGGAGAAGTACGACCTGCCCGTGTTCGACAAGCCCGACTCGCAGGAGATCTGCTTTGTCCCCGACAACGACTACGCGGGCTTGGTCGAGCGCCGACGCCCGGAGCTTCGGGTGAAGGGCAAGATCGTCAACCTCCACGGCGAGCAGCTCGGCGAGCACGACGGGCAGCACAAGTACACGATCGGGCAGCGCCGCGGG
>CENL01010486.1_pt1 | contig 22212 bp, 19 predicted proteins | sample 530221 | NCBI WGS metagenome assembly CENL01 (sample SAMEA2619791, study PRJEB7988) | marine metagenome | isolation source: saline water (ENVO:00002010), including
CTATTATCTGAGGATTATCATTTCTGTGCTTTGTGGAGAAAGCATGGTGGGAAAGTGTATGCGAATACAAAACTTAAATTTAACCACATAGGTACACATATATTTGGAGGGAGTATTGAATGAGTAAACCTATATCAAGAAAAAAAATGTTAAAACTTTTTTTGCCAGCTCTAAATTATTTATATGGGTTGGACGCTGGAGAGTATTCAGATTATAAAAAGAAGAATACTTCTAAAAAACCGGATAACTCTAAAAAACCATTTGACCCAAAAATAGCCGCTGGACTGTTAGTTTTTAATGCTATGAATGAATCCCCAGAAAAAGGGGCTAAAGTATTTGAAAAGTTTTCTGAGATGACTGATTTGGGGTTTTTTGATTCTAAAAAGTTTAACAGCACAACAATGACACAAGAGCAAGCAGACTATATGAAAGCTGAAGAAAAAAAGCTGAAGGAAAAAAGTGAGGGGAGTATTAAATAATGTTTAGTAAAAAAGAACCTGATGCAACTGACACACAAATTGGTGGTACGCATTATAAAGATATGGGGGCAGAGCCGTGGGAAGTTTTAAAGCAATGGCTAAGTCCTGCACAGTTCAAAGGATTTTTATTAGGCACTACTGTTAAATATTTAGCAAGAGTGAATGTTAAAGATGTTGACGGCAAAGGTGGATTACAAGATATTAAAAAAGCACACCACACGTTGACGTACTTAATAGAACAGTTGGAAAAATAAGGAGATGAGTTATGGCTATGAATAAAAGTAAAAAGAGAAAGTTACCATTTGCAATTTTTAATAAAAGTAAAAAGAAAAAAAGTAAAAAACTTGATTGGACACCTCCTCTTCCGTTACCAGAACCATATTGGGTACCTCCTACTACGTTACCAGAACCAGAACCAATCGTAATGTATAGCCCCAATGATAAAGTGACTAAAAGATATGATGGAAGTTTATATACTAAATTCCCATTGAAATTTCTTAAAGTTCATATACACAATTCGAGTATGCCCCAATGGTTAAAGAATAAATTTCATCGTATACCATATGTTGAAGAATTTAATGGTGAAAAAATATTTCGAAGGCCTAAATTTATATATGTCGGAGATATATTATTTGAAAATTACCAAAACTTTATGGAATTTAGTGACAAATCGACTAAACATTTTGATGGACTATCTCTCAAAAGCACACAGGTATTAGAAGAATATCTTAAAGAAAGAAATATGTTTTTACAATGGGTGCAGTACAAAAAAGCAGGTTATGTGGAAGCTAGACTTTTTGAACAAGACCCTGTAGGCGATAAAATAGAAAAAAATATAATTTCTTTTAGAAAGTGGAGAGTTAAACAACCTAATATTTTATTTAATTATCCTAGAACGATGTCCGGCATAAGTCATGATCCTTTAAAATACACACAACTACTGGATAATATCTTTCCCTTAAAAAATAATGACACCTGAAAAGAAAGTTAAAAACAAAGTTGTAGCGATACTGAAAGAACACAAGGCATATTATTTCTATCCTATGACAGGTGGTTATGGTAGCAGTGGTGTGCCGGACATTGTAGGTTGTTATAAAGGACATTTTTTTGGTATTGAATGTAAAGCAGGTAAGAACAAACCTACAGCATTACAACTAAAAAATATAAGAGATATACAAAACAATAATGGTATAGCTATTGTTGTTAATGAAAAAAATATTTCAGATGTTGAGACTATGCTAACTACTTGTCAAATACTAGAGGGGAGAACTCTTTGAGAAGACCTCATACTGGAAGACAAATACAACTGTTTAAATGTTTAGAAAAAAACTACGCTCTATCTAAAAAGCAATTATCAAGAAAAATGAAAGTAAGTGTACGTAGCATTGAAAGATATTTACCAGTGCTTTTAGAACATAAGGTGGTAGAAGTAAAATTTACAGATATAAAAGGTAACTCAAAAAAACCAACGCATTTTTATTCAATAATGAGAAATAAATTATGAAACAAGAAACATCTACTTTGCAAAGATTTGTGAAGTTATTAAAAGTATACAGTTTAGATTCTGTGGATCTTAAAATAATTGCGTTTGCTCAAGACAAATGGAATAAAGGAGATGTTAGAGTTACTGACTTTTTAATAGAACATGTTATAGCATCTCCTAGCACATTACATTATCGTGTTACCAAACATCTTGTGGATAAAAAAATATTTAGTATAAGAGTTAACTCCCAAGACAAGAGGGAGAAGTTTGTAGTTAAAGGTAAAAGGTTTGATGACTTACTGAACAAAGTAGATTTGTAATGCTTATAACTATAGACTTTGAAACTTACTACGATAAAAAATATTCGCTATCAAAAATAACTACTGAGGAATATATACGCAGTAAAGAATTTGAAGTTATTGGTGTTGGTTTAAAAGTTAACGATGAAGAAACAGAATGGTTTTCTGGCACTAGAGAAGAAACAAAAGAATGGTTGTCTCAATTTAATTGGGATAAAGCTGTTGTACTAGCACACAACATGATGTTTGATGGTGCTATTTTATCTTGGTATTTTAATATACACCCTTACAAATTAGCTGACACGTTATGTATGGCACGTGCAATTAATGGAGCATACTCTTCTGTAAGCCTTGCTAATCTTTCAAAAAGATATGGTTTAGGAGAAAAAGGCACAGAAGTTTTAGATGCGTTAGGTAAACGTAGGTCAGATTTTTCCCCCTCTGAACTAGAACGCTATGGTGGATACTGTCGCAATGACGTATATCTCACATATAAATTATTTGAGAAACTCTATAGTGTTTTTCCCCCCGGTGAACTAAAAATTATTGATATTACCCTCAAGATGTTTACAGAACCTAGATTACAACTAGATGTTAAGTTATTGGAGGATCATTTAAATAGTACGAAAATAAGGAAGGCGGAGCTATTAAAAGATTCAAACACCTGTAAAGACGTTCTCATGAGTAACGATAAATTTGCGCAGTTGCTACATAAAAAAGGTGTTGTCCCCCCTAAGAAGATTAGTTTGAGAACAGGCAAGGAGACATGGGCTTTTGCAAAGACTGATGAAGAGTTTAAAGAACTAGCTGACCATGAGAATGAAGATATAAAGATATTAGTAGCCGCTAGATTAGGTAACAAAACTACTTTAGAGGAAACTAGAACAGAAAGATTTATTGACATAGCTAGTCGTGGATTGATGCCAGTTCCCCTTAAATACTATGCGGCTCACACAGGCAGATGGGGAGGGTCAGATAAAATAAACCTTCAAAACTTGCCGTCAAGAGGTAATGATGCGAACAAGTTAAAGACAGCGATTCAATCACTAGATGGGTACACAATAGTTGATGCTGACTCTTCTCAGATTGAAGCAAGGGTTCTTGCGTGGTTGTCAGAACAAGATGATTTAGTAGATGCTTTTGCAAATGGAGAAGATGTTTATAAAATTATGTCGGCTGGGATATATAACAAATCAGTTGACGAGGTTACAAAAGCTGAGAGATTTGTAGGTAAAACCACTATATTAGGTTGTGGTTATGGTATGGGAGCAGTTAAGTTTCAGAGCCAATTAAAAACTTTTGGCACAGAGATATCCCTTGAAGAGTCAACACATATCGTTGATGTCTATAGAAGAACTTATAGTAATATATCAAATCTATGGAAACAAGGGCATAAATGTTTAGATAGCATGGTAGATATCACAGCTAATACTTTAGGCAAACATGGGGTTTTGAGATTTGACCCTCAACAAAGAGGATTTTTACTACCTAATAGATTATGGCAACAGTACACAGGTTTACGTAAGGTGTATGACCCTGATGGCAGACCCCAATATGAGTACAAGACTAGAAATAGTTATACCAAAATATATGGTGGTAAGTTAATAGAGAACATATGTCAAGCCCTTGCTAGGTGTATAATTGCGGAACAGATGTTAAAGATATCTAAAAGATACAAAGTAGTGCTTACAGTTCATGATGCTATAGCTTGTGTAGTTCCTGATAGTGACCTTGAAAAAGCAGTTGAATTTGTGCGAGATTGTATGAAATGGCGACCAGATTGGTGTCAAGATTTACCATTAGATTGTGAAGTAGGGTTTGGTGGTAACTATGGAGAGATTAAATGAGTTATACATGGTCTTATTCGGCTATAAATTTATTTAAACAATGCCCTAAAAAATACCATCATCTTAAAATATTAAAAGATATTGTAGAACCTCAAAGTGAAGCCCTTTTGTTTGGCAACAGAGTACACCAAGCGGCTGAATTTTATGTGAAAGAAAACACTCCTTTACCAAAAGAATTAAATTACTTAGAAGAAACTCTTTGTAAGATAAAAGAAATTAAGGGAGACAGACTGTGTGAATACAGAATGGGTTTAACTAAGGATTTGCAACCATGTGGGTTCTTTGACAAAAAAGTATGGTGGAGAGGTATCGCAGACTTAATAGTATTAGGAGATAACAAAGCATATCTAATAGACTATAAAACTGGCAAGAGCAGTAGGTATGCTGATGTAAAGCAATTAGAAATACTATCTTTAGCTATGTTTAAACATTTTCCTAAAATAAAAAAGATAAAAGCAGGGTTATTGTTTATAATTACTAAAGAACTTATTAAGAAAAATTTTAGTGCTGGAGAACAAGATAAGTGTTGGGAGTATTGGGTATCTAATACTAATGACTTAGAAAATACTTTAAATACAGATGTATGGAACGCTAAACCAAATTTTACTTGTAGAAACTATTGTGCAGTATTAAGTTGTTCGCACAATGGACGAGGGGAATAACATGCCTTATGTAAATAAAAAAAGACCTTACAAAAAAGAATATAAAAAACAAAAAGCACGTGGGGAACATAAAGCAAGAATGGAACGTCAACGTGCAAGACGTGCTGTGGATAAAAAAGGTAAAGATTTAAATAAAAATGGTAAAGCAGATAAGAGAGAGGGCAAAGATATTTCTCATAAGAAACCATTGAGTAAAGGCGGTACAAATAAAGACGGATATAAAATAGAATCAAAAAGTAAAAATAGATCACGCAACTATAAAAAAAAGAAGTAAAATAGTGTTTGCCGAGTTTTAAACTAGACTAAGTATTATTAAAAATGATACTTTGGTCGATACGAGTATTTAAAAGGAGAGTACGTGGAGATCATAAACAACAAGGCTTTATTGCTTAAAGTAAAGCAACCGGAAAAAATAACTTCTGTTATACCAAAAAGTAAATCAATAACCTCACACCAAGTAATGGTCAAATGGGGTTTAGAAGAAGCCCAAGTATTAAAAAATCTTAAAATAAAAAATGTGCCGTCCCCTATCATGGCTAACTACAAATGGGGAGGTATGTATAAACCATTTGAACACCAGAAGAAAACATCTTCTTTCCTGACATTACATAGACGTGCGTTTGTATTTAACGAACAAGGTACGGGAAAAACAGGAAGCGTTATATGGGCGGCTGATTATCTAATGAAATTAGGACTGATAAAAAGAGTTTTAGTCCTATGCCCTTTATCAATAATGCAATCGGCTTGGCAATCTGATTTATTTAAGTTTGCTATACACAGGTCAGTTGGCATAGCACATAGTTATTCTAAAGATAAAAGAATAGAAGTAGTAAATTCGGATGCAGAGTTTGTCATATGCAATTATGACGGATTACAAATTGTACGAGACGAAGTTAATAAAAATGAATTTGATTTAATCGTAGTTGATGAAGCTAACGCATATAAAACTGTTACTACAAAAAGATGGAAAGTTTTAAACTCTATTATAAAACCTCATTCATGGATTTGGATGATGACAGGCACACCTGCATCACAGGCACCGACAGATGCTTATGGGTTAGCGAGAATAATTAATCCCACTGGCGTACCGAAATATTTTGGGTCTTTTAAAGATCTTGTTATGTATAAAGTATCTGAGTTTATTTGGCGGCCAAAAGATAAAGCAGAAGATATAGTGCATGAAGCATTACAACCTGCAATTAGGTTTACTAAGGAAGAATGTTTAGATTTACCTGACATGACATATACCACAAGAAATATTCCTTTAACAAAACAACAGGACAAATACTACGAGCAACTTAGAAAAAATATGTTGGCAGTAGCCGCAGGAGAAGAAATAACAACAGTTAATGCGGCCGCAAACTTAAATAAGTTATTACAGTTATCTTGCGGTGCAGTATATACAGACAACAAAGAAACAGTTGAATTTGACGTATCAAATAGACTAAAAGTTTTAACTGAAGTAATTGACGAAGCAAGTCACAAAGTAATTGTGTTTGCACCTTATCGACATGCAATTAATTTAATAGAAGATTATCTTGTTAAAAACAAATACCATTGTGAAGTAATTCATGGAGATGTTTCTGTAAATAAAAGAACGGATATATTTAATAAGTTTCAAACAGAAGATAAACCACAAGTATTAATTATCCAACCACAAGCCGCATCTCATGGTGTAACTTTACATGCCGCAAATGTTGTTGTGTACTGGTCAGCAGTTATGTCTGTAGAAACGTATTTACAGGCAAACGCAAGAGTTCATAGAGCCGGACAAAAGAATCCTTGCACAGTGGTTCACTTACAAGGTTCGGCTGTGGAAAAAAGAATGTACAAGATGCTTCAATCAAAAATCGACATACATAATAAGTTGATAGATTTATACAATAATATTTTAGAAGACGCTTGACATTGTAAAAGATTTACTTATAATAATTAATAGTGATATTTAATACTAATAAGGGGAAGAAATGAAAGTAGATAAATTGGTCAAGGTTTATCTAAAAATAAGGGATAAACGTAAGGAGTTACAAATCGAATACGATAAGAAAGATGAGTATTTGAAAGACACTCTAAAAGAAGTTGAGACGGCTCTTTTAGACGTATGCAAAGAAACAGGTGCAGATAGTTTACGTACTGAATTTGGCACTGTGTCTAGGAGAGTTTCTAAAAGATATTGGACAACGGATTGGAACTCTATGTATGAGTTTGTTAAAGACAACGATCAATTAGACTTGTTAGAAAAACGAATAGCACAAGGCAATATGTCAACTTATCTTGAAGAAAACCCTGACAAACTACCTCCGGGATTAAACGTAGACAGTAAATATGCAGTAACTGTGCGTAGAAAATCATAAATGAAAAGAATAAGTATTCAAAATAACATGTGGCGGTTTCTCTCTGATGGGAGAGAAATTGATCGTGAGGATAAAGCTACACTAAATGTAGTGATTGTAGGTGCGGCTGAACACATATCAAGAATTTATTACACAGGTAAATATGATGAAAATAATTATAGAAAACCTGATTGTTATTCGATTGATGGTGTTAAACCGCATGAGTCCTCTGACAAGATTCAAGCAGATACATGTGTCACATGCAGTCAAAATATTAAAGGTTCCGGTGCAGGGAACAGTCGTGCATGTAAGTTTCAACAACGTATTGCTGTAGTTTTAGAAAGTGATATTGGTGGGCATATCTATCAGTTAAACATACCATCTAAATCTATATTTGGGCAGGGTACAGTAAAGAAATGGCCTTTACAAATATACTGCAAAAAAATAGCTGAAAATGGCGCTCCCATAACATCAGTTGTAACGGAGATGTGTTTAAACTCAGACGATTATGGCACTCGTATAACTTTTCAACCAGTGCGTATTTTAGAGGATAAGGAGTTTGATGAAGCATTAAAACAAGCAGATTCTGCATTAGTAAAAAAAGCAATTAACGTATCTTTCAAAACATCTTTTGATGAATCAGATTTAGATATAACAAATAAAAACAATTTTTCTAACTTGGTGCATGTAATGGGCATGTCATCTGACATTTAATAAAAGGAGAACTTTATGTCAAACCTATCTTTAACCAACGTCAGCGAGAGTGATCTAAATGCTTTAGCAAAAGCTATGGGTATGAGTGCTGATGCAACTGCAAAAAAACAAGGCAGTACATTGCCACGATTAAAAATAGACCACAAGGGTGTTGAAGGAACAGCTACTATAAAAGGTAAACAGAATGTACCTTATCAAGTAGTAGAAGCAGGACAATTTTGCCTAGAGCGTCTTGATACTGATGGCTCAAAAATATATCAAGAAAACCTTTCTATAAGATTATTTAACCAAAGGTTTATGTACAAAAGGTATGTAAGAGATGGAGAGTCTGGACGTTACGTTAAATCAGTTATGGGTTTAGATTTAAAATCTGATTTACAAGATACAGATGGTGGTGTTAACTGTGGTCGATCTAGTAAGTACATAGAAGACTTTGATAGCTTACCGCAGGAAACAAAAGACTTAATGAAAAGCATTAAGAGAGTTAGAGTGCTTTTTGGGTTGGCAACTTTTAATCAAGCTACTAATGAAAAAGGCGAAACAGTATCTGTTGTAGAACCTATTCCTTTTGTATGGGAAGTAGATAATAGAGATGCTTTTAAAACATTGGGTGTTCCTATTAATAAAATGGTTACAAAAAATCTTATTCTTCCTCAATGCGAATTGAAACTAAGCACTGAAGAAAAATCAGTTCCTAGTGGGATTAAATTTTACTTGCCTAAAGTATCTATTGACACTGAGAATTTGTTTGACTTGAGTAAAGAAGATCAGACAACATTTAACGACTTTAACGAGTGGGTAAATTCTTACAACAATTGGGTTCTTTCTCAATCTTCTAAGAGTTCTGATAGCACGACTGTAGATGTTGATGTTGCAGAAGATGTTGAAGATGTTGAAGTAAAAGAACTTACTAAGCCAGTAAAAGAACCTAAAAAAGTTAAAACTAAAAAAGAAGAAGCACCTGCTCCTAAAAAAGATTTAGGTAAAATCTTGGACGAGTGGGATGATGACGAGGAGTGATATATGTCAAAAGGTTATTCAAAAAACTTTATAGATACAATCGAGGGTGCGGATAAAGGTTTACTAGGTGTCCAATTGGGGTCTATGTGTGTTAAGAACGATATACCTGTAACTGATGTTGCTGAGTTCTTAGAAGTATCACGTATGACAGTTTACAATTGGTTTAAAGGATCTACAAAAGTTTGTGAACCGCATTTACAGAAAGTAGAAAAATTAGTTAGTAAATTAAAGGACTAAGGGGGTTTTATACCCCCTTATTTTACTGAAAGGACATTTTTATGTTATCAAAAATGGACTTCTTTTCTTTCGTTTTACCTTCTACAGGTTCATATTGTTTTGTATCTTTAAAAGATGCTCCAGGAGCAACGAGAAAAAAATCAAGTCAAAAATTTTGTAATACTTTAGATGAGTTAATAGCACATACAGATAAGTTTTTAGAAACAAAGTGGGATGTTTATGTTGCACTTGCGTCTTATGATGATGCAGGACATCGCACAAAAGAATGTGCTAAAGAACTTAAAACTTTTTTTATAGACATAGACTGTGGAGAACTAAAACCATATAAAGATAAAAAAGAAGGTTTAACTGCTTTAAAGAAGTTTTGTAAGACTACTCAATTACCAAAGCCAACTCTTATAGTTGATTCGGGAAATGGTCTTCACGTTTATTGGGTTTTAAATAAAGCTATAGAATCTTTAAAATGGATTGCTATGGCAAATGCGTTAAAAGATTTGTGTGAGGAGCATAAGTTTTTAGTAGATGGTGGGGTCACAGCAAACTCTGCTCAAATACTACGTGTACCAGAAACTTTAAATTTTAAAGACATTGACAACCCAAAACCAGTGGAGGTTATATCTCAAAAAGATAGTATAAATTTAGATTCTATAGAGCATATTTTAAAGGCAAAGGTATCCATATTTGATGAACTAAAAAGTAAAAACTTTCCTCGTCAATTAGATGCTACTACTTTAGCCCTACAAGCTAATTACAAAAATACGTTTAAGACAATCTTTTCTAAATCTATGAAAGATAAAGGTTGCGCTCAAATTAAATATGCCTATGAGAATCAAGAAACATTATCTGAACCCTTGTGGAGATCAATTTTATCAATTGCAGAAAGATGTGAAGACAAAGAAAAAGCCATTAGTATTATGTCTAGGGAATACCCTAACTACAATAAAGGAGAAGCACTTAGGAAAGCATCTTTAACTAAAGGGCCATATACGTGTAGTTGGTTTAAGAAAGAAAACCCTGAACTGTGTAAAGGTTGTTCGTTAAAAGTGACCTCTCCCATAGTAATTGGTAAAGAAATTATAGAAGCATCTAAAGAAGATAATGTTGTTAGCGCAGTTGAGAGTAGCACTGAAAAGAAAAAAACATATAATATACCAACTTACCCATTTCCTTTCTACAGGGGTAAAGTAGGTGGTGTATATAGAAAAGCAGATATACCAAAGAACAGTGATGAAGTACCTAAAGACGAATGTATATACCCATATGACTTTTATGTAGTCAAGAGAATACATGATCCTGAAGAAGGAGAAGTTCTTTTATTAAGACTGCACTTACCAAAAGATGGTGTTAGAGATTTTTTAATGCCCCTAAGTTCTGCTTTAGCAAAAGATAAATTTTTAAGTGCCGTGTCTTTTCACGGTGTAACGGCTTTAGGAAAAAAACAGGATCTTCTCATGCAATATATAAATAAATCGGTAGAATCTTTACAAGCACAAGGTAAAGCAGAAGTAGCAAGAAAGCAGTTTGGTTGGCTAGAAGACGACAGTGCGTTTATATTAGGCGATAAAGAAATAAAATCTACCGGAGATATTGAGTATAGTCCTCCTACAATCGTTACTTTACCTTTAGTTCCTATGTTTACCCCAAAGGGAGACTTTCACACTTGGAAAGATATTATCAATGCTTATGCAGAAGAAAGCAGGGTTAACAGGGCTTTTGCTTTTTTTATGGGGTTTGGCGGCCCTTTAATGAAATTTGTTGGTGAGGGTATGCTTGATGGGTTTTTATTAAACTTGTTCTCTAAAGATGGAGGAACAGGAAAGTCAACTGTCTTACATACAATAAATAGTATTTACGGAAACCCAAAATCCTTAATCTTATCTTACAAAGATACACATAACCACAGGCTACAAAGGTTAGGAACTATGCAAAGTTTAACTCCTACTATTGATGAGTTAACAGACATAAAACCTGAAGATATGGGTAAGTTAGTTTATGACATTACATCAGGTAGAGGCAAAAACAGAATGGATTCAAAGGCAAACAAGGAGAGAAAAAACAATACAACTTGGTCTATACCTGTAGTTACCTCATCTAATAGAAGAATAAAAGATGCTTTATTAACTATTAAGTCTTTTCCTGAACCTGAGTTACTACGTATATTAGAGGACAAAGTAGAGCAAGACCCATATGATAACCCTAAGTGGTCTAAAACGCATTTTGGTAGATTAAATAATAATTACGGACACGCCATAGAGCCATTTGTAAAATATTGTGCTATGAATTTACCAGAAGTTATTGCCTTATTAAATAAGGTAAACGAGAAAATAGATACCGCAGCGGAAATAAAAAATACAGAGAGGTTTTGGTCGGCGGGCACAGCTATAGCATTAACTGGAGGTATAATAGCTAAAAATTTAGGGCTGCATGACATATCTATAAAGCCTGTATTTGACCATGCGGTTAATTTAGTTAAAAACAGCAGAAAGAGTAACAAAGACTCTTTAGTAGAATCAGGAGAATCTTTAGGAGGGTTTTTACAGAAGTATTATCACGGAATACTTGTTATAAATGGCAAAATAGACAGACGTACAGGTATAGAAATGGGAGCAATAAAAGAACCACGCATGTCTTTAGTTGCTCGTTTTGAGCCTGATACTAAGATATTGTATGTATCTAATGCGGCATATCAAGAATATTGTGGTAGATTTTTTATAAGTTATGACGACTCGTTGGTGCCTTATAAGAAAAACAAGGCGTTTAAAGGCATAAAAAAGAAACGTATGATGGCAGGTACGTTAGCAGGGGCATCTGATGGTGTTCGTTGTTTAGTATTTGATACTGATAAATTAGACTTTTTTAACGAAGAGGTTTTTGCAAATGCTGACGATAATGAACTTGCCGATGAAGATACTATGGACTAAATTTGCAGTTAATAGCTCTTTTTTTATACCTTGTTTGGACGTAAAACCTGTGGCTAATTACTTAAATAAAGAGGCACAAAGGCGTAAATATAAGGTTATATGCAAACAAGTTGTAGAAAAAGATATGTATGGGTTGCGTTGTTGGAGATTGGAATGATAGAATTAATTTTCACTCAGGCTTTTGTTTGGTTTAACTTTCCTTTTCCAAGCAATTAAAAGGCCGCTCCGTCCCTCAATATCTTACTCCACAAGTATTGGGGGATTTTTTTATCTTTCTAATATGTTTTTCTTAATCCACGGAATATTAATAATTGATATTAAATCGTTATCTAACATATCTAAATTATTTCTTTTATCTCTTTTTTCTTCTGGACTAAGATCTTTGTCATTGTCTATAATTTTTTTAGCTGAACGAGTTGTTGATAACGCATTTTGTACTGCTCTAACTGATTGACCTAAAGCATAAAGTTTGAGGTTATTATTTTTTTCTAAATATTCAATAAGTTTTTCAGGCTCCATACGATTTATTAAAATGTTAACAGTATCAGTAACCCTATCTATTTCATCTCTAAACTCATAGTATTCTGACTTTTGTCCTGACGGTATCTTGTCATAGGAAAATGTTTTTACAATTGGGTATTCATAAAAATTGTAGTCTCTTCTACCCATAACTTTAGAACTTATAACATTTGTAGCATCTACAAACATCCCTCCTGCAATACCTCCCATACCTCTAATAAAGTATTCAACTTGTATAGGACTTAAAGGAACTGGAGAATAAGCCCCAATCATTTTTGCTAACTCTGAAGTAGAAGTAGTAAATTGTTCTCTAAGGGCTACATTTTCTAAACCTCTTGGAACTATAGGAGCATCTCTAAATAACGAGTAATTCATAGCCATTTCTACAGGTGTTTTAAGACCTTGTGGCGCTAAACCCGGCCCACTAAATGCGTCTATAAAAGCTCTTGATATGTTTCGCCTAAAAGTTTGTGCATCTTCAGGATTATTAGTGCCTTCTTTAATTATATAATTTATTGTTCTTTCAGGAATAACTTTAAACAAAAACCCTATTTCAGGGGCTACAGGTAATTTACGACCAGTGCCGGGTATAATAAAATTTTTATCTTTTATGTATTCATTTTGCCCTTCATACTCTTCATCACCACTAACTAAAAAAGTATAAATAGAAGCTAAAGTTGCTATCTTAAAACCATTTGCTAAAAATTGCCTTTGTGCTTTTGCTTTTTCTAAATTACTAATACCTGTACCAGACATAGCCCTAAAATAAACACCCATACCTTGTATGTAAGCATTTAAAAAAGGCACAGTTTGTCTTAATATACCTACGTATTTATTTGCACCTTGACGTTTAAAATTAATTATTTCTTGCGCTTTATACCTTGCAAGAAGAACGTCCCCATCGGGAAATCTTTCTGATTTAGTTTCAGCTAAAGTTTGTTGGAATACAGCTTTTCTTAATTGTGCATCAGAGGCTATAGAAAAATTCTCAAAGAAAGAAATAAATTTGCTAGTATTGCTTTTTTGTTTTAACCCAAACTCTTCTTGTATTTCTTCTTGCGCCCTACCTTGCATTAAATCATAAGAACCCACAATACCATAACTTCTAAGTTGGTCTACAGTTGGGTCTGTATTTAGTCTCACAGACGCATAACTTAAAGGATTTAAAACTCCACTTGCTACTCTAAAGGGGTTATCAGTGCCAGATAACAACATAGCACGACCACTATCTTGAATTAATTGGCTAATTGCAAACTGAGGTGTAGCTGTAACTGCTTTTCTTAAAAAGTTAGAAGCACTTGTAAGAACATTTATTATAGGGCCACTCGCAACTTCTAGTCCTTTAAACGCATATACATCAAGAACATCTTCGTATTCGTAAAACTCTTGCTCTCCATTTCTATAAATAGTAACAACTCTGTCTTTATCTACGTTTGACTTTTTGTCGTAGTCACCCTTACTAATTTTGTCAACACCTAATTTATTTTTTACAAACGCATCTGTAATAGTTACAGCCGCATGATTACGTACAGTGCTATTTACCATCCAAAAAGATAATCCAACCATATTATTTATTACATCATCTATTTCAGCGTCTTTACTTCCTTTTAATTTACGTAAATCTTTAGTTTGTAATTCTTTTATAAATGATTTTGGATCATTAAATTTTGATGTTTCTATATCTTTTATTCTATTCCACGGTATATATCCTGCAGCGGCTTTCCAATCGTCAGCTTTACTTTTTGATATACGTCCGGCCTGCACCATAGCATCAATAAGTCCATTTTTATATCTAGTAAATTCCTCAAATATTTCTTTTATTTCTTCATGACGAGCTAATATTTTTTTTGCATCTGCTACAGCTTCTTTACTTGGTAAAAGCTCATCAGGGATTATATCTTTTCCTCGTAGATCATCAGCTCTAATAGCAACTAATACATCATTTACAATTCTTTGTCCTTTTTTAGCATCGCCTATTTTTAAACCAAAATCAGCTATTTTTTGTACTACACCAAATAAAGAATCCTTTCCTTCAGTAGCTTGCCAACCGACATCTTTGTTAAAAGTTAATTTACCTAACTTCATAACTGCAGTAGCTAATGTATCTGCATGTTCTGCCATAACCATAAATATATCAGGACGAATATTACCTAGTGAATCTCTTATTAAATTGTTGTATTCTTTTTTTAATTTTTGTTCTACAGAAGAACCTTTGTACATCGCAGCTACTTTAAACTTTAAAAACTGTCTTTTAACTCCATCAGTGTAAAATTCAAGCCTAAACAAATTTGAAGTAATTGTTTCTAATAATCCTGGTTTTGGGCCAGTTGAATTTGATATATTACGATTTAAAAAACCGTCAAAAAGTACATCATCATAAGTGCTATTAGCATTACTAAACATAATTCTTTCAGCTTTACTAGGAGGTTTACCCTCTGCTCTTTTTGTTCTACCTGTAAATACAAAGTCGGCTGATTTAGCAACAAGATCTGCTACAGTTACATCTCTAAAAAAGGAAGGAGCAACGGCATCTTCTAACCCCAATCTTCTTTCAAACAAAGTTTTTTCACCTGTTTTTATTTTAAACATAGGTATTCCACTATTATTTAAAACTTTTGTTATTTTTCTAATTGCATCTTCTAAAAAGTTTTTTAACGCTTGTAAAAATCCTTGTGTTCCTCCTGCAGGTTTTCTTCCTACAAAACCACTTTCTACTGCTTCTGCTATCATTTCTTCAACAGCTCCATTTTGGGTGATGCCGTCATTTTTCATTCTAACTCTAATAGCGTCTTTAATTTGAGGATCAGCATTGGCGTAAATGCTTTGCATAGTGCTTGCGTATTTAGCGCCAAGAATGGCACGTAATCCATAATGTCCTACAGACTCATGCAATATAACTTTAACTGCATCTGATTTGTTTAATACATTAGGAGCAACTATATAAACAATTTCAGTTTTAGAATCAAATATACCTTTTATTTTAGAAAAAGAATCAAGCTCTATATCTTGAATTTTTTTTAATCTACTTAACTCTTTAGGTAGTCCATCTACAACTTTTATTTTAGGTTTGTTTTTCCAACCTGCAGTAGCTTCTTCTACGTAACCTTCAACAGTTTTTACCATATCAGATTTACTTATGTCTTCTACTACTGCTTTTTTACCTCTAGGTTTTGCTTTTACTTTTTCTCCAACAAATAAAGGTTTTTCTATTGCTTTAAAAAATTTTTTAGTTTTTGCTTTGTCTAATTTGTCATTTTTTAAATATTCATTTTTAAAGTTATCTCTTATTATTTCAGCTTCTTTTATTTGTTCTTTTATTAATTTAATTTCAGGTTTATCTTTTGTGTATGATAAATCTTTTTTTAAGTCTTCTACTCTTTCGTATAAATTTTTATAGTTAAGTGCATCTTGTGGTGTAAGCTCACTTTTTGTTTCAAATCCATTTAATTCTTTTACTATATTGTTTATATATAATTGTTGTGGCTTATTTAACTGACTAATGGTTGTATTAATTTTTTCTAATTGTTTTTTATCTTTTGCAAATAATTTTTCATCTTTTGGTTTAGAGTTTAAAAAATATAAATCACCTGCTATAGCCCTTAACTTAGAAATATTTGCTTTTTGTTCTTTAACTTTTTTAAGTCCTTTTTTGTCATCTATGGTAAACCCATATTTATCTTCTTCTTTTTTTTGTTTCTTTCCAATTTCTTCTGTGTCTTGATATGGCTTATATTTATTTAAAACTCCACTAGGTGTGTAGATACTATTTTCTCCAGCAACAAATGTATCGTCTATTTCTATGTTTTCTCCATCTCTTCTAACTAATGCATCTGTTTTAAAATCTTCGTCAGCTAATTTTTTTGCACGTGCAAATATAGCTTCTACTATAGAAGGTCTAATTCTATCTTCAGGTTTTACTTCAGGTTTTACTTCAGGTTTTACTTCAGGTTTTACTACAGGGTCTACTACAGGTTTTACTTCTTCAGGTTTTACTTCAGGTTTTACTTCTTCAGGAGTTATATCTCCTATTGTGTCTTTATAATATTCTTTTAATAAAATACTTTTTTGCTCTGGTGTAGCATTTTCTATTGTTTCGCTTAAAAGTCTTCTTTGTTCAGGAGTAATAACTACTCCTGGTTTTCCTGCTGTTTTAGCAATATTAAGGGCTTCTTCAAACGTGTTTGGATCAAACAAGTTTATTTGTTCTTCAGGTATAGCTGTTTCAGGTTTTACTTCTTCAGGTTTTACTACAGGTTTTATTTGAGATTCTAATTCGTTTTTATACGCTGTTACTTTTTCTATTGTTGATTGTTTTGCGTTTGTTTTTTGTAGATAATTTTCTAATGCGTTTACAACTTCTTGTTTTTGTTTAGGATCAGCTAAATCTTTACCATCAATCTCTTTTTTTAAATTACCAACATACGCTACACCCATTTTTTTAAAAACAGATTTATCAACCACTGTTGGTTCTGGTGTTAATTCTGGTGTTGGTTCAGCAAACAAATCTGCTTGATCTGCAGATGGAGTGTCAGGTGGCACAAATCCTTTTTTTACTTTATCTTTAGGTAGTATTTTTTTCTTTTTTGCAATTTTTCCTTTTAAATTTTTTATATACGCTTCTACTTTTTGTATATCTTTTTCTATTTTTCCTTGTTCTTGTGGAGAAGCTCTTTTTTGTTTTTCTAGTAAAGTATTTTTATTGTTCTCAAACTTAACTAAATCTTGTTCAGCTTCTGTTATATAAACTCTAGCTTCTTTTTGTTCAGTAGTTTCTTGAGGATCAAGTCGTTGTTGCGCCTGCTCCATAAAAGATGCGTCTTCTTTTTCTTGTTCTGTAGGTTCAGGAATACCTGACAACGGAAGTTGGTCTTCATCTGCTATAGGGCTTGCAGGTTTATCTTCTGTTACTTTTTTAGGATCTATTTTTCTAGCTCTTGGTACGGCTAAGTCAAACAACCCTTGTGCTAACGCACCGACTGCGCCACCATATGCGGCATCTTCTCCTATACCTTCTACAAGTTCTTGTTCAGGTTTGTATACACCTTTTGCAATTGCATTTTGTGAAAAACCTGCAGCAGCTTCTGTAGCTGCTTCTACACCACCTGTCTCTAATGCCCTACCAACTCTTTGCACACCACTTTCAATAACACTTGTATCTAATTTTTTTAATATCCTAGCAGGGGCAAAAAGTTCTAATAATCCGATAGGCGCACCGAGACCTGTAGCTAAAGCCCTTTGATCTTCTGTGGTTTCGGCCTCTTCTGCACGTAACCTAGCTTCTCCTGCACCCGCACCTATAGCTAAAGATCTTACTGCAGCTTTACCAACCACACCAAAAGGAGCAAACGCTAAAAATGGAATAAAAGAACCAAATGCTTCGCCAAACTTCCTACCAATAGTATCTTCATATCCGGGAGTTGGCGTGAATTTATCTCTTACACTTTGAGTAACATCTCCTACAGACTCACGTATAGTTTGTTCTGTTTCATCATCAAAAGCTGCACCAATACCTGTAGCCGCAGTTTCAACTAACCCTGCCGCACCGGGAATAATACCTTTAAAAAACTCTCCTGTTTGACCAGTTATGTCACTAAAGTCAAGCTCGTCATCTGTTGCTTCCAAGGCTGTTTTTAAATTTTCAAAACTTAATCTTTGTGTTTGTAAATAATAATCTGCAGTGCCTTCTGGAGCATCAGGGTCATTAATTATTTTTGAAACATTTTTAGCTATTTTTAAATATTTTTCTCTAGGTGTCATCCTGCATACCCTTGGCTTTTAAGGTACGCATCTTTTTCAGAATCTGGTGTAAAAGAGCCGCTAGAATCCTTATTCATAGTACCCGCAAGTTCTTGAATTATTTGTGAGGCATTTTGTGGATAAACTATCCTAATACCTGCTTCTATCTCTTTTTTCTTTTCGTCACTTGCATTAGCATACTGTAAAGCTAAATCTGCTCTACTTAAACTCTTAACATTAGCAGCAATTTTTTGAGCCTTTATTGTTGCGTCTGCTTTAACTTCAGCTACCTTCATAGCTTTATCTGATTGAAGCACACCAACAGCTAAATTGCCTTTTACTCGTAGGAAATTTCTTTCCGCTGCCGCTGCGTTACTTTCTGCGTTCATTTGCATCTTAGCTGAAATACCCGCTATTCCTTCTGCCCTCTTGTTTCTAATTTCTTCTAATTTAATCTCAGCATCAGTTACTCTTCTTCTAGCATCTTTAGTGGCTTGTATTCGTTTAGCAAGAGCAGGGGCAACTTGCATACCTGCTTTTCCTATGTTTGTTAAAGCATTGGGGTCTGTTCCGCCCATAATAGCAAAACCAAGTTCTAATAAACTCATATAAACAGCTTCTTTTTTATCACCTGCTAATGCTGCTTTTTCTGATTCAATTGCGGCTGTAGCTGCTGAATCACTAAAATCTACACCTGCTTTTTTCAGTATACTTTCAGCTTTTTGAGAAAAATCTACAGGTGCTTCTACCCCAGATCCAATTGCACCATTTTGAGAAATATTTACAGGTTTTAATAACTTCTCAGCTTGTGCAAAAGCATCTTTAACAGACATAGGTTTTGTATCCACTCCTGCTTTTTCTATAGCAGCATCCGTTGCTGTTTCAGGTACTATTGTTTGTTTTGCTTCTGCTTCTGCTTCCGCTTTTACTTCTTCTGGAGGTCTTATTTTTCTTAAAGCATCTAAAGCACGTTGATCTCTGAATGGATCACGAGAATCTTGTTCAGCTATTCTTTTATTAAGTTCTTCTTTTGTTATTTCTTCTGATTGATCTGTCTTACGAAGATCTTCGCCTATTATTCTTTTAGCTATTTCACTTTCTGAAAAATCAGAAAAAGACTTAACACCCCCAAAATTACTAATTGACTGTAGTATTTCCTCAAATCTATTTTTAGGAGCTTCCGTTTTTTCTTTTTGTGCTTCATATGTTTCCATAGCACCTTTAGTTCTAGGATCAGCCGCTAATTTTAAAAGATCTTGATAATCTTCTCCAACTTTATTTCTGCCAATTATATCTGTTAATGTTTGCCTTTCCATTAAATCAGCAAAGTTTGGAGTTTTTGATTCAGCTATTCTTTTTTCTAGTAATCTTAATTTTTCTTGATTAGAAATAGGGTTTACATAAGAACCCTCTGGCCCAGCAAAAGCAACAATGCCACCAGCTCTCTTACCTGCAAACATTTGTTTCTGCATTGGTAAACCTGCAATAGCCGTTTGTCTTGGGTCTCGTTGCTGTTGCGATTGAGATAGTTCATAAGCTGCGGCTAATCCCCTTTTTGCTTGTTCAACTTCTCGCATACCTGCAGTTGTAATACTTTCACCTTGAGGTTGTTGTGCAGCTTGTGCTTCTTTTGCCATTCTTCTAGCAGCATTTACAACTGGAGCTATTTCAGTTGGTGCTTCACTAGCAAGTCTACCTATAAATCCAATTTGATCGCCAGACATTAAAAAAGCCTGTGCTTTACCTTGTATATCTGCTTGTTCTTTATTTTGAATAGTGGGTAATCCGGGTTGTTGATTTGGAATCATTTTAACTCCCTAATAATTTAGCTAAACTTAAACCCGTAATACCAAGTCCTGTAAGTTGTGATGCAAAACTTGGTGGAGGTGTAGCAGTTGTTTGTGTTGTATCAGTAGTCGGTATACCACGAAGAATGTTAGCTAAGTTGCCTAACTGTTGTTGCCCAAACTCATCTTGTCTTCTTTGGTAAGCAGCTTCAGCTCCCATACCTTCTTGCATGATACCTCTTTCAAGATCACCATACGCACCTAATGTTTTAAGCCTATCCATCTCTGCTGCTTGTTGTTGCACTCCTAACGCACCTTGTTGTGCGCCTAAAGTACCAAGTCCTTGAGCTGCAGCTAATTGTGCAGCACGGTCTGCCCCAAACTGTTGTTGAGCATTTGTAAAAGCAGACTGTAAGCCTTTAGCCTGTATATCTCCTAATTGTGTACGAAGTCCTGCTTCTCTTTGTCCTTGTAAAAGTGCCTGTCTTGCACCTCCATATGTGCCTTGTCTAGCTGACGCTAAGTTTGTAGAAAGTTGTGCTTTTTTAGCAGCATCTATGGCTTGCCTAGATTGTATGTCTGTGACAGCTTGTTGGTATGGAGACATATATGCTTGAGCTGCAGCACTATCAAACCTACCCGGAGTTGCTAACAAACCACTAATTCCAGCTTCTTGTGCTTGTTGAGCGGTTGTAAAAGCACCAGGAGCTTGCAAACCTGCGATTTGTCTACCTAGTTCTTGTTGCCCTGCTGACATAGGTGCAACACTACCAATCCCCATAAGTGACTGTGTCCCCGGTCCATATACATCATCAAAGCCTTTTGAATAAAGCTCAACCGCTTTTGGTAATACTCCAGTTATACCTTTTGCAGCATCTCCTTCAAAATAAGGTGCTATAACTCCGGGTATTTCACCGGATACTTGAGTTATTTGTTGTGCCATAATATTTTCCTCTAAGCGGGCATCATTCTGTTTACATTAACTTCGGGGGGTTGTTTTGTTGTTCCATGCCTAGCTTCTCTAATTCTGTCCATCATAGAATACAATCTTTCAGCTCCTGCATTTGAAGAGCCGTTACCCATATCTGCTACTACATCAGCAGGTATTACAAATTCACCATCAGCTAAACGTGCTTCTTGTTGTCCATCTATATTGGCACGGATAGAATCACTCATACCATCTCCTGCACCATCTAAATATCTAGGGGCTAAAGAAGATATACCACCCTGTGCATAACCAAAACCGGGCGCTAATGCAGCTAGAGCCTTCTCTCTTTGTTTTCTTTTTCTTTCTTCACTTTCATAATTTAGTGCATCAGCTTCTCTTTTTATTTTCTCTGCTTCATCTAACCCCATTTCAGTAGTTTTTGCTACTCCTGCAATAGTAAGAGGTACAGCCGTGCCTTTTAATCCAGAAAAGTCACCACCTAGTGCTTTACCTCCTGCGTCCATAAAACCGCTACCAATTCTTGTACCTGCGTCTCCAACACCCTTAGCAAAACCTATAGGGTCAGTAAACGGTTCAGTTAATTGCTGTCCAATGGTAGACGTACTAGCTGTGTCTAACCCTACCGGAATATTTTCATATCCACTAGATAAATTTAAACCGCCAGATTCAGGCCCTATAGGCCCACCTGCTATAGCTTCTCCTGCTTTAGAAAGAGCTAAAGTTTTAACTCCTGCTAATGCCGCCTTTTTAAAATCAAAACTACCGTCTTTAAACCCAGCATCGGCGGCGGCTAATGATGCGCCAACAACTGGATTATACGCAGCGACAACAGCAGGAAGTATTTTTTTACCTATTTTAAAAATACTCTTTACTAATTTTTTTAGAAAAAACTCTGGTAACCCTGTAACAGGATTTCTTGTACCGGAACCGCCCATAGCTTTTAACATCATAGCTTCTTCAGGACTTATGTGAGCTAACATGGTGTCTCCATATCTACCATAAGCTGCCATCTTTTGCCCCAAACCTTCAAGCCCCATGTTATCAACTTCACCGCCTTTTTTAAGACCCGGAACAGAAGCAATTCCAGCGTCTATCATTGAAGGTGTCACACCTTCCATACTTTCATCACCCGTGAACGCAGCTATATCCGCAGCTCTTCGGTCTTGTGCAGCAAGTTCTTCTGGGGATGTAATAGGGTTGTACGCCTCATACCCAAACACATCAGC
>CENL01012165.1_pt1 | contig 22193 bp, 3 predicted proteins | sample 530221 | NCBI WGS metagenome assembly CENL01 (sample SAMEA2619791, study PRJEB7988) | marine metagenome | isolation source: saline water (ENVO:00002010), including
TAGTGCAACCATATATAAAATATCCATACTAATAAGATTTAAAATTCTAGTTGCATTCTGCACAGGACCATAGTATCTTGAGTCATGCCGCAGTCTTTGAGCAAAGAATAATGTTGGATAGGATCTAAAAATTTTCAACAGAACTGCATGAGCTTGGTTACTAGTATCCATATGCAAAGGATTACCGCCCACAAACCTAGCTTCAATTTCTCTATTAACATATTCTTTAATTTGAGACAGCACTTTTAATCGTTGAGCACGAAGCTTTGGATCAGGAGTACGCAAAGCAGCTTCTTGGAGTTGAGCAATATGGGTTAATGCAGTTGCTCTACCGGGATCAAACTTATCAATTGAACCGTCAAAGATAAATTGTTCTAAGCCCGCAGCACCAACCAAATCATTTAAGTCTGCAAGGAAACTAGGTCGTAAAAGACCCGAGTTAGCCAAAGCCATAAACACTTTTACATCGTGTCTACCCAAGAAATTAAAATCAGACAAGCCACTAGGACTCTGTTTAAAAATATTTTTGACTTGTTTATGTAAATCATTAATATCAGAATTTTCAAAATCTAATTCCATAATCTCTTTACCAGCATCAGTTTGCAAGAAATCTGCCATACGCTTCATGCCGCCACTTTGAATAAGTTGATTTAAAGTTCTAATTGCTGTGGCTTCAACGCTGTATTTAATTTTGTTGGTAATACCAGAAGATGCTCCGGTAGCTGCTTGTGCTAGCGTTTTAGGAAGCAAACCAATTGCAGCACCAACCTTATCCATAGTGCTACCAGTTATCAAACTTTCATCATCTTGATTGGTTTCTAAACCTCGGACAGTAGAATGAGTATGAGCATATGCTAGCTCAGCCATAGTCATTTTATCTTCAAATGCTTTACCAGCATTTTGATTACCAGCTAATCTACCAAGTTTCATTACACCACCAAGACCACCGCGTGCCCCACCCTTAAGCATTTCAATTAAAAGTTTAGCGGGTCCAGCAATCATATCGCCTCGTCCAGCCATATTCAAAGCTTGCAAACTACCTTCAACAACAAAGGTTGCTAGAGTTAAGTTACCGCCATAAGCAGCAAGAACAAGGTCACTACCAGAAGCTGCGAGACGATTCATTAATCCAAAGGATTGAGTTTTATCAACACGTTGCCGTCTACCTGCTAAAGTGTCATACTTATTTTTAATTACCTTAAGATGTTCTCTAAGCTCGGCAGTATTAGTCAATGACTTATCTCTAGTAACTTGTCTACTTAACCTAGGATCTTTTAGAATATCTCTCGAGCCAGTTTCTAATAATGCATCTAAGATATCATCAAAACGAACGCCTTCAATTTCATAATTATTTCCTGCAGCAAGTTTACCTAATGACTTAGTAGCAACAGCATCAAAACCTAAACCTGTAGCAACACCATCCATAAGTGACTCAGGGTCTACAACAAATGCTCGACTAAGAGCAGAGGTGCCATCTTCTTTATCAGTTTCTTTATCCATAGTTTGAGCCATAAGAGACTTAGGACTTGGTTCAAATACCTTATCAACTGCTAAGAATCGAACACCAGTTTGTGCTTCGCGTAAAAATAATGATGCACGGAATCGTGCTGGATTATTGTGAGATGCTAATAACTCTCTAGCTTCTGCTTCTCCAGACACAACTCTAGAAAACTCCATAAAGATATTAAAGTCTCTATTGTTTCTAAACGTAGCGAAATCTTTATTATTAAAATCACCGGAGGTAATAGCTTTAATATATTTGTTTTTGTTTTCTGCTTGATTTACAAACTCAACAAGAGGAGCAAAATCTTTAGATTTAAATCCTTGTTTTTGGAAAGCTTTTTTATACATAGTTCTTAAACCATACTGAAGTAAAAGAATGTCGCTTTGCGACCAGTATCTTGTCTTGCCAATATTCTTAATAGCCTTACCTTCTAATCTACGTTGAACTCCTTCAGGCAATGCATCAAACATTAACTGAACAACTTCACGACCCTTGGGATCAGCAGCTAGCTCAATAATTCTATCTACAAATTCTTTCTGTTTGTCTTTAGGTAAAGAGTCAACATCAAATTCATTAGAAGTAATTTGAAGTGGTGGCAACAAACCAGAAGCAAATAACGTAATAGGATCAATAACATCTCTCATTTTAGTTCGGATATTTGTTGCGATATCTTTAGATAAAGCATCTTCAACAACCTCATAGTTATTACCTTCGGCTAAGAATTGATGATTAACCCTTAAAGGTGTCGCATCATACTCTAGATTTTTATACAAAATTCCTACATCTTTTGCTAACCCAATAATGTCATTAAAGACTTGTCGCATATCTTTAGCAACTTGATGCACAGCTTCTTCGCCTTCTCGTGGTTTCATTTCTGGATTAGAAATGTATTCCATAATTGTTGGGAACTGTTCTGGTTTAATATCAGAACGTAACAGTTGCCCTCTGAGGAATGCCATTTGATTATCAATGTCTTGCTTAGATCTTAGTAAGTCTTTAGATCCTTCTGGATTAATCATATGCTGCGTCATTAAAATTTGTTGGTCAATTGCAAGAGATAACTGAACAGCCAGATCATATACAGAGTCATACGTTGACTGGTTTTGTGATGGACCCAAAGTAAGACCGCTATAAGTATTATTATTCATAGCTAAGCGATCTCCGAACGATCTAAAAATAGTACCATTATTTTTTCTCATGTTTCGTAAAATAACAGCCATAGCTACATCTGGCATTTCTTTTAAGGCTTCAGAAATATCTACAACAACAACACCATCACTTCTTGTTCTAGAGAAATCACTTAACAAAGATTGCTCCATTTGATATGCTTCTAATCTACTTACTCTAAAGTCATCGGTTGTATTGTGATCTTCTAAGGCAGATTCTTTCTCAACAATCTTATCACCAAGAGCACTCATTTCTTTATCGGTTATAGTTTTACTATCACCAAGCTTAGCTTGTTTATCTCGTTCAGCCTTAAGTTCATTAAGCTCTTCAACTTGAGTACCAAACTCTTCATCGCTAATTGGATCAGGTGGAGCTTTCTCATCGTGGTAGAACATGTAAGAATTTTTGTTTGCCTTGGTATTAATCCTACCCTGAATAGCACCTGAGTTATCAACAACCACACCTACAGCTTTTAATGACATCTCTCTTAACTTAGCCAACTCTGCTTTGGTTTCATCAGTCTTGTGGTGCTGCTCTAACACTGCAACCATAGTTCTAATACCATTACGAGCCAAATTAATTTGACGATAGATAGCCGCTCTAAATCTATCAATAAACTTTAATTTTTCTGCGGACTCACCATCGCGAGCTTCCAGCTGTCCTTCAGCTTTACTTAAGATATCTTCAATCTCAGTATTAGCTTCACTCATCCAATACATTGCTGCAGTTTCTGCAATAAATTCTTCTGGTTTACGCATGTAGTGTTGATGTCTTTGAACGGCATCTGCAGAAGAACCAGCATTAATAGCTTTAGTTAATTGGTAAACCAAACGAGATACACTTCTATTCTGCATCATATTACGAATTTCATTTAACTCAGTAGAGCTATCTTGTAAGTCATAATACTTAAACGTACCAACGTGTACTAATTCGTGGACAAAAATCTTAGCTGCAGTAAGAGGATTCTTTTTGCCATCTGCAGTACTTAACTCGACCAGATACTTGTCACCGTCAGGAATAGATAAAGCACGGCTTTCTTTTGATCCAAAGTTAAACTCAATCTTATGTAACAACTCTGGATTCTTAACTGCCATACGAGATACAACAGCCAGAATAATATCCGCTGTCTCTTTAGTAATAAACCCGTCTTCAACTGCAGTTAAAACTTTATCCTTAAACAAAGACCCTTCAATAGTTTTTGTAAGATCACCTTTTGTTTCTGCCGCAGTAATAGGATAGGTAGTAGGCTGATTACGATCCATCATGCTATCAATAAATGCATCATCTGCTCGCACAGCATCCATTAGTGCTTGTTTAATGGTAGGCAAATCTTCAGGAGTAAACTCAATACCAGAGTTTCTAAGGTACTCTTCAAACTTAGATTCTAATACGTCTGTGAGTTCACCTTCCATTTCAAAAGGATTCTCTGCAAGATTCATTACAAATCCTCGAGCATGATCATAGTATGGATTAGCTTCGCCCGTAGTAATCATTTCCTTAACCATCTCTAACTCACGAGCTAATTCAGCTGTCTTAACAACTTCATCATCTTGCAATACTTCGTTAAGCAAAGGCATTCGTCCATCAGCATCAGGTCCAATAATACCCAAAGATAAATAAGTTTGGGCGATAAAGATTTCTAAACCAGTAGCAGATCGTAATACCTCACCCTTAGAATCTAAGACAGGAAGTCTGTTTGGAGTTACGTTGGGATCGTAATGACTAATCATAAATCCAAGAACACGCTGTCTATTTAAAAGTTCTGTGCCAATATCAGTTCCTTTTCTAGCAACAGTATCAGCTAACTTAATTAAAAGCTTGGCTGATTTAGACATTTCAGGATTATCAAAAATTCCATACTCTTGCATACCTTTGATAGTTGCATTGAATGCATTGGTATACATGCCTAATCCAAAGTCTGTATCGTTTTGAGTTTCGGTATAATCAAGATATATAGCTTGATCTGTTGATCTTCTGGTAGGCACATTACGTTTTTTAGGTAACTGTCTATTTCTACGCTCTAATCTAGCCAGCATAGATCTATCTCTACCACCCACAACTACATTTAAATCAGTATCAAGTTTAGTAGTAATAGTATTAGAACGACGAACATGATACCGTTGAGAGATCATTTCCATAGCTTCAGCATGAAGCTCATCACGCAATCGCTTATTGGCAAGTCGCTCGCCACTCATTGCATCAACTTCATCTAAGCGTGTGCCTCTAGACTTAGTTCTATTAATACCGTCAATGCCAGTATGAGCAGTGTCAGTAATTAAATCTAATGTATCGCTATTCTGAATATTCATTAAAGCTTGTCGAGCCTGAGCCATAGTTAATTGAATACGACCTGTAGTTCCCCGGACTTGGCTTTCAGTATTAATCTCACCAGTACCCGGAACAATAGCTCTCTTTGATCCAGAAGCATTAGGATCAGCTAAAGTTTCTCTTAAACTGTGCTCATCACCTACATGTCCAACAAAGACAGTGTTAGCAAGGCTAGCAATATTTTCTTCACCAAGACTATTTTCATCTTTTATCAATGTATCCATAATAACAAAAGCATCGCCAATAGTTAAATACTTACCATAGATAGCAATCTTAGCACCGAACTCATTAACTGTAAGCGGATTGCCTTCTTTGTCTACGAGCTTATACTTATTAATAGTATTTTGTGCAATAGCTTTACCCTTAGGATGTTTTTGCAAAAACTCCATGGTAATTTGTTTTTCAAAAATAGTTGTTAAAATATGAGCAGCATCAGCACCGTGAATAACTCTAGGTTGATCTCTACTATCTTTAATAATAAAACTAGCTTTTGAAAACTCGTTTAATGGGATTCCTTCAACAGGCGCAAGAGCAGTAACTGCACCTAGGTTATTAAGTTCGTTACGGAGAGAACTTAAAACTTGCCCAATATTTTTTTGTGTGCCGTCTGTATTTCTAAGAACGTGTCTACTCATCATACTAACATTGCCACCCGGAGCAAACTGCATGGTAGATTGTTCAGCACTTCTATTATCAACCGCTCTACGGTTAACCTCGCGAAGCTTAGCATTAATTAATCTACGATAGTAGTGAGTAATTCTTTCGGTTTCTCTGGTTCGTTCTTCGTTCGTTAACTCTGAACTATGCAACGCAGACAACTCTTGATTCATACGTTGAGTGTACCGCTCTCTAATAGTATGAGACTGCCTGTAATAATCAAGATCTTGCCATCTTCCCTCTTTAACCAAATCCATTAAACCATGTTGATAAGCAAAATTAATCAAAGTGTTTTCTAATTGATATGAGAAGTTTAAAATATTCTGTTCTGGGCTAGATCTTTCAAGACCTCCCATAGTATCTTGTTCTCGAGCAGGATACATAAGATCAGCTTCATCAGTGCTAAAAGAATTATCAGTTAAGTTTTTATCAGATAAATCAGTTGACTTAATCATTCGTGCTGCGTCATCGGACAATAACTCAGCATTTTCTTGGAATTCATTAAGATCCTTAACCTTAGTTTTAATTAATCCAGCACGAAGCATTGATCTTTTAATTCGATCTGCCTTTAACTCAGGTACCCCAAGATTTCTAAAAGAGTGTTGGAATGCTTTAGGCAACGCACTGTTAATGCCATAGTTTTGTCCCATTTTTTCTAAACGTTCTTCTAACTCTTCAACAGTTTTAGACTCAGCTGTTAACTCTTGTGGATCCATGCCATCTTCTGTAATAGCTCGGTATAAACCAGCATTAATTTTAGCTTGAGCTTTTTCAATATCACTAAGATCTTCACCAGCATCTCTTCTTCGTCTTGTTTGACCTTCAACTACTTTAAGATTTTGATAATATTCTAACCACTGTTGCATAAACAAAGTGTCTCTATTTTCTCTTTGCTTTTTGCTTAATTGATTTTCAGGAGTTAAAGAAGCAATAACTGTTTCATATAAAGTTATCTTTGTTGGATCTGTTTCAGTCTTTAAACGTTTTTCAGCTAGTTTAATAATAACATGATCTTTATTTGTAATAGTATTACCGGATCTAGACATAATATATCTAGCAAACATCTCTTTAGCTTTAGTTATATCAACCTCATTGCGACGGTTTACAAACACACCTAAAGCAAGCAGTGGTTCATCGGCATCAATACCTTGGTTTTGTGCTCCCTTTGGACCTTGGTGAGTACCAGCATGTTCTGTGCCATACCATCTACCAGCGTAAGAGTCTCTGCCCATTCCGCGAAATGTATTATTATTTGCATAATACTTTTCTAACGTACGACGCATACTAGGATCCATTAAAGATACACCCATAAACTCAGTCAACACATCTAACGCAGTAAAGTCAATAGTTCTACCAACTTGATTCATTCCTTGAACAGCTCTAAATAATCCCCTACGGCTTTCGTCTTCAACTGCTTTATCAGCTAAGTCTTGAATCTCTGCAGCCTCTTCTCGGGTAATACCCATATTAAGATCAGTTTGAATATGTCTAATAATACTATCAAGATTTTTAACAGGATCTAACTTATCTCCAACCTTTTCTTTACGCAAGTTGCCTTGATCATCTAAGTATGGTTTGAGTTCATCAAAGTTTTTCCAATCGGTCTTTTCTTCGGTAAGAATAATTCTAATTACTTTAGCAAGCTGAGCTTTTTCAGCATCGCTTTTAAAAGTTAACAGAGGGCCGCTGCCATCAGGATTCTTTAAGGTCAGATTATCTAAACCTTTAATTGCTCTTTCTTCAAAGAACTGAACCTGTTTATCAGTAGCAGTTTTAATCATCTTTGTAATTTTTGTTTTAATTTTTTTATACTGTGGAGTACCCGGATCATAACCCAGTCTTGTAACAATTAGATCTTCAATCAAACGATCTCTCATTTGAATTTGGAAGGCTAAATTGTTTACACTAATATTTTTTAATGGGTCTGAAACATCTAAAGTGTTGCCTAATGCTGTTTGAATAGCTTCCATGGCTTCTTGATTAAAGCTATTTGCATCCATTCTCTTACGCATTTCAGCCAAAATATCTTCCATAACTTTACGATCACCAACAATTCGCCCCATAATAGAAGTTTCTTTAGCCTCAGCCATACCATTAAGAGCGAGTTGTCTTTCGTGCATACCAAAACCTAAAGACAGTCTAACCAATGGCAAAGCAATACGGCGGGCGTTAGCCTTACTTACACCCTCTTCTTCTAAGAAGTTAAAGAACTCTTGAGAAATAGTTTCTCTACCCGCTCCATACAGGTGAACCATCACAGGCTGTTTAAAGAAGTCTCTAATCTTGCCTAACTCTCCACCCTTGTTTAAATTTTCAGGTGTAAAAGTATCTGCATAAGTTTCTTTTGATAAGGTTTTCGGCAGCAATCCTACCTCTTGCATAGCTGTAATAGTGTTAAGTGCATTTTGTTTTGCAACTCCACTGCCGTTGTATGCAACATTAGCTAACTGCATTAAAACATCATGAGCCACCTTTACATAGTAATCTTGGTATCTTGAGTTTTTAAATTTCTTTTGCAGTTCTTGATTGTGTTCATGATAGAAAGAATCTAAAGCACTTCCGCCTTCTGCTACAGCCCGTCTAATATCAGCTTCCGTTGAACTCGGAGTAATTGTAGTTGGGTTTACAAAAGTAAAAGTTAATGCCATCTTGTGATGAATACCGTTAAAGTTACCATCAAAGTAAGTATTTCTACTTAAAAAGTCATCGGGGCTTAGAGTAATATTTGGATCGTTTTGCACCGTTCTTGAAAAACTATCCCAAGCCGCAAGACTTTCAATAGCTGAATCTCTAAACACTGGGTACATTCTACCCCATGCTCTATTTAAGAAATATGCAGTTGTACCAAACCTTGCCATAGCTACAGAGAAACCACCAGCTTCGCCCGCACCAGCTCCTACTTGATCCTCTTGTCCCGGCACAACAATAGCAGTTCCTTCAAAACCAACACCATGTTCCTCAAGAGTTTCTCTTAATAAATCTTCATTAATAAATCCTGCGGGTTCTTGATCCCCACTCATATGTTGGTTAAGGGAGTCGTGAATACTAGCAAGCAACACATCCTGCAATCCACTTAAAGCAACAGCAAGTTCTGCAATAATGTCATCTCTAGTTTGAATATCTGAATTCATATTGGGGAACATAATACGAGGAATAATACGCTCACCTGCTATGTTTTGATTATCGGGAGACACTGCTCCAGTAGCTTCGCTACCATCATCTGCCCAATCAAAAATCTGTTTAATTTCTTCTGGACTAAGATCAATATCTAAAATAAATTGTTGAATAGCTAACAGTCTAGCATCTTCCTTTAATTTTTCTAACTTACCCGGAAGCATTGGTTCGGCAATATTAATCTGAATAGGAGCACCACGAGTTTTAACAGGGTCTGCTCTTTCTTCGGGATTAACAATTCGACCGTCAGAGTCTACTTCATCACGGAATGTTTCCATAGTTTCATGTCTAGTTCCCGGTCTAATATTAGCCAAAGTATCTACAGCACCCATACCAACTTGGTCTGCTGCTGAATAAGAAAGTTCTCCGTTGCCCCAGTCTGCTAATTTGTTAGGGACACCTTTATAATTACTTAAGTATTTAATAATAGCTTGAGCAATATCTTGGACATCAGCATCTTGTAACTTAGAAGGATTGTACAGTCCCTCTTGAATTAATCCTTCTGCCTCTAAACTATTAATAATATTACGCATAAACCGAGGCGAGCTAGAGTATTTCATATACAATCTTTCTAAGATTGATTCTTGAATCTTTGCTTCATATTCCTCAGCGGTTTCAGTAAAGGTTAAGTTTCTATTACGATCCAATCCAACCATATACTGACCGTATAAACTACTACCTTTAGTATTAAATAATCTCTTACCCAGAGTTCGTAACGCATCTGCATCGCCCTCTGCAAGAGATAGGGTTTCTTCTAATAATAATTCAGGATCTTGTAGGTATTCGTCACGCGAAAGATTTTCTCTTTGTGCTTCTAATAATCTAGCATCTTCTTTTTTACCTCTAGCCTTATACTCTAAACGGGCACGGTGAATAAAAAGTTCTTCTAATAAAGATTGAATATCGTAGTACTGAATAGAAGCATCAGCATCGCCAATTAAACTAGCTTGGAAAAGTTTGTGCCAATTCATTTTAGCAAATGCTTTACCTACATTTACTTTACTGCCGTCTAAGCTGTTACGGACTAACAAGCCAAAACTAGAAAGCTCTGCTCCAGTTACCGTAGATCTTTTTTGTAATGAAATTAAATTGTTTAAAGAAGTTTCAAGAGTATTGATCAATCTAATTTGATTAGCACTATCTAACACAGCGGCCTTTTCATCTTCAGACATATCAATCTCTGGACGCTTAGTAGGATCCCACATTTCTTTAATGATGCCGGTAAAGGGTTTACCTGCTACAGGAACCAAATCACTATTGCCATCAATTAATGAATCAATAACAGCATCAGGATTCTTAGACTGCCTAATATCTTCCCATCTTTCCTTACCATACATAGCATAAATTTCAGCTTTACGCATTTCTTTTTTAGTCAACGGGGCTCTAGCAATTTCAAAGAAACTATTAATTAAATCATTTACTGCAGCTTGAAAATACTTTTGAGTAAGCTTGGTATCACCATCTACTTCAATATTAGTTAAAGCTTCAATCTTTTCTTTTTTCTGTTCGGGTGTTAACTTTTTATCAGCTTCAATAGCGGCGTGATATCTATCTAAAAGATATTTAGCCAGTGATTTTGCTGTGTATCTATCAATTCCCAGCTCTACTAAAGCAGCATGAATTTGACGTACACTAGGAACCTTATTATTCTTTGTTAACGCTCTAAGAACAGTTCGGACCTTGTGAGCTTGGTCTAACTTTTCACGACGCAACTGCAACCTAGCCCAAATATGTTCTGTAATATTTTCTGTAATATCAGGAGCAAGATCGGCTAAATCATCTCTAAGTTCTTCGGCTTCAGCTTCAAGCTTTGCTCTTTCTTCGGCAGTTTCTCTAAGAGCTTTCTCACTTAACTTGCCCATAAACTTTAAATAGTTTTGTAATTTTGTTTCAATCTCACCTAACTCTTTATCAATTGCTTGAATATCTTCTCTTGCCGCAAACAAATCACTATCAAAATCTTCTTCAGATCGAGCAAGATTTAATGCCTCTTCACGTTGAGCGTTTAATTTTACTTGTCTTGCCTTGAGTGTTGGAAGCTCTTCTCTAATCTTTTTAGCTTTGGCAGAGTTTCCGACATCTTTGCTTTCTGCATCTCGCACAACTCTAATTTGCTCGTCAGTATTTTCTAACAAAGCTTGACGAATCTGGGCAGCTTTACGAATACTGGGGTCTACATTGCCTTCTTCATCGGCTGCATTTTCTCCAGTCTTAGCCTTTTCATTTTCTGTATTTAACTTCTTACCTGCTTTAGATTCCTCAGATGTAGCTTCTGAGTCCATGGCTGCTGTAGCTTCTCTTGCTGCTTCTTCTGCTAACTCAACTGAAGGATCTTGAGTAGTATCACCAAAGGCTAACTCAAATCCGTCTGCTTTTAAACTTTGCTTAACACCCTCTTCAACTTGCTCCCTAGACAATTCAGGAAATTGTTTTTGCAGTTTTTTTACTGCTGTGTTAAATCCAGTTAAGTCACATTTACCTTTTGCCATGTATATCTCCTTAAGAACAATCGTTCTTTTCTTCTTCAATTAGTTTAAAGATGTTTTTTGAACTAAATGCTTGTTTCATTTTATCGCTATCAAAAGCCTCTAAAGGATTAGCAGCAGTATTTTGAGCTGCAATGCTTTTTTCTAAACGCATTATGTCTGATTCCAATTGAATTGGAATCGCCGCTGTGACTCCTTCTATCTTGGCTTGCCGTATAAGAGCTGCACGTTCTGCTTTCATTATATCTAATTTATCCTGATCACTTAAAGAGTCAAGCTCATCCTGTGCCCTTTGCTCTTTGTAATCAAGCTCTCTTTGATATTCAGGATCTTCAGCTTCTTCTCGTTGTTCTACCTCTAAATCTCTAAGCCCAGCCTCATGATCCATTAATTGATTATAATACTCAATAGCCATTTGTTGTAAATTAAGATCATCTTGATTCCCCATATAGGCATCAAATGCCTGTATAAAGTTATCTTCAATCACGGTTCCAGAAGCAATCATTTCTGAGGGAAGAGCAACTCTTCTTTCTGACATCTTATCATGTAATTCGTCATCAATTAAATCATCTTGAGTTTCTGTTTCCTCTTGAGTTGTTTCTCTAGCATCTAAAAGTTCTTGACGAGTAGTTTTAATCCAATCTTTAAATCCATCAAAATCAGGATCTGTATCTCTAAATTGTAATTCATAATTTTCTCGCAACACTTCAATTAAACTCGGATTTAATCTGCCTGTCTCAAGCCACTCATCTACTTCGTTGTTAGCATACTCTCTATTTTTTTCTTTAGGGAATAATGGACTTTCCTGAGCCTCAAAGAATTCAAATAACGATTGTCTAAGACCATCTTCAGTTTCTTCGGGAGAATACATTTCACCTACTTCAGTAGTTTCTGTCTCTGCCGGAGCCTCAGTCTCCGCAGGAGGCGTAGGAGGCGTAGGAGGGGTAGGGGGTGTCGGTGGAGCCGGTGGAGGCGTAGGCGGTGCCTCAGGCGGCGTAGGAGGATCCTTAGGTTTAGTCTTGGATGGCCTAATACTTTGACCAGCCTTCAGCATCTTTAAATATTTTTTCTGAATCAGCTCTCTTATTTGCTTTCTATTTAATCGAGGTTTAAGTGTAACCCCAACTCTTTCGGCTTCCGCTATTAACTCTGCTCTACTTTTCATTTTAGCTAATCTAGCTCTAGCCTGAGCCATTTCGCTTCTAAGTTCGACCTCAATATTAAATACTTCTGCTAAACCTTTGATCATAGCGTCAACTCTTGGATTGTCTCTAGCAGCTGTTAATGCTTGTTCCAGCGTAAATAACAAAGTATCTCCCTCTGGAGACAATCTATCTAAGACCTGCAAGCTATTAATACCACGGGCATCAAAATAATTAACAGCCAATTCGCCTACAACCATATCGGCAAATGTATTTTCAATCATATCAGCAATTACAGATCTAGCAGTAAACCTTCTAGGTCTACCCATAGTGCCACGGTCTTTAAGTTCTGTTTCTCTTTCTAAGTCTGCAATAAGCTGTAGCTCTGCATTGGTTAGAGGAACACCCTGTGCTTTTCTTAAAGCTTTTAATGTATTAACCAATTGACCATCACTTAGATCTCTTAACCCAAGTCTAGCGCGAATTGCCTCAATTACCTTAGGTTTAAATTTTTCAGCAGCATTGGCAATATCTACATCAGTTACTGCTCGTAGGGCATTTAACATACCGCTTACTCGTTCAAATGCCTGAACAGTTCTAGCATCAATACCCACTCGAACAAACTTAGCCTCATGAGTAGGTTTGTTACTATCTAATGCTCCGGGTCTTCTTAAAATTAATCGTTGAGGATTTGGTTGACCTCGAAATTGGATTACAACTTCAATAATATCTGCATTCTTTAAATCTTCTGCTGTTAACTGCAGCCCCTTAAGAACTAACGAACTGCCCTCTTCATCCTTAAGGATAATATCACCATTATGATTTTCTAATTCATTAATAATAAAATCACCAACAGTTTTAAATCCAGCATTGTGATCTAGTCTTTGTTGTAACTGTTTAAACAAAGCGGTAGTAGTTAATCTCAAAGCGTCATCAATAGCAAACCTAACATCTTTAGTAATGCCCAGTTTTTCTCTGTGATTTTTAATTGCTTGTAACGTAACATCAAAACCTACGCCACGCCTTAGTTCAGCAATTTCTGACTCGTAGTTTCTTGTTACCTTGCCGTCGTCATCCACTTCATTTTTCTTAGGAACAAAGTATTCATTGCCCTCCTTATCAGTTTTTTTATCAAACAGTTCAGGATTTTTTTCAGCAATTAATTGATTTAACTCACGAGCTAACGGTCCATCTTCGCCGTCAATTCGTAACAAGATATTAGGATCTCGTAATACTTCTTCACGATAATAAGAGATATCTTTTTTCTCTGCGTCAGGATCAGCAGCTTCAGCCTGTGCCTTTGCTTGCTCCGCTAACATTGTCACTGACATTTCAAAGTATGCGGCACTCTTCATGGCAGCTGCTTCATATCCACTGCGAGCTTCGGTATCTAACTTATTCCAAACTGTAGCCATTAGCATTTGATTAAACGCTTCTTGAGTTACAGGCTGTTGTATTTGTTCTTCTAATTTTTTAATATTCTCTTGCTTCTGAGCCTTAACCTCTTCTGTATCAGTTTCATTAATTACAAAATCATCTTTGCCTTTAATTCCTTTTTGAGCCGGATCATTAATAAGTTCTTGTTTTGCTAAGTTTTCCCTAGCCTCTCTAATTAATTTAACAAGTTTAAGCTCTCCGGGTTTACCATCTGCTTTACGTTCTCGGCCTAGGATTCTACCCCGCTTGTCATACCGCATCATTTCTGCAATAGCTACAAGGAAAGGATGCTCACCCGTCATATCTTCTGGTCGAATGCCTTCTCTAAACGCAACCTTGTCTGCTTCTGTTGACAAACCTAAAGCATCTAGTTCTGACATAACTTCTAACGCATCCATCTCATTATCTAAGAAGTGTGCATCGTCAATATTGTACATTGATTTAGCTCTAGCAAATCCTGCACCAATACTTCTAACCCAACCCATGCTATCAGCATCATCATCAAACATAGACATGTTATTTTTTAAGAAGTTAGTTGTTTGGGCTCCAACATATTGCAAACCAAAGTTAAAACTTCTAAGTGCAGGATTAATGAGGAATGCTCTCATAACAGAACCAGCAATACCTTCATCAATAAAAGCATCTAAAACACTTTGCTCACGGCCCTTTTGGACTCTATTCATTGTGTATGCGTTGTAAGCACCAGCAATACCTTCTTCAACAAAACCAGCTGGCAATTCAGCCGCAGTATAACCTAATAAACCGGAACCATACTTCCTACCAATAGCGTACTTAGATCCATCAATAATAACTTCATCTGACTGTACAGCTAAGAATTTACCAAATTGAGTTTTGCGAATAGCGTGGCCTACACTGAGTCCCCAGTTTTGAGGCAATGCTTGATTTACAAACATTTGTGTCTTGCGTACACCTCTAGCAAGTTGAATAGCACGCCTTGCAGCCTGCCGCCCCTTCTCGCCTTTTCTTGCCATTCTAATAGCAAACGAAACTAATGCTGCTTTACCAACTCCGGGTACAAGTTGTAAACCGGCAGTAATTAATGCTTCACCTGCAAAATCTGGATCATTAAGAACAGAGTCCCTAACAAAATCTTTAGTAACCATAGCCCATTCTTGATATGCCGGAGCCATATCTTTCCATGTAGCAATAGTATTACCTGCTCCAATCATAGCAGTTTGTCTGTTAACATGCCACCAGAACTCATTAGCGTTTTCTGTTTTCTTTAAAATTTCTATATCAACACCACTGCTTTGCATAAGCTGAGCAAAGTCTGGTTTAATTAAAGCAATGTTTTGTAGATAACTTTCTGCATTAAAGTTAGCATCTTTATACTGCAGAGCTAATAAGTCAGGAGATTTCATAATACCAAAAGCATCAAATGAATCATCAAAGTTGAGGGGGTTCATATTCCAACCGCTGCCATAAACCGTGCTACTCTTTATTGCTTCTTCAAACTCATCATCAAACTGAGTTAATCCACGATTCTCAAAGTAATCTCTAAACCCACCATACATTAAATTTTTATTGATTTCAATATTGCTTGCATTTCTTGCAGTAATACCACGGGTTAATTCAGCGTTACCTAAGAACCAACTGGCAGCTGAAGAATCAGCCCAACCAATAGTTCTTTTATCTTGAATTTTTAATTTGCCCGTAGAATCGGGAGTCACAATCTTATAAAGAAAATCGTTATAATCCTGTTTAGTTTCTGGATCTGATACTCCAAGAAGTTGAGCTCTTGTAACATTTCTTTTCATATTACCAAAACGTTCTTCTCCCTTACGGGCAATACTCATGGCTTTGGCACGTTGATAGTTTATGGTATTAGCTTGATAACCAGTTACGCTGTCTATTGGAGAACTTGCAGGACTAATAGGCTCTTCTGCTGAACTTCTAATATCTTCTGCCATTGCTGCATTAGGATCTTCTACTCTTCTGGTATCTTTTGCTAATTCGTTTTCAACTAATCCCATATAATAATCTCCTTATGACCCTCTTGTTGGTGTAAAGGCACGATTTAATGACTGTCTAAATTCTTCATCCTCAGCTTTTTCTTCTTCTGTAGGCGGAATGTCAATACGCCTTTCTTGAGGATCAATTCTTTTTCCAATAAACGGATAATTAAATTGAGTAGCATCTATATCTCCAATTAACTCGCCTCCGTTTGAGCTAATAGATTTTGCAGTTAACTTATGCACATCACGAATACTTTGAAATGGCATATTTGTTAAAGACCTGTCACTTTGCAAACGCATAACTGGCCTACGTCCCGCCATATCTGCGGCATACTTTCTGTAAATCTCTCCTTCTTCTCGGGTAATACCTTGTAATGCTCTACCTATCATAGTGTGTGAAGCCGCAACCTCAGCTCCTCTAAATAAATCTGCTACTGTACCGCCGCCAAGTTGCGCAGACAATCCAAAAAATGATTCATTTTCTAAATAATATCCATCATATTCAATAGGTTGATACAGGTCTGATAATCTGCGGGAAAAATATTGTGACTCCGGTCTTAATTCAGTACGAGTATCTTCTCTAAGTCCCCACAACTTAAAGAATAAATTTCTGTCATTAGAACCAGAAGTGCCATACACCTCTGTATTAATAGTATCCATAATCCAGTTTGCATCTGGATATCGGATACCTCGTGACTCTTTAGGAGTTAAATAGTATTTTAATAATTCTGTTTGAATCATAAGAGGCTGTTGAATTTGAGCCAAGCTTAATTCAAAATCAACTCTTTCGCCGTCTACTTCACCAATCTTTTGAACTCCAAATGTAGGATCTAAAGTACCATCCGGCATTAATTTAATATGTCCCCGAGCATGTAAACCTTTTAAAAGAGCACCTCTAAACCCAGCTTCGTGTCTTTCTAAGATAACTTGTAACTGCTCTGGATCATCTTTAAAATCACTAATTGGAACTTTAAATCCACTAGTTGGTGATGTAACAAGATGAGGAAGATCGGAAGCATCTGCCATACCGCCCCTTCTAATTTCATTAGATGTATGTGCTAATTGATAAGGTAGTGTATTAGAATTCGTACTAAGATAAGATCCATCAGCACCACCTAAAGTTAACACTCTCCTGTTACCAAAAATACTTACCTCTTGTTGATTAGGGGCAAGTGAAAAGGGATCTTCATTTATAAGAGTAAGCAATTCAATTCCTTCTGGTGTTTGACCTACTCCCAATTGCTTAGCGTCTTTAGCCAATGACCCTTCAGCATATCGAGAAGGCAAGTATGCAGCTGAACTAAGCTCAAGAAAAGTAGAGAACTCAAGAGGAACCCTTCCCTCTGATCGCAACGCTTCCAAATCTTCAGGACTAAGCATAGGATTATTTTCTAATAATGATTGAATAATTTTACTAGGTTCTCCTGACGCTTGTGAAATTGAATATTCAGCAGCTAAAATAGCACCCATTAAATCAACAGGCTGAGCAGAGTTATTGGCCTCTGTAAATAAAGGCTCCATAAAGCTTTGAGCAGCTTCAACAGCAGCTGATCTTTGTTCTGGTGTTAAGTCTCCATTTGCTCTTAAATAGTTATAAATAAAATCCATGTTGGTAACACTTTGAACCAATAATGTATCATTTAGATCCGCTTTAGCTGAGCCGCCCGTATTAAAATCAAATTCTGCGGGCTGAGGAACAAATTCGCTAACAGCAATACCTTGACCTGCAGAATTAAAAGTCATTCTTCTTCCGTCTGACAAATTAAGCGGTGCTAAAGCTACACGAAGTAAAGCGTCGGTTGGAATCTCGGCCCTTGTTAATCCGTTTCGGGTATTGTCTACAACAGCTCTTGCTCCTGCCCATATATTTACACCATCAAAAGTATTGTTAACTAATGTTAATCTTAATACATAGTTTGCTTGTTCTGTTAAAGGAGCATCATGTAATGATGCAGGAAGATGAGAAAGCAATGCATCTTGCAGCTCTTGATCCTCAAGCTCAGTTGCGAACATGCCCGTAGTAACACTAAATGGATCGTCTGAATCAGTACCTCTTTGTTTAGTTACCCAATTAATTAAACCCTTTAATGTTTGTACAGGATCTAAAGCATCTTCGTTTTCTGCAAGTAATTTACTTTGACTATCAAACCAAGGTTGTAACTGTTCATTAGCTTTTTTATATTCTGGACTTTCCGCAAATAAATGTGTATTAGATCCCCCTCTATCAAGTGCTTCCATCATATTCATAATAAAAGTACGATCTCCCGTTGTCATGTTTGCCAAAACATTAGAATCTAAATTAGGGAAAAGAGTTCCAACCAGTTGAAGAGATGCTATCTCAGTATCACTCATTCCTAATTGATTTTTAAAAAATGACTTAGCAGGTTTAGAACGAAGATAATCAGCTTGACCTGTAATACTTTGAGCAACAACCATCTCTGGATCTTGTTTTCCGTCACGCAATCGAGATGCTCTATTATGACGAATTGCAAGTTCAACTTTATATCGGTTCATATCTAAAACACGCTCTTCCACGCTTTGATCTGAATCAATATCAACTGCTTGATAAGCTGCAATTGCATCTTGTAATTTCTGAGCAAAGCCGCCTGTTACTCTAAACGGAACGTCAACATCTTTATCACCAACTGGAATTGTATATCTATTACCGTTTTGCGGATCAGTCATTAACAATCCCTGTATTGCTAATTCCATAGACACAGCTCTTGCGCCCGGAGTAGTTGGAATACTAAAGTCTAATCCATTTGTTCGTGCATAGTCCATAGATAAAAGATTAAGCATTTCTCTAGCTTCTTGAGTATCAGAAGGATCAGTTAGTATTCCGTCTTTAAGTAATTTTCCAATTGCATCATCTACTGTAATATCGCCGCGTGCTACTCCTTGACTAAATTTAGGATCGTTTTGGAAAGCTACAACAACAGGATGATTAGAAAGAATTGATGGAACATTTCCAGTAGCAATATTCTGATGAACTGCGTTGTACATATCGCCCACACCTCTTTCAAATAATTGAGCATGAGCTTGATCAGTATTACCACCAGATGGATTAGTGCCTTTGCTTATATCTAAAGGTGAACCTAAAGCCTGTCTAATTTCTCCCTCATCTTTTTCTTTTTTAAGCTGTCCCCTTCTTTCTTGAGCTTGTGCTGTAACCACTCTTTGTCGAGCATCTAAGAACCTATCTACATATTCTCCCGCTGCTTCTAAAGCTTCTTGAGCCCGTACATCATTTCGACTGCCTCCGGTTTTTTCATACTCTTGATAAAATGCTTCAATAGGGGTATTACCGTTTTCATCTACTTCATCACTGCCAACATTTTGAGCAGCGTACAAAGCGGCATCTTTAAGAGGTTCATTTTCGTCAAATATACTTAAGTCTTCGGTTTTACTTTGAATTGCAAATGGCAATAAGGAAACATCTCCTTCGGTAATGTCTATTGTATTATTATCAATAGAAGCTTCAGCTAATCTTGGCATAGCCATCTCAACTACATCTGCAACAAGAAGAGTTGATAATTCTGTAGTGATTGCCTCTACATCCGCTGAATCAAATACACCATCTAAAGCTTGCTCCATATATGTAAAGTCATCATCAAAAGCTGGGTATTTAGCCAAGAATGATCTTTGCATTTCTTGAAATGCTTGATCGGGATTATTTTTAATAAGATCTAATCTTGTTTCAATCTCACCAATTTCTTCCATTGCTTCTTCAACTGCATCTTTATTGCCTGAAGTTAATGCTCCACTTTGAATAACAGCATTACGTTCAGCGCCTAACTGAGCAGCCTCTTCAGACAAAACATCTTCTCTAATTTGCGGAGTAAACTTTGCCCCCTTTAATTCTTGAGTAAATAAAAGTTTTACTCTCTCTAACAACTGACTAGGATTAGTGTTTTCTGCATCATAGATTTTCATTTCCTTTGCAAACTCTAAAAGTTTTTTAGGATCAGCTGCAAATTCTTTAATAAGTCCCCCATAGATTTCAACAGTATCTTCAGCTCTTCGCTGAGCTTCTTTAGCCGGAGTAATATCACCCGTTCTAGCTCTTCGTTCAGCTAATACATCTAGTCTTTCCGGTAAACCCCTATACCGAGCTGCAGGAGTTTTGCTCTCAAAATTTTTATCAGATCTTTGGTCGCCTTCCACCATATTAGTTTTGTTATTGTCGCTTTCTTTTCGGCGCTTAACTGTTCTCATTTTTCTTTTTGCGGCTTCTCTAATTTCGTCCAGCTTGTATAATCTTTTTAAATCTTCTGGACTAGGCGGAATTAATTGACCAGTCTTTTCATCTCTATTATTTAAAACTTCTTCAACAATAGGGTCAAATAATTCATCCACTCGTGCTGGATCTAACTCTAATTCCGTTCCTTTTCCTACTGCATCTTGAATCTCTTTATCAATAGCTTCGGCAAGCTTATCTTGAATCATAGATTCATTACTAGAATCTACAGAATTAGAGGTACTGGCATATAACCGAGCCCATTCGTCTCCTGTTAATGTACCCGGATAAGCACCATTCGTATCTCTCCACGTTTCTAAAAATACTTTTCTATCGTTAGGATCGCGAATAAGACTGGCTTCTCTAATTAAATCTCTAGTCTGATCTTTTTGATCTGCTTGATAAGCTTTATCATCATATTGTTCTAACAACCTATTACCATACAATCGTACTTCTTTAGGTCTTCCTCCATATGTTCCTTCAAAAGCATCTCGCATAGCTATGTAAGTAGCGTTAGGATCATCAACAATTGTGTAGCCAAGTTCTGTTAAAGCATCTGGATCATAGTTTTCATTTTCTGGGTTTAATGTTAACTTTCTTGCAGCTTCATACTCGTTAACCTTAGCTTGATATTCTTTATCTTTTCTGTTAATAATTTGATTTTCTGCTTGAGTTACATTACCATCTTCATCTGTTTGAGGCTTGTATACAACCTTAGCCCAATCATTCTGTTGACGAATTTCTTCTAAGTCTCTCTTGCCCTTGTCAATTCTAAACTTGTAAACCTGCTGAGCCGCCTGTGCTCCTTTGGTAATACCTTGAGCAATAGCAGCCAGATTCTGTAGACCAGCATCAGGTGCCTGTACCATGTTGCCAAAAGAAATTTGGGAAGGAGTATCTTTAATTTCTGGTGAGGGTCTAATAAATACTTCACGTTGACCAGATCCCGGCATCTTTGGGGCAAACTGTTCTTGGAAAACAGTTGCTCTAGGATCTGATGGTCGCCCTTGCTTTTGTCGTTTATTATCTGGTTTTGGCATTAGTTACTCCTCACGATATTTTCGCTCCAACGGCAACTCCAGCAACAGTAGTCAAGGCACTAGTCCATCCAGCCTTAACAGCTGAGTCTGGATCGCCTACTGGAGACACACCGGGAACAAAGTACACGGGTTGTTGGGTTGTTAAATCTCGTTGATTTATAATATTTTGATATTGTGTTTTTGCGTTTAACTGTGCAATTTTCTTTTGTTGAAGAAGATTCTTTCTACTATTGCTACCATTAATTGTAGCTAAACGAGCCAAGGCTGCAGCTGTACCACTACCAGTAGCAATATTACGTCCAGCCATATTAGAGGTCAGCGTGGCATTTTCTGTAGCCATAGCTCTAGCCAACTGTCTTGAAGAGTTTTGATAACCTTCATTAATTTCATATTCTTTAGCCGCAAGCTGTGTAGCAGCACCGACCGCCATTTGCCTATTCTTAATAAGCCGATTGGCATTAGCTTGATTGATTGCAAAGTTTTGGGCATCAACTTGAAGCTGTCTTTCAAATTCTTTTTGCTGAAAAGCCATATCTTGGCGAGCCATTTGCTCCGCCTGCTGATATCCTCCAGTAATGGATTGCATTACAGAGCCGATCATCTGACCAGCCATCATCATTGTCATTGGATCTGGCATTTAAACTCTCCTTCCCCATTGCATTCGACCAGTTTTCCCCACTCGTTTGGGCTGGTTCTTTTGATAAATCTCATCATGATGCCTCAAAGCACCAGATACTCTAGAGCCAAGTAAGCCCTCGATACGCTTGTCTGATTGCCACATTTCAATTGTATCTATATGTGCCTTTTCTCTTCTTTTTTGAATAACATTATCTACATTAACATGTAGTCTTTCTTCCCAATACATACAGGCAGCTGACAGCACATCTACACGGTCATCGTGTGTAAGGCTACCACGGCGGTCTGTAAGCCGTGTGAGCTGCCTCTGGTTCTTTTCATCCCTAGCGGGCTTCTTATCGAACACAAGCCTGTGCTGGGCCATTGTAGGCTCCAGAGCGGCAAGCATTCTGCGTTCCTTCTGACCAGT